>WNFR01001283.1_pt1 | contig 42650 bp, 38 predicted proteins | sample 5400221 | NCBI WGS metagenome assembly WNFR01 (sample SAMN13153357, study PRJNA577476) | soil metagenome | isolation source: 40 cm soil under Madrone tree | place: USA:California | collected 2016-06-14 | reverse complement strand
ACAAAATGCACTTTCGGATTCCCCTTCGCCAGCACCTTCGTGATCGCCGCCGTCAACGTCGTCTTGCCGTGATCCACGTGCCCGATTGTCCCAATGTTCACGTGCGGCTTTGAACGGTCAAATTTTTCCTTGGACATCTATCTGCTCCTTCTCGAAAAGGATGAAAGCTGAAAGACCTGCATTACTTCATCCTTCATCCTTCATCCTTCGTACTTCACTTAGCTACTCCCTGCTCCCTGGACCTTTGCGATAACCTCTTCTGCGACACTCTTCGGCGCCTGCTCATAGCGTTCAAAGTGCATCGTCGAGGTCGCTCGTCCCTGAGTTGCCGAGCGCAAATCAGTCGTGTAACCAAACATCTCTGAAAGGGGCACGAATGCAGTGATCACCTGTGCACCACCAGGACGCGGCTCCGTTTTTTCGATTTGTCCGCGCCTGCGTCGCAGATCGCCATTCACCGCGCCCATGTAATCATCGGGCGTCACAACCTCAATGCGCATTATCGGTTCCAGCAACACCGGCTTTGCCTTTCGCAGGGCGTCCTGAAACGCCAGCGAACCGGCAATGTGAAAGGAGCGCTCATCGGAGTCCACTTCGTGATAGTTACCAAAAACCAGAGTGACCCTGATGTCCACTAACTCGTAACCGGCAAGAAAGCCGCGCTCCATGGCGTCTCTGATCCCCTGCTCCACCGGCTTAATGTATTCTTTCGGGATCGCGCCTCCGGTAATCTTGTTGACGAAGACATAGCCTTCACCTGGAGCGGGCTCGATCTCGATCTCCACGTGTCCAAACTGGCCACGACCCCCGGTCTGCTTCTTGTAGATCTCCTTGCCCGGGGCCGCCTGGGTAATTGTTTCGCGATATGCCACCTGTGGCTTACCAACATTTGCTTCCACGCCAAATTCACGTTTCATGCGATCGACGATTATTTCCAGGTGAAGCTCGCCCATACCGGCAATAATCGTTTGTCCGGTTTCCTGATCAGTCGAAACAGTGAAGGAAGGATCTTCCTGAGCCAGGCGGTTCAAGGCCATGCCGAGCTTGTCCTGATCCTGGCGAGTCTTGGGTTCGACTGCCACGCGGATAACCGGGGCGGGAAACTCCATCCTCTCCAGAATAATCGGCTTATTCTCGTCGCAAACCGTGTCGCCGGTAGTCACCTGCTTCATACCACCAATGGCAATGATCTCGCCTGCGCTCGCATTCTCAATATCTTCGCGCTTGTTTGCATGCATTCGCATCAGGCGGCCGACGCGCTCTCTTGTTTCTTTGACGGGATTGTAGGCGTATGAACCAGCTTTAATGGAACCGCTGTAAATCCGCACGAAGGACAGCTGACCAAGATGCTTGTCGGCCATAATCTTGAACACGAGGCCGGAAAATGGAGCACTAGCATCCGGCGGCCGAACCTCAACCAGACCCGTGTTCGGATTCGTCCCTTCAACGGGGAGAACATCCAGCGGAGATGGCAAATAGTCGACTACCGCGTCAAGCAAGGTCTGCACGCCCTTATTCTTAAAGGCTGAGCCGGTAACAACCGGAACGATCTTGAGTTCGAGAGTCCCCTTGCGGAGGCCTTTCCGAATCTCTTCCTCGCTGATTTGCTCACCTTCGATGTACTTATGCATTAGACCGTCGTCTACACTCGCGACAGCCTCGACAAGCTTTTCCCGAGCGGCCGTTGCGGCATCTTTTAGCTCCGCGGGAATTTCCAGCGTCTCGTATTCCGACCCCTTACTCTCATCGTTCCAAAGCAATGCTTTCATCGCTATGAGATCGACTACGCCCTTGAAGTCACTTTCAAGACCGATAGGAATCTGGATGGCGACAGGATTAGCGCCGAGGCGGGTAATGATTGACTCAAACGATCTATCGAAAGAAGCACCAGCACGATCTAACTTATTAATGAAACAAATGCGAGGAACACGATACTTATCGGCCTGTCGCCACACGGTTTCAGACTGCGGCTCCACTCCTGCAACTCCGTCAAACACAGCGACCGCGCCGTCGAGCACGCGCAGAGATCGTTCGACCTCCATCGTGAAATCAACGTGTCCCGGAGTGTCGATGATATTGATCCGGTGGTCTACGCCGTTTCTTTCCCAATAACAGGTGGTGGCGGCGCTGGTGATCGTAATACCGCGTTCCTGCTCCTGCTCCATCCAGTCCATGGTCGCCGTACCCTCGTGTACTTCGCCAATCTTGTGCGTAATACCCGTGTAGTAAAGGATACGTTCGGTCGTGGTCGTCTTACCGGCATCTATGTGTGCCATGATGCCGATATTCCGAGTCAGATTTAGATCTTGCTTAGCCATTTCTTCTCCGGCCTTTGGCTTTTGGTCTTAGGTCTTTGCAAAGACCAAAGCCCAAAGTCCTAAAACCGTTTTCCCTAAAACTTGTAATGCGCAAACGCCTTGTTTGCATCCGCCATGCGGTGCGTGTCTTCTTTCTTTTTCACAGCGTTGCCGCGATTATTCGCAGCATCCAGAATTTCAGCGGCCAGACGATCGGTCATTGTCTTTTCCCCACGACCGCGCGCGTAGGAGACTATCCAGCGAATTGCCAGGGCGCCGCGTCTCTCCTGATGAACTTCAATAGGAACCTGGTACGTTGAACCGCCAACTCGTCGCGACTTAACTTCAACGGTCGGCTTCACGTTGTCGATGGCCCGCTTGAAAACCTTCAACGGTTCCTCGCCGGTCTTGTCGCCAACCTGACGCATGGCACTATAAAAAATACCTTCTGCCACCGACTTTTTCCCTCCCCACATGACTCCACTGATGAACTTAGTCACCAGCGGACTGCTGTAAACAGGGTCGGGAAGTACTTCGCGTCGTTCGGCTACTCTTCGTCTTGGCATATCTATCAGGTCCCCGGGTATCAGGTTTCGGGTATCAGTTTCTAATTCTTCCGGTGCCTGGCCCCCAACACCAGGCACTTAATCTTGCTATTTCCCACCGCCTGCCTTAGGACGTTTCGCACCGTACTTGGAACGTCCCTGCTTGCGGTCGGCAACTCCCACGGAATCGAGCGTGCCGCGAATTACGTGATAGCGTACGCCTGGCAGGTCTTTCACACGTCCCCCTCTAATAAGGACAATCGAGTGTTCCTGCAGATTGTGACCCACTCCAGGAATATAGGTTGTAACCTCGATACCATTCGTCAGCCGAACACGCGCAACCTTGCGAAGTGCAGAGTTGGGTTTCTTTGGAGTCTGTGTATAGACGCGCGTACATACTCCGCGCTTTTGCGGCGAACTCTGCAGCGCGGGACTGGCCGTCTTGTACTTAACCTGCTGGCGACCTTTGCGAACAAGCTGATTTATCGTGGGCACTGTTTTCCTCTTTATTACTTGGAAACCGGTTATTCGGCGCGCAAAAGCGCGCGTGCCTGCCTCTTTCCGGAACTCGGGTTACCCCACGCGGAATGCCCACATGGGGACTCCGCTTCGTCCGGCAGTCAGCGCAGGCGACTGTCCTGTTGAAACTAAGTTAGGGACGTTCTGACTTCGCTATAGTTGGCGGGTGTGGATTGTGGCTTCCCTTAAGCCGAAACTTTTCTGTGGCGTCGCATTAGTCAAAGACGAGAAGGGTTTTAACCTCCGCGCGGGTATGCGCTGGAGCGGTCAGCCTAAACCAACCGCGGCGCATACGATTTACGCCACAATAATTGTCAAACGACCACCTTACTTAACGGCCGGGCAACGCCTCCACACCGACAGAACCAACCAGACGTTGCACTCTCTCAATTCAGACTGAAGTCCGAAACGGCAAACTATAATAGTAGTAGCAGTTGCTGTCAAGTGAGGTGTCGAGTTACTGAACGCAGTTTCGCCAACCAAGGTCATTGAATCGGACTTACACTCAACGTCAGAACCGAGGAGCGGTAGCGACCGGGTCGATCTCGGGTGGCACTCAAGGATCATTATCCACAAACCTTGTACGTGACATCGTTGAATATGATCAAGCTGCGTGGTCTGACATATAACGGGTTGCGCTTCTGCCGTATCATGAGCCTTCGGCACGTTTGACCCGGTCGCTACCGCTCCTCGGTTCTGTCGTTGAGTGCTACCTGCCGCTGCAAATGTCTCATCGAGAGAAGTCAAACGGCTCGACAACATATTGGAGATAACTCAACGTCAGAACCGAGGAGCGGTAGCGACCGGGTCTGGTGCGGTCTCATTCAAGCGAGGTGAATAGCTTTAGTCAATGAGGGTTGAATGGTCGCATGACTTGGACCCGGTCGCTACCGCTTATCGGTTCTGACGTTGACTCGATTAGCGTCATGACAACTGGAGCAGCATCTCCTTAGAACATCCATTTCAGCAGGTACCAAGCACCCACGCCCATTCCACCCAACAAGATCAGCAGTAACAAGACCGCGAGCACCACCACCGCCTTGAATTTCTTATAGCGATTCTGATCCGGGGGCGCCAGAGAGCCTTGTGGGAAGTAAGGGGGCGGTGTGTACGTTGCCATGCTATTTCTCCTCCGGACGCGTCTGTAATGGCTTCTTCTTGAGTGTTGGGCTCTTCGAACTCCTGGGCGTTGGGCTCTTCGAAGGCTCCGGTTTGCTCGGGCCAGATCCGGGAGTTTCCCCTTCGGCCTTTATTAATTCGTCTTCCTTTTGCTTCTTCAGTAGCTCTTCCTGATGTTTCTTGCCTGCAGTAATTCGCTTCACGCCCTCGCGCGCTTCTTCAAGAGCATCCTGCGCCCGGTAGTTCTCCGGATCTATCTCCAGTGATCTCGAAAACGCCGCAGCAGCCTCATCATACTGGGCCAGTTTGGTTAATGCAGTCCCCAGATCGTAATAAATGTCAGCGTCGTCGGTCTTGAACTTGGTAGCCTGGCGGTACTCCCTCGCGGCTTCGCTGTAAAGATGCAGGCCAGCATACGTTTGACCCAAATTGTAGTGGGCCTCGGCGTCCTTGGGATTATCGGCGAGATACTTTTTATAACCGTCGACTGCTTTCTTGTATTCAGATTCGGCTTCTTGTTGTTTGTTCAGGGCGTCATACGCCAAGCCCAGGCGAAAATGACCCTCAGCAAGATCGGGATCCAAATTAACTGCCTGCTGAAACGCCTCGGCCGCCTCTGAGTCATGATCGGTTCGATATAGTTCCTTTCCCTTATCGAGAAAGACACGCGCCTGCGAACGATCGACGGCCACGCCTTCGGAGGCTCCGGCGGGACCAGCAGCGCTATTCTCAGTCGTCTGAAGACTTCTTCTGCACCCAGCAGGAAAAATCAACAAACATAGTAAACATATTACGAACCTCATTCTCATCATTCGATCGCACGGGCCACTTGAATCTGCGAACCGCAAACATGTGGAGCAGAACGTATCTACGCCAATTCCCAGGCCGAGTCAAACGGCCATTATGGTCTCTTCGGGCCGCTAACTATCACCAATACTGCGAACGCGTTCTTGTGCACACAAACTCCGCTTATGGAAATACGAAGCAATTCTCCATTTTATCTATCATCCGCGATTGCCCAGAAGACGCCCTGGCTAGTTGGCCCCTGCGCCCAGGTGACTAAGCGGACAACTCTTACCAAGGAGTGGAAATGTTCACACGCCATCGTTTATTCGCATTCATGCTGCCGATAGCCCTGGTAGCTCTTCATTTATTTGCCTCGCCGGCAGCAGCCCAGAAGCGCAAAGAGACCGTGGTGTTTGCCCCGGCCAGTCTCAGTTTGTCGTCTGACACGACCGTTGTAAGTGCTTGTACGGAAGGCAACCTCCCTGGATCTCAGGTGCGTTTGAACGCCCGAGTCAGTTCGTCCGGCGATCATCAACCGCGTTACCACTGGTCCACCAGTTCCGGTCGACTTATCGGCGAGGGACCAGTAGTTACCTGGGATCTATCCGGTCTAAAGCCAGGCTATTACAAAGCGTTTGTTGAAGTCGAAATCGGCAGCAATAGTGCCGAATGCCGGGCTTTCACTTCCACTAGCGTCCTCGTTAATCCCTGTGCACCCGTGCAACCCGTATGTCCAAAAGTTTCGATTATTTGTCCGGACAATGTGGTTGTCGACCAGCCGTTAACGTTTAGTTCGAATCTCTCGATTGTGACATTGGGTGTCGCTCCTATCTACAACTGGACTGTATCGGCTGGAAGAATTATCGAAGGACAGGGTACTAGTTCAATCAGAGTTGATACTACCGGTCTCGCTGGCCAAACAGTACGGGCCACACTCTCAATGGGCGGTTACGCACTCGATTGTTCGGACACTTGTGCCGTACAGATACCCGTACCACAACTGAGCTCTCGGAAGTTTGACGAATTTCCAAGTATTGCCCGCAACGACGAGAAAGCTCGACTAGATAACTTCGGGGTGGAGTTACAAAACGATCCCAAGGCATCCGCCTACGTCATCGTGTACCCAGGACATTCTGGAAAGCCGGGCGATGTGCAGAAGCACACCACAAGGATAGTGGACTATCTGGTCAACTCGCGCGGCATTGATGCGCGACGCACAGTTACCCTGGTAGGTAGGACCAGGGATGAACTAATGGTGGAGTTGTGGCTCACTCCACAAGGTGCCACGCCACCGAGACCATAAGTAATTTAGCAGCTGTAACTCTCAGAAAGCCCGATGTCTGGTTATCTAGCATTGGGCTTCTATTTTTTGGCCCATGACTGTAGAGCATCAATCCGGTCTTCACGTCTTCTCTTGCGGTATCGCTTTTGCTGTATCACTTACGAACCAGAAAAGTGGGTGTCTTGTGCGTGCTAACGAGACGGGGACGATTTCTGGTTTGTACGAGAAAGCTACAGACAGTGCAGTTTGAGGAGATTTTATGTTTCGTCAAAAAGCGAATCATTTGCTGTCCATTTCAACAATTATCTTGTTGCTCCTTCCTTTCTCTACGCAGGCGCAGAAGAACAAGGACAACAAAAAACCTCGTACAGGTACCGCGGTCATGTGGCGTCAGCCAAGCGATATCCGATCCCGCAATCTTCTGGCGGGACCAGGCGGCGACGCAATGAAGCCCGACGTCAGTCATGTAACCTTTATCGATCAGAAGGAGGGCGGTTATTCCACGAAGTATCGTGTGCGCGACGCGTCCGGTAACGAGTGGGTGGCGAAGGTTGGTAAGGAGGCGCAGCCCGAGACGTCTGCAAATCGTTTGTTATGGGCCATAGGTTACGAAACCGAAATTAACTACCTGATACCGCATTTGGTTATTGATGGTAAGGGCTCATTCGACAATGTCCGTTTGGAAGCACGTCCCAAAAGTGTAAAGCGTACTGTCATTTGGAAATGGGAGGACAACCCTTTCAAAGGAACCCCAGAATTTCAAGGCCTCAAGATAATGATGTTGTTGATAAATAACTGGGATATGAAAGATGAAAACAATCAGATCCTCGCGACGCGCAATGAAGCCACCGGGGAGGATGAACTGCGCTACATCATCAGTGATCTGGGGGGTTCATTTGGCAAGACAGGCGGCGTGATTTCCCGCAGCCGGAACAAGCCGTCGGATTATGTGAAGGCGGATTTCATCGAAAAGGTGAATGGGGAAACCATCGCCTTCCATTACTCAGGGAAGAACAAGAAGCTTTTCGATAACATCAGTATTGCAGACTCACGCTGGCTCAGCGCTTTGCTAGGTCGCCTTAGTGATGAGCAAATTAAAGATGCATTTCGAGCGGCCAATTATTCGTCGGCGGATGTAGACGAGCTGTCATCAGCCTTCCGGGAACGAATAAATACGCTTGCTGCGCTGGGAAAATAAGAGTCGGCGAGTCTCAAGGACACGAAGAAACCCGACATCCCCGAATTAGCGCACAACGTCAATCGCGATCATCTGTTGACCGGAGATCACAAACTCAGCTGGCGGCAATTCCATTTCAAAAACAGGTGAAAGTACTGTCGGTGTGTAACCACCCGACGTCCTATCGCTATTCAAGGTGGCTACAACCGAGGGCGGCAGGTTTGGAAGTTCGCTTGTGCCTATAACTGCACCCGATGTAACCCGAAACAGCTTGACGTAAAGTCGATCGCTCTTCTTCACCGTGTTGATTGCGCGCACAAGTTGGCTTAGATCCTGCGGCACAAACGCCTTGGCAGCTGAGCCTTCCTGCAGGGCTCCACCGTCCCCGACAAAAACCAGTAATTGTCCCAGTCCCGCATCGTCCGGAATTTGAACCGGGATGCGCTGAACAAATTGTTTGCCTGATTCGGTTCTGACGTACGCCTGTACTTCAATTTTTTCTCCCCGACGAACTTCAGTTCTATCGAGGGCGATTCGTTCCAGTGTCCCCGCATACTTGGTATCGGTCGAAGATATATCGAGTGTGATCCCATCAAGCTGCACGTCGTCAAAACCACTCGTCAACAAAGATCCCACAGGTGTCGCAATCGACCCTGCCGCCATTGCAGCTGAGTTCGCGGCAGAAAAGCGCCTATCGATTTGCACCGCTTCCTGCCCTTTCACATTTATTTGCCCCTTGAGGCTAAGTGTCGAATCACCGAGTGCTCGCTCACTTGACGTGATGGTGTTGAAGACAGTGAGATTAAGCAACAAAGGCGTAAGGAATGAGTCGCTGGCTATTTCGTATGAATAGGTTTCTTTTCGATCGCGGCTTGTGTGGAGATTAATAGTCACGGGGATCATCTTTGGCGTTTGACCCAACAACCCAAAAACTCCCGACGCGCGATCTTGAGAGATTGAGCCCACCATGCGTCCCGGCACGGAGAGTTTGAAAGAGTTATTAACGTTCGGGATCACAGTGACGACCGACGTTTCGGTCATGGGCATATCGGCCGAACCGAGACTGAGAAATGGATGGCCGAAGGCATAGATGCGGTTCCCATCACGCAATGTGACGGTACCCGCGGCGGCCAGCGAGTAGTCTCCACGCACCAGTTGCACGCTGATCGAACTGCCCGGCAAAAACGTGTTCGCATTGGCCGGGGCAAGCGGTGTGATGTCAGCTGAGCCGCCTACACCGGAGACCGGCAGGAGTCCACTCGACACCAGTTGCGGAGCGAACATCGCAAGTGATTCCTGGCTAATGCCGGTGAAAACCAGCGGTGTCGCGATTGGAGTCATCTGCTGCCCGAGAAGAGGAAACAGTGGTGACGCAGCAGAAACGGGAGCCAAGAGTGACACACCGGAAACGGCCGACTTTGGGAGATTCGGTTTCCATTCGCTCGAAGCCAATTGTGCAAAGGAAACCGCGCGGGGTTCTTTTGGCTTTTCAAGGTTATTCTCGGATCCCTTATTGAAGAGATCGATCATCTGTTTGATTGGCGTAATTCCGGCGATCGGTTCTTTGGAAAAAGGAAAACTAAACGCGATAGCACCCACGATTTTGCCGTCAATGTAGACCGGCGAACCAGACATGCCGGCAAACACTCCTGTTTTCTCAACGTTTGCTCCGCTCAACCGGGCGATGATTGCTGACTGACGAGGACCCGGAAACCCTGGGAGCACGCCCAGAATTTCAACCCCAAACTCGTCTGCTGTCGTACCGGAGAATACTGTCCGCGCAGTCCCCTTCATTCCAGGACGCAGATCCTCCAAGGGAAATAGAGGTGCGCTTGTTACCTGTGTATCAGCGGCGGGTTTCTGGGCAACAGCCGAACCGCAAAGGCCGGCGATAATAAGCCCGATCAAAAAAACTGGGAGAAATCTCTTCATTAATAACTACCTCTTGTTGGCGGAGCGACATCCCTGGGAAACCGCTTCTATAGATGCGCAAAAGGACTCTTGCGCTGTCAACGACTATAAGCTTCGGTTAAGAATCCGGTCAAGGTGCACGTGGAGGGGAAGGATTTGAGCCGGGCCAGAGCTCTATTCCAGCAAATTACAATGACGAGGGATCACTCTACTTTGCGCCTGGCAGACACGCGTGATAACGTGCGGCTCACACGCGAGTCATTGAGGTATTCGTAAAGAGTGAATCTATGAATCGTTTTGAAGCCTTCATCCTCGCAGGCGGAGCATCGAGGAGAATGGGAACCGATAAGTCTCAGCTGCTACTTGAGGGGCAAACCTTTACAGAGCGTATTGCCGATACATTGCTCCAGGTCTCCACCCTTGTCACTATCGTGGGCCGCGAAACTGACCATCCAAGCCTCACCAGCACGGCAGACATTTACCCACGGTGGGGTGCACTTGGTGGTGTTCACGCAGCGCTTGCCGCGGCCCGGACGGAGTGGTGTTTGGTGGTTGCGTGTGATCTGCCGTTTGTAACAGCCGATTTGTTTAGGCGGATGGCAGCCTTGCAAGAGAATCATGAAGCAGTAGTGCCTATTCAGCGCGATGGTCGACCACAGCCTTTATGCTCGTTCTATCGTATTGATCCCTGTTTGAGCCGCGCGACAGCGTTGATCAAGAGCGGGGAACGAAGGCCGGTGGACCTGCTGAGATCCGTGAAGAGTCGCTGGCTGACTTTTGCCGAACTCGAGGATCTCGACCATGCCGAACAGTTTTTTGTTAACATCAACACGCCGGAAGACTATTATGAGGCCACTCTGAAAGGAGCAGTGATCCAGAAATAGCTGTGTCAGGTTTATCAAGTGTCCTGACTTTTCCACTCTCAATTACGCTAATGTCCTCGCGTCGAAGATTGGGTAAAAAACTAGTCAAGTCGTTTCTGCCAATACTGCTGGTGTTGGTAACGGCCCTGGCTGCCTCCCTCGCGTTCATTGTCCATGGCATAACCCGACCCCCTAAGCAAGCTTATCTCGTAACGCCTCAGGCGTTCTCGCAAATCAGCGGACCAGTTTTGAAGATCACCGACGAATCGTGGACCAACCGAGACGGGACACATGCGCGTGGCTGGCTGCTAAAAGGTTCAGAAGGAGCCCCGGCCGTTATCCTGTTGCATCGCTACGGCGGCGATCGCTCGTGGTTATTCAATCTCGGCGTCAAAATAAACGAGACTACCAACTCCACTATCTTGTGGCCTGACCTCCGCGGCCATGGCATTAACCCTCCAGTGAAATGGACCTCGTTTGGTACAAGCGAAAGTTATGATCTGATTGATGCACTGAGTTTTCTGCGAACTCTGAAGTCTGACAAGGGTAAGCTGATAGGAGATCATGTGGGATTCTATGGCGTGGAGCTTGGCGCCTATACAGCATTAAAGGCAGCTCCAAGTGACAGCCAGGCCAAAGTGCTGGTGCTCGATTCGGTACCGCGCACTGCTAACGAATTAGTTCAAGCGGCGGTGGCGAGAGATATCGGTGTTGACAACAGGCTTCTGCAGTATCTGTCAAGCAGTGCCACTCGAATCTATTTTCTGGGTGCGTTCGATGATGCGGATAGTTGTCAACTGGCGGCTTCGCTCCGCGACCAGCACGTGCTGCTCTTATCAGGCGCCGAAGCAGGCCATCTGAGAGACACAACCGCTTCCCTCGAACGTTGTTTTCCGAACAAAGCAAATGTGGAAATCCGGACCGACCTCCCTTTAACCGGCATGGCCCTTCCGTCAGCGACTGGAGAACAAGGTGAGGCTTACGATCGGATAGTCATCGACTTTTTCGATAAGTACCTGCGGTGATCAACGCACTCGGTTTTACTTTGCCATCTTAGATGACATTGCTTTGACTGCCACGAGCGCCACGAGCCCGTTAGTTCCTATTACATCTAATTCGGGTATGTGCCGCTGGTTTACATCGCTCAGGGCCTCCCCTGGCAACAGGACTAGTATAGATTCACCTCGCCTGCGGGTCTCTTCCAACATTTGGCCAACCTCGTCGATGGTTACCACCTCGCCATCTGCCCCATACACCACCCTGCCGCTCGCATAAAACTCCGCTGTACGATCGCCACTCCTTCGAGCGAAGACCGGTGCGCGGGCGTAGCCACGCGTACCAGCAAGTTGAAGGAGGTCACGCACTGATTCGCGCTGCGCCAGACTTTGTGCCCCGCAATTCAAAAGGATCACCCCCGTGGCCAACGTGGCCCATGCAACAAGGAGTACGGATGTACTACGGAACCGAGTCCAAACAACAGCAAACAATCCCGCAACAAACAGAGGCAAGGCAATCAATACACCGCAACGCAGCGATAGAATCGTCGAACGCGAGGTATAAAAAAGAACGATCGCCCCCAGGATCAGGCAGACAACCCCGGTTGCGCGCAACGACCAATTCCGACTTGTGGAAATGGCGCTGAGCCGTGCAAGTCGCTCGCCCACTATGAGCGAGGCTGCCGGCAAGACCGGGAGGATGTAACCCGGGAGCTTCGAACCGGAGAAAGAGAAAAACAGAATAGGCAACAACAACCATACGAGGGAAAACACCCGCGCCTTACTCAGGCCATCGAGATCTTGTAGGTTCCAGTGTCTTATGGTCGCAATTCCGTCAAACAGGAAAGCGCTCCACGGCAGTGTCAGGGGAACAAGAATGAGCAGGTAGAAGTAGGCCGGCTGAGCATGGTGGTACTTGTTGGAAACGTAGCGGGCAAAATGATGCTGAATAAAGAATTGATCGATAAATTGCCAGCCATGTCGGTAGATTACAGGCCCGTACCAAATAGATGACACGGCCAGGACCACGGGCACACCCCAGATCAAACTAAGCCAAACGCGTCGCGCTGGGAGTTCTCGTCTTAAAAGGTAGTAGAGAGTGATCACACCAAACGGAATCACGATTCCAACGAGACCCTTTGCCAGCAGCGACATGCCAACAAGTGCGTAAAATCCGATTAGAAGGATCGTTTTCGACCGTGGGACGCTTGCGAGTTCCTGTAATAGAAAAAAGGAGAGGGCCCATGTCGTCGTCATCGTGATGATAATGTCAAAACTCGCCCCGCGGGAAAACACGATAATGCCAAAGCTCGTAGCTGCGGCGAGCGCGCTCCAGAAACCGAAACCGGTTATACCGTCCGTGGAACTTGTGCGTTCAATCTGCCGGCCCACACACCAGACGGCGGCAATCGTGAGCAACCCCGAAAGGGCGGAGCCAAAACGTACCGACCATTCATTCACACCGAACGCCTTAAAGGCGGCTATCATCATCCAATAAAGCAGCGCTGGTTTTTCAAACCATGTGTGGCCTCCTAACGTCGGTGTGATCAGGTCGCCGCGCAGGAGCATTTCGCGCGCCACCTGCGCATAGCGTGGCTCGTCTGGCCCAACCAATGGCAGCATACCAAGACCGTAAAAGTAGAAGGCAACGATAGCGAGACACAGGAGAATGGAGACTCGCTTGGCAAGCGTTGAAGGATGCAAGTATATTCGACTCCGAATTGGATAGTGATCAGTAGTCAGTATGTTCGATACTTTGTGCTTTGAACTTTGTGCTTTGTACTTGGTACTTTGCATTTCTGTATGAAGGAGTAAGGTCCTCTTTCAGCTAGAGTTCAAAGTACCAAGTACCAAGTACAAAGTGCAAAGTGCAAAGTTCAAAGACTACTGACAATACAATCAACATCATGCCTTTACGTACCGCCGTCATCGGCGTAGGCCATCTGGGACGCCAGCACGCACGCATCCACGCAAATCTTGCCGCGGAGGGTCTGTCGCAATTTGTTGCCGTGTGCGATATCGACAATGAAACTGCTCGCTCCGTCAGCATCGAGCGAAAAACTGATTATGTGAGCGACTGGCAGGAGCTTATTGGCCGTGTTGAGGCCGTCAGCCTGGCGGTCCCCACTGAGTCGCACTGTGAAATCGCCTGCGGTCTCTTGGAGGCTGGCATTCACGTCCTGGTTGAGAAACCGATTTCGCGCACGCTCGAAGAAGCCGATCGCATGATTCACGCCGCCGAACGAGGAAAGGCATTACTGCAGGTTGGCCATCTCGAGCGTTTTAATCCGGCTATGGTCGCGTTGCGTCCGCATGTTCGGAATCCCGTCTATTTCGAAATCCATCGTATAGGAGAGTTTACGGCGCGCTCGCTGGATATCGATGTCGTACTCGATCTGATGATTCACGATCTCGATATCGTGCAGTGGCTTGTTGGGGAAGAGGTAGAAGTTACTGCCATTCACGCAGTTGGAATTGCCATTTTGACCAACATGGTTGACGCGGCGAATGCGCGACTGGAGTTTTCCTCGGGGGCAGTTGCCAATATTACGGCATCGCGAGTTGGCGGTACTGAAAAGATCAGGAAGATGCGTTTCTTCCAACCGCATGATTACATCGCTATCGATTACTCAACAAAACGCGCTTCGGTCAGCAGTCTCGCTCCGCCCTCGGCGGATGGCGAGTGGCCCGGCGTTCATGTCAAGAATCTCGATGTAATCGATACGGAGCCGCTGCGCGCTGAGATACTTGCATTTCTCGAGGCGGTGCGTGATGGCTTACCGTCGCCCGTATCTGGACTCGAAGGCAGGAATGCCCTGGCCCTGGCACTTCGGGCTCTCGAGAGGATCCAGGAGCATGCCGCACATCCCGGCGTAAGCGCTTTGGGCAAAACCACGAATGTCCGATGAACTCTATCGGTTCGTCAGACAAACGCATGATCTCGCGAAACGAACAACTTTCATCTTTTCTCGCCGAGCACATTCAGGCGGGCGATTTTCCTTCCGCAGTCTACCTTGTCGCCCAACGAGGCGAAGCAGTTTTTGCTGATGCCCTGGGCCAGTCAGTGGTGACTCCATATCGCATTGATACCCAACTGAACACTATCTACGATCTTGCTTCGCTTACAAAACCTCTGATCACTGGCATGCTCTGCGCGCGACGAATTGAAGCCGGCGAGCTGACGCCGGATAGCTCTGTCTCCCACTACCTGCCCGAATTCGATCGCCCCGATAAACATATGATCACGGTGCGAGAACTGCTAACTCACACCTCCGGACTGCCAGCCTGGCGCCCTTTGTATATCCTTGCTGAGGGTGAACCGGAACGAACACCAGGGGTGATCGCCAATCTGGATCTGGAATACAAACCAGGAACACAAGTCATCTACAGCGATCTCGGTTTTATCACTCTTGGATTCTTGCTGGAGCGAATGACGGGACAGCGTTTCGCTGAGATAGCGCGGCATGAGATCTTTCAAAGGCTAAACTTACAGCGCACATTCTTCAATCCTGAGGCCGCTTTGCAGACAGGCATAGCCGCTTGTGAAACAGGCAACGTCTACGAACAAAACACCAGCAACGAAATGAAGGCAGGCGAATATCACAATTGGCGTCAAGCTGTAATCTGGGGAGAAGTGCACGACGGCAACGCCTATTTTCTCGGCGGCTCAGCGGGTCATGCAGGACTTTTTTCGACCGCTCGTGAAACGCTTGACTTGGCGGACCAGTTTCTTGCGGGGCAGACTATCCTGCTCAAGCCGGAAACATGCTCACTTTTTCGTACAGATATGACTGTGGGACTGGAAGAAGCGCGCTCAATTGGCTGGCAATTGGCGGCGACGAAAGACTCCACGGCTGGTCCCGATCTGCCACCAGATAGTTTCGGTCATACCGGGTTTACAGGTACGAGTTGCTGGCTGGATCCCCGACAAGAGCGGGTCTTCATACTGCTCACAAACCGCACGCATGCTCGGGCGCTTCCGTTTGCAAACATCAACAGCGTCCGCCGGCAGTTTCATGGCCTTGCAGTTGCTGCTTTGGAGAACATTAGAGCTTGATTCTCCAGACCATACCCAGAATGTTTAGGTCGCCCGGCACGCTATGCCCATCATTCTGTCGCATATAATAGACATCGGTGGTGACATGTTGATTGAGCACCTTGTTCACCCCCACCGCGAAACGATTTCGTACCCACGCGTTGAAGCTCCAGTCGTAAAAAGGCTCATCGGAAACAAATGCATTCAGCTTTATTTTCGGCGAACCGATGGGGTGTTCGATCTGCAGCCTGTTGCGATAACGCGTGGAGTCTCCTCCAGGATGACGAAGCCGGCGCTCAAAGAGATTGCGATCACTCAACGTAAAGTGGCCTAGAGGAAAACGGACCGTGGCGGCAAATGAAAGCCGGTTCTCAAAAACTCTTCGTCCCCGAAAAGGCTGCATGCCGATGCGCAAATAACTAGGCGTAAACGTCAGATATTTTCCAGCCTTAAACGAGAAGGCCGCGCCCAATCGCTCGTCAACTGGACGGCTGACGTTACGGCCCAAGCGAACTGTTCCCAACAAAGTGAAGTCGACCGTCTTGCTAAGAGGGACCGAGAGTTGCACGTCGTTCCAGATCTGCGTGTCAGTCTGCGATGGAAGCCTCGTCTGAGCGGACACAATAGTCGCAACAAGCATTACGATGGTGAAACAAACACTTTGCCATGCAGCTCTAATCATCGCACTCCTTCGAGTTTTATAGGTTTAACCAGGGAATCAGAAGCGTTACGCAAGGGTAGCGTAGGAAACATCAGGCTTTTCTGATTTTCCCATTCAAATCAACCCTGTGTCTGTGACTTAGTGTCCTTTTGTTCGGTGAATGGCAAGACCGTAAAGGAAGTGAGCGACACCACGACGCGCTCTCCGATCTTGAGTTTCGTCGCTGTGGCTTCGCGTTTGGACCGAGTAGCAACTATCTGCTGCGTGTTTTCGCGCTCCGGTGTCTCAGTCGTAAGATAGAAAGGCTCCTCGTTCACGCCACAATCGTCAGCGGCCACCAGTTCCAGCCGTAAACGCACTCGCTCATAAGCTCCGACGAAACTTGTCTCCTCGACAATCGCGGCCGAGAGGCGCGATTGTCCAGACTGCTGGAAATCACGTCTGCTCAATGAGACGTCTTCGGGTCGAAAGACGATCTTGACGCATTCGCCTTCGGGAAACTCTTGTTGTTCTATCGGAATTCGGGAAGAGCCGATTTCCAGATAACCTTTTCCTACGAGCGCTTGCATAATATTGGCCGCTCCGAGGAACGTCGCAACATACTCCGTGGCTGGATGAGTATAGATTTGGTAAGGCGTGCCAATCTGCTCAATATGGCCCACGTTTATCACCGCGACTCGATCACCCAGTTCCAGAGCCTCTTCTTGATCGTGAGTGATGAAGATTGCCGGCACGTTTACCTTCCTTAACAGCGCCCGTATCTCACGTCGCAAATGCACACGCGTTTGCGTATCAAGTGCGCCGAAAGGTTCATCGAACAGGAGCACCTCCGGTTTGTAGGCAAGCGTCCTGGCGATCGCAACTCGCTGCTGTTGTCCACCGGAAAGTTGCGAGGGGTATTTCTTGCGGTGTTCTTCAAGTTGAACCAGCGATAGCAATTCGTTTACGGTCGCGCGAATCTCCTTGCGCCGGCGTTTTCTGATTCGCAGCCCGTATCCAATATTCTTTTCCACGGTCATCTTCGGGAAAAGCGCATACGATTGAAAGATAACTCCTACACCACGCTCGCGCGCGGGAAGCTCCGTCACATCTTTGCCGTGAAGCATTATCTTGCCTGTGTATGGTTGCTCGAGGCCGGCAATAATGCGTAGAATGGTCGTCTTACCACTTCCTGACGCTCCGAGCAGAACAAGCGCTTCTCCTTCCGCCACATCGAACGAGATGTTTTCGAGCACACTTGTTTTGCCAAAACGCTTGCTGATGCCGATCACGCGTGCGGCAGCCTGCGCGCCGTTGGCATTCGGCTGAGATCTTTCCTGTTCCTCTAACAATTTTTGTTTAGCCTTCACCGGATTATCTCAGTCTACATCGAGCCAGTCACGAGCAAAAAATAGCACGCTGAAAATCAAAAACGAGAACAGTGCAAGTACGATTGCAATAGCATTGGCGGCTTCGATTTGCCCCTCATTAAACTTGGCAAATATATAAAGCGGTGCAGTCTGGGTCCGGCTCGCTAGATTTCCGGAAACGAGAATCGTGGATCCAAACTCACCAACAGCGCGCGCAAAGGTTAGCAGCGCACCCGAAACAATTGCCCCCCGGAGCGATGGCAGCGTGACATGCCAAAAAGTTTGCCAGCGTGTAGCCCCAATCGTAGCCGAGGCTTCTTCAAGAGATCGGCTCATAGTGTCGAATACAGGTTTTATTACGCCGAAAGCCAGCGGAAAGGTGACGAAGATGTTTGCCAGGATGATCGCCCCGGCCGTGAACATGACTTGAATGCCATGTGGCGCCAACAAACGGCCGAGGGTACCGTAAGGGCCCCAGAGAAGCAGAAGCGCAAAGCCTGCGACAGCGGTAGGGATAGCTGTCGGCAATGAGATCGTAACGATCAGGGCATTGCGACCCCAGAAGTTGTAACGCGACAGCACGTACGCAGCAAACAACCCAAAGAGCACATTAAACATGGTGGCCCAAAAGCTGGTTGCCATCGAAAGCTTGAGCGCGAAAACCGCCTCGGGTGCAGTCAAGGCTCCCCAGAACTTAGCCAGACCGTTGCTGGTACCAAAAATGAATATTGAAGCCAGCGGCAAAAAGACCAGTGGCAACATCATAAACACGAGCATGCCAATGCTCAAAGGTCGGGCGACGTCGAACCCGCGCACGTGCCGCATTGTTGGGATAAGTGTACTCACGGTTGTTGTAACACCAGTTTCGTTAGAGGTTATAGGTCCGTACCGCTATTTCCTCCTCTGTACTTGATTCCGAAAGACCTGCTCGATGACTTCTGGATAGGCCTTATCCCAACCGCCAAGATATTCAATCGTAAAGGGCAGCTCAATATGACCAAATCCCTTGTTAGCCTCGTTGAAGGAATTGTTGGTTACAGAATAGAAATGAAATTTCACAAACGCTTGCTGTGCCTCGTCGCTCCAAAGGTATTGTATAAAAGCATCCACGATCGGTCGCTTCGCCGCAGATACGTTTCTATCTATGACTACTGCAGGATGTTCGCTGAAGATAGTTGCCTTGGGCACAACAATTTCAACCGGCCCGCCAGCATCCTTCATCAAGAGGCCTTCCAATTCATAAGTGATCAGGGCGTCGCCAAACCCAGTCTCGAATTGGGTGCGAGCTTCGCGCGCCGAACCGGGAGTGGATATCACATTGCGCCAAATTGCCTGCAACGTCTGCAGCGCGCGCGCACGGTCAGGTTCGCTACTCTGCTTTTCTGATTTAATGAGCTCGGATCCGTAGATAGCCAGGATCGACCATTGCGCGCCGCCCGAGCTCACCGGGTCGGGATGAATCAGGCGCACGCCGGGCTTTGCCAAATCGGAAAAATCCTGAATGCCTTTAGGATTCCCTTTCCTTACAAGAATGACGAAGGGTGTCTTGTTGACGATGCCCTTGTAAGGAAGCGCGTGCCAGTCAGAAGTTACAAATCCACCTTGTTTCAATCGTTGAGCATCACGGTCGATTGAGAGAATCGCGATGTCGGCGTTAACACCCTGCAAAATCTGGTTGGTTACGGTTTCTGATCCGGCAAATGAAGATGTGAACCGAACATCCTGATTCTGCTCCCGCTTCCACTTGGCGGCGAACCCCGGATATATCGCCTTCTCCAACGACTCCTTCATGATCGAGAAGCCGTAAAGCGTGATGTTAATCCCGCCAGTTTCGGCTGGTGGTTTGGGCAGACAGCTACTCGCCAAGAGCGCAAGTATCAACCATGCCATTCTCGAAAACGCGGACCTGTTAAGTGTAGTTTTCCTCAAGAGGACCAAAGACCTCCTCGTCACCTGAGAGCTCAAAGCGCTGCCGAAGAAAATTAGGATGCAGGGGTTGTATTCGTCTATACCATATACTGGGTCGCTCTGTGAAGATCTGCGGTACAGATCGCAGGTCCGAAGTCTGTCCTACCCTTAAGGAGGGCCGCAATTTCGATGAAACGGGAAAAAGAAACCAGGGCAGCCCAAGCTTCGCTTACCGATCTCGCCCTCCTCTTCCTGCGACTGGGCACCACGGCGTTTGGCGGACCCGCTGCCCACATAGCAATCATGGAAGATGAAGTAGTGCGACGCCGTCGCTGGCTGTCGCGCGAAAAGTTTCTCGATCTCCTTGGTGCGACGAACCTTATTCCTGGACCAAACTCAACTGAGATGGCGATTCATATCGGCCATCAGAAACGCGGTTGGCCGGGATTGTTGGTTGCCGGCGTCTGCTTCATCCTTCCTGCCGTACTTATCGTCGGAACACTAGCCTGGGCATATGTTCGATTCGGAAAGCTACCGCAGGTTACAGGTATTCTCTATGGCGTAAAACCGGTAATCATTGTCGTAGTGATCCAGGCGCTATTGCGGCTCGGGGAGATCGCACTTAAGACAAAACTCCTCATCGCAATCACAACCGTTGTCGTTGTTCTCAGTTTTCTGCGTATCAACGAACTGGCTTTGCTGCTCGCGGCCGGTGCGACTGGAACCCTTGCTCAATTTGCGGTCAAACTCCGACATACTCACCAGTCGCTGTTCTCCTCAATCACAGTGGGTTCAATTCTGCAGTCTTCCGCCACCGCGACTGTGGCGCCGCTCGGTCTGTTGCCGATCTTCTTGTTCTTTCTGAAAGTCGGATCGGTGCTGTTTGGCAGTGGCTACGTATTGCTTGCCTTCCTCCGCAGCGATCTGGTTGAACGTTGGCACTGGCTCACAAATTCCCAGCTTCTTGATGCCATCGCGGTGGGCCAGGTAACCCCTGGTCCGGTATTCACGACTGCCACTTTCATTGGTTACGTGTTGGCAGGAACACCCGGGGCATTAGTCGCGACAGTGGGAATCTTCCTGCCAGCGTTCGTGTTTGTCGCGATCAGTGGTCCGCTCGTGCCGAAGATCAGACGTTCCCCAGCAGCAGGAGCCTTCCTGGATGCTGTTAACGCGGCGTCGCTGGCCTTGATGGCCCTGGTTACTTACGAACTGGGTCGCAGCGCGCTGACAGATTTTACGACCATTGCCCTCGCCCTTGTGAGCGCACTACTTCTCTTTCTTTTGCGCGTCAACTCGACCTGGCTAATACTTGTTGGAGCGGTTGTTGGCCTGTTATTGCCTTTTCTCATTCACAAGTAAGGCAATCGTCGCTCTGAATGCCGCATAGACGACCTGCAAAACGAGGTAGTGTCCTAATTTGTAGGGGCGTCCCTCCGTGGGCGCCCCATTCTGCTGACTTGTCGCTCAAGAAAGGGCGCCCACGGAGGGACGCCCCTACAAATTTAAGACACCACTCAAACCGGACCCGACTTTTTACCAGATGTAGTACTATGCTCAAGCGGCGACGCTCCCCGAATACTCGATGCCGCGAAGGATTTCAAGGTATGCGCAGTTCCCTCGCACGGAGAGCTACTACCTTATTGCTCGCCCAGTCGCTTCTCTGTTCAATCGTCTTCAGTCAACAGCAATCCCGCGAAGAGAGTCGCCCACGACGCGTGCAAGCTGAATGGCCGCAGCCGCCCGCAGCCACTTCGCCCATACCAGCAACAATCATTACGCCGATAGTTGGCGCGGAACCAAACATCCGCGTCGCCCTCGTGACCGATGCGCGCTCCGCCACAATCTCGACCACGAGCCGGCTGATGAACGCCACCGGCGGAAGCACCACGTTGCTTGCGCTCGACACATCGCGGGTCAGGGTTGAACCACACCTTCTGTCACCGCAGTTACCCGCCAACAATGAAGACACTTATCGCGTGATGGTGGGAAGCGCAGCCACCCGCGAGGAAGCAGAGGAAAACGCGAAAGAGATCAAGCGTACGAGTGGCGAAGAGTCTCAAGTCGCGTTCGACACGGAAACAAAAACCTGGGGTTTGATGGTTGGCGCAAAACGTCCTCGCGAAGAGGCAGAAGAACTGCGTGCGCGTCTCGAGATTGCTGGAATGGATGCAACTATACCCGACTCCCGCAACGGATCGACTGTATCGCAAGCTTCGTCGACCGCACCAAGGCAGGCTACCGCGAGCGCTACTCCAATGCCTTCCACCGGCAATAGCGGTATTCGGCTAGCCTCGCGCTCGAGCCTACCCTCGCGCGAATTGATTGCTTTCTCTCCTACTGCCGGCCGGCTCTTCAATTCGAGCGCACCTGTAGCATTCGCTTCCTACGATGAGAAGAATGCTCCAGTGCGTTTCAATGACCGTCCTTATCGCGGCCGGATCGAAGTTTTTACAAACTCACGCGGAACGCTAACCGTAGTGAACGAACTCGGTCTCGAAGACTATGTGCGAGGCGTTGTTGCTAACGAACTTTCGCCCGGCGGTTATCCCGCCCTGGAAGCACTGAAAGCCCAGGCCGTCGCCGCGCGCACGTATGCACTCCGAAATCGCGGACAGTTTATGTCGCAGGGATTTGATGTTTTGCCAACTACAAGATCTCAGGTTTATCGGGGACTCACGTCCGAGAATCCGCTGTCGACGCGGGCCGTCGAGGAGACGCGCGGACTCGTAGCCACTTACAACGGCGAGCCGATAAATGCGCTTTACACTTCCACCTGTGGGGGGCGCACTGAAGATGCCGAAAACATTTTCAATCAGGCTGTTCCTTACCTTCGCGGTCGCGAGTGTGCTGTGGAAGGCAAGGCTGCATTCACTTCATTTACCATTAAGACCACGCGCGAGCCGGCCGATTTGCGCGATGATAGAAACGTGCCCATAGCACGCGACGTCGGTCTTCTGGCCGTGGAAAACTTTGGTTCGCTGCACCCAAAAGTGTCCGATTCATGGCTTGCGGCGGATTCTTCTGTTGCAGAAGTGCGCAGCTGGCTCGCGACTGTCGCGCGGTTGGCCCATCAAATTGCACCTGCTGTCACTGAAGAAGTAAATCGACCCCCTGGCTTTGCAACAGCTTTGACTGCGGCAGTCTTTGGGGAAAGCCGTGCCACCACACTTCTGAATAATGCCGACGTTGACTACTTGTTAGCCGTGCGCGACGCGCAGGAAGTACCCGTCCAGAACCGCCCCGACCTTGCATTGCTAATCCGCGACGGATACTTCCCGGTTTATCCGGATGCGACGCTGCGGCCGCGGGAACCTCTGTCACGCGCGCGCGTGCTGCACACAATTGCGCGCATCCTCGAGGCGCGTAACCTGCTGCAACTACAGAAGGCAAATGCCCGACCCACAGCAGATGGGACTCTCATACTCCGCTCGACGCGCGGGAAGGATCAGCCCATTAAAGTCAGTCCCGACGCGTTTTTGTTTCGCCAGATTGGTGAAAGTCCCTATGCGGTTCGCTCGGTTGTGCTTGTTGGTGGCGAGCCGGTTACGTTTCATGTCGGTGGAACGGGACAGGTTGATTACCTTGAAGTTAAGCCCGCCCCGAATGGGGCTGCCGCTGATCGAATGTCTCCTTTCGCGAACTGGACCACTGGCCTATCGGTACGCCAGGTGCAAGCACGTCTTGCGCGCACGGCCCGAGGGATAGGATCTATTGTGGATCTCCGCGTGGTCTCTCGCGGCTCCTCACGTCGAGTTACGGATCTGGAAGTTATCGGTACAAACGGCACTGCTCACGTTCGGGGTGGCCGTATTCGCTCGGCGCTTGGCTTACGGGAACAACTCTTCGTCATCGATCGCGAGTATGACGAGAATGGTCGCGTCAGTGAGTTTGTTTTCACCGGTCGCGGCTGGGGTCACGGCGTCGGTATGTGTCAGGTGGGCGCGTATGGACTGGCGAAACAGGGTTTTACTTACGAACAGATTCTTAAGGCTTACTACACGGGCATTGAGTTAACCAAGATGTATTGAGTACGTCGGGACCGTTGTTTTCATAACATATTGGTATTATGCTGAATCGTCGTTCTAACGAACAATACCTCACAAAAGAGCTCATAGGAGTTTACATATGGCTGCAAACATCGAGCCTCTCTTGACTGTCGCAGACCTCGACGCCTGTCCTGATGACGACAACCGCTATGAACTCATTGAAGGAGAACTCTTCGTGTCTCGCGCACCCGGAATTCCTCACCAACGCGTGCTTCTCAATTTGGAAATTGCCCTTACCAAGTACCTTGCCCATCATCCGATTGGCATTCTCGTCCCTGGCGCCGGCGCAGTATTCAGTGACCATGACGCAGTCATTCCTGATCTCGTCTTCGTCAGGAACGAGCGATGGAACGAAGTTGTTGCAAACGACCGGTTCGTTGCCGCGCCGGATTTGGTAATTGAGATCGTCTCACAAGGCAAAGAGAACCGTGAACGTGATGTATCGGTGAAGCGACAGCTCTACGGTAAATACCGAGTGGCAGAGTATTGGATCGTTGACCGGGAGAATCAATCGGTTGTGATGTTTCATTTGCAGGGAAGAACTCTGGAGGAAGTCGCAATTCTGAAGGCCGACAATGAAATAGAGTCAATTGTGCTGCCTGGTTTGAAACTTAAAGTCAGCACTATTTTTAATATGAATCAATGATGCGCTTCTCACGCAATCAAATCATCGGCGGGCTTCTGTTGCTTCTTCTCATCTCGGTTGTAATTCTTTTTCGCATGATATTCTCTCGCGCGTGAGCGCCGACCAAACACCGAATCCAGTAGTCGCCATCGTTGGTCCCACTGCTTCCGGGAAAAGCACGCTCGGAATTGAAGTGGCCCTCCGTCTAAACGGCGAAATAATTAACTGCGATTCCGTGCAGGTTTATCGTGGGATTGAGATTGCCACTGCCAAGGTTCCATTTGAGGAACGTAAAGGCGTACCACATCACCTCATTGATTTCGTATCGCCCGAGATCAACTACACTGCCGGCGACTGGGCACGAGAGGCGCAGCGAAAAATTGAGGAGATTGAAGCTCGTGGCAAGGTTCCCCTGCTGGTCGGCGGCACTGGTTTTTATCTTCGTGCCTTGCGCCGGCCTTTTTTTCCCAGTCCGCAGACCAATGAGTCGTTGCGTCAACGCCTAAACAAAATGCGGCAAGAACGCGGTGCTGAATACCTTCACAGACTTCTTCGCCGGCTCGATCCGCTCAGTGCCCAGGAGCTCTACCCAAGAGACTGGCCACGAGTGCAACGCGCTATCGAGGTTCGGCTGCAAACAGGCCGGCCAATGTCGACGCAAAAAGAGAAGCGTGCGGAGCCACATGAAAGTACGCGCCGTCTTCGCATACTGGCGCTGAGTCCGCCTCGAGACGAACTCTATCGTCGCATAAACGAGCGCACCGAAGCACATTTTGCCGCCGGCCTGGTCGACGAAGTTAAGGAACTCCTCACACACGGCGTACCTCCAGAATCAAACGCACTCGGCGCTCACGGGTACCGCCGGGTTGTCGAACACCTGCTCGGAAAGCGCGAGCTCCCGAGCGCTGTTGAACAGACCAAGCTCGACGTTCGGCACTACGCAAAGCGTCAATTGACATGGTTTCGCCATGAACCCGGCGTCCAGTGGTTTGAGGGGTTTGGTGAGGAAAAGCGGCTTTTGCTGCCTGTTTTGGAAACTCTCGATCCTCAGGTTCGCCACAAATAATAAAGTTTCTATCACATCTCAACCTATCTCTTGTCAGCCCTTGATCGCTGTTGTAATCTGATTGCAACCGCTCGATTCCAAATTCTTTCCGGGTTTAACATGTCCGACGGCAAACAGGCACCACAAAATATTCAGGACGCATTTCTCAATACTGTCCGCCGGGAGAAGACTACCGTGATTGTTTATCTTCTGAATGGCGCTAAGTTAACTGGCCGGATCAGAAGCTTTGACAAGTTTTCGGTTCTGCTAGAATCCGGATCTCAAGAACAACTGATCTTCAAACACGCCATCTCCACCATTTCCCAAGTCAGACGGGCGACCGGTGAACTTCACCAAACTCCATCCGGCGCCGAGACGCACCCGAGAGACACTAGTAACGAGCTTGCAAGCTCGCCTGACGTCTGACATTCGTTTACACTCGCGCGGGCAAATTTCTTATTTATAAAGAGGATATGTGGCGGGAACCTTTATTACCTTCGAAGGTATCGACGGCAGTGGTAAGTCTACTCAAATGCGCTTGCTGAGCGGCTTTTTGCGAATGAACGCTTGCGACGTTGTGTTGACACGCGAACCCGGGGGTACGCCACTAGGTCTGCGACTCAGAGCAGTACTGCTCGATGCTCAGGTGGTACCAGATCTTACCTTGTTGTTCGACATTGGGGTGGCAGAATCGACGGGCCGGACCACTCGTCGTTCGACTGCCAGGAACAAACGCGACCGCCTGGATACAGAAGACTCCGAGTTTCATGCTCGTGTGCGCGAAGCCTATCTGAGCATAGCCGCCGCAGAACCCGGCCGCGTGAAAGTAATCGACACGAGCGGTGCGGTTGAAGAGACACATGAACGCGTGAAAGAGATTGTGGTACCGTTTCTGCAGAGCCGAGGCCATTGTTTGGCTGGTGCGCGAAGTTAAGTTAACGCAGAATCATAGGGGGATCGCTGCCCAAGAATGTTTGATCAATTAACAGGCAATGCGCGGGTGAAGGAGGTGCTGCGACGTACGTTGAAGTCCGACCGCTTGCCGGGCGCGCTTCTGTTCGTTGGCGAAGAAGGCATTGGCAAGAAGTTGTTCGCACTAGAAATTGCCAGAGCCCTCAATTGCCGCTCGCCCCGAGATTTTGAAGGTTGCGGAACCTGCGCTTCGTGTGTCCGTATAGCAAAAATAAACTATCCGGCGAGCGCTGAATCGGATGACTGGAAACAGATTATCTGGACTGACCATCCGGATGTCGGCCTGGTGGTAGCACCGAAGCGCGTCTTGCTTGTCAACCAGATGCGCCAGATTGAACGAGAGGCCAACTTCCGGCCATTCGAAGGCGCAGCCAGAATATTTCTGATAGATGAAGCCGATAAGCTCAACGACAGTTCAGCTAATGCGCTATTGAAGGTTCTTGAAGAACCACCGCGCACTTCTCATCTCATCCTCATCACATCCAGACCGGCGGTACTGCTACCGACAATCCGTTCGCGATGCCAGATGATTCGCTTCTCACCGCTCTCAGCCGCGGATATCGAAAGCCATTTGACACAGAACAAAGTTGCTGACAGCACTACGGTTCGACTGCGCGCTCGAGCCGCAAACGGCAGTATTAGCCGGGCAATCGCAGGCGATATCGCTAGCTTCACTCGACAGCGCAAAGCAATGCTCGCCGTGCTAAACGCTCTGGTGGTTACCGATGACCGAGTTCAGCTTTTAAGGTCGGCAGAAGAATTGAACGAAGCGCAGTACAAAGAAGAATTTGAAGCGCGTCTCGACGTGCTGGAAACGCTTATCCGAGACGCATGGATGTTGTCGCTTGAGGTTAAGCCAGGGCAATTAGTCAATGAGGACCTGCTGCCTGAATTGGAAAAGATAAGCAAACAGCTTGATGCTGAACGAGCTGCACAATGGATACTCCAAATCGAAGACATGCGTGAACAACTCATTGTGAACATCAATCGCAAGGTTGCTACGGATGCCCTATTCCTGGCGATGACCGGCGGTCCACCACTTAAGCGCTTCTTCCTTCCGTAGGTTTCAATCGTTCTGCGAAATCTGCGTAGTCTGCGGATTATTTAATGGTAACCAGTTCGGGTTCGTGCGTGGGTTTTGCAGCGGCGCCTTCTGCAAGCAGCTTTTCAGTTTCCATTACAAAAGCCTCGACGATATTCTCGCCGGCAACTTTCCGCATTGGCACTCCGTCTTTGAAGATCATGCCAACGCCGCGCCCAAATGTGATCCCGAGTTGTGAATCGTGCGCTTCACCGGGACCATTCACTGCACAGCCCATGATCGAGAGATGAAGAGGCTCTTCAATGTGGGCCAGGCGACGCTCGATCTCAGTTACGATACCGACAAAGTTATCAACATCGAGCCTGCCACACGTCGGGCAAGCAACCACAGTAACGCCGCGCGTACGTAAGCCGAGCGACTTAACGATTTCCCAGGCGACGCGCACTTCCTCCTGCGGCTCGGCGGCCAGCGAAACTCTAATCGTGTCGCCGATACCCTCGTGCAGGAGAATCCCCAGACCAATTGAAGATTTGACCGTGCCGCTAAAAGAAGTGCCCGCCTCAGTTACGCCCAGGTGAAACGGGTAATCAACTTTCTCGGCCAGCAGCCGGTAGGCCGACACAGTGCGCTGAACGTCTGAAGCCTTAAGTGAAATAATGATCTCGGTAAAATCCAGATCTTCCAGAATCTGAATGTGTCGCATTGCCGATTCGACCATCGCTTCCGGAGTCGCGGTGCCGTATTTCTTCAACAGATCTTTTTCAAGCGAACCTCCATTCACACCGATGCGAATAGGCACCTTGTGTGTTCGCGCGGCTCGGACAACTTCGCGGATGCGTTCGTGTGCTCCTATATTGCCGGGGTTAAGACGAAGTTTATCGATGCCGGCTTCCAACGCCATCAAAGCGAGTTTGTAATGAAAGTGTATATCGGCAACAAGCGGGACTTCAGGAACGCGTTTCCGAATCTCCTTCAGCGCCACTGCAGCGTCGTTGTCAGGAACAGCGAGACGGACAATCTCACAACCGGCGCGAACCATCTCTTCGATCTGGGCAACCGTCGCGTCGACGTCAGCCGTATCAGTCTTGGTCATCGACTGAATAACGACCGGAGCGCCACCACCAATTTGGAAGTTTCTAACCTGAACTGGTTTTGACTTACGCATCTTATTTCGCCGGAGCGGTGGCCGCCGGCTTTTCCCCGCTTGATCGATTGCCGAATTGCTTTATGACGTCGTTTGTTATGACAAACACCATCAGCAGAAGTACCATGACAAAGCCGACCTGTTGGATCCGGTCGCGTATAGTGGCAGACAACGAAAGTCCAATTAGCGCAAGCGCCCCTTCGATCAGTAAGAGGAAGATCGCCCCCCCGTCGAGTACGGGAATCGGCAACAAGTTAAAGACTCCCAGATTAAGACTAAGAAACCCAAGCATGCCAAAGAACCCATCCCAACCGAGTCTCTCAACAGATTTTTGGGCGGCCTGATAAATACCAATAGGACCCGAGAGCGTGTTCCTCACTGAACGCTGCCCTGTAAAGACCTGGCCGAGCGCCTTACCTGTTAGTCGCAGAATCTGAATGTTTGACTGATAAGCATAGACGGCAGCAGACCCTATACCTGCTCTATTAAGCGGGAACTGCTCTCCGATTTTAATTCCCAAAAGCCCACCAGGCAGGCGTCGTGTACCTGTCGTAATCTCTATTTGTCGACCATCGCGTTCAACGGTCAGCTTAATCGATTGCGCGTCGTGACTGTGAATGTATTCAGTCACCTGTGCCGCGCTCTTAACCTGTTCGCCTCCCACGGCAACGACTCGATCTCCGCTGTGAAGTCCCGCATCCTCTGCTGGGGAACCCGTACCGACATCTCCTATGACCACCGGCAAGCCCCCGTAGTCTGGGACGAAATCGAGAGTGCCGGCGCTATCACCATTCTCGGTTCGCACCGTGGGCTTGATAGTCAATGCTATACGCTCACCATTGCGATCAACTATGACCGGAAGAGGTTGACCGGGAGACAATAGCGCATCACCGCTTATTACATCCCAACTCGGATTCTCCGTTCCGTTGAAAGAGATAAGTCTATCGCCAGGTTTCAACCCCGCTATCTCTGCCGCACCCCCATGGGTAACGTAATAAACTACGGGAGCTGGGGTCGCAGGCACTCCATAGATGACACCGCCCGCAAAAGGAATCGCGAGCGCCGTTATGATATTCATCACGGGACCTGCAAGCGCCACAAGGATTCGCTGCCAACGCGGACGGAGATTAAACATCTCCTCAGGCGGGATATCCGCAGCGCCAGCGCCCTCAATAGGCGCGTTCGACTCGTCCCCACCAAGCTTCACGTAACCACCCAGCGGAATAGCCGAAACTCGGTAGTCAGTCTGGCCCCATTTTTTGCCAAAAAGGCGCGGACCAAAGCCTACCGAAAATGTTTCAACGCGAATTTTGAAAAGCTTGGCAACAATGAAGTGTCCGAATTCGTGGAGAACAACAGCAGAACCAAGTATTAAGATAAACGCCAGCGGGTAAATTAGATAACTCATTCAATCAGACTCTTTTCTTAACGTTTCTCACTGCAATAACATCAATTAGACTCGAGCAGTTCGAATCCGGTTGCACAAAACGAGTTTACGCGTCGCGTTAGCTCGGCGTCAAACAGTTCATCCGGCCACGATAGTTGGGGTTTTTTCAAGTTTTTCGATTTCGGAGAGTGCCGCGATCCGAGCATAACGGTCAGCTTCGAGAATAGTTTCGATCTCCAGGGCAGGTTGATTTGAATGACTGTTCATCACGGCTTCGATTACGTGCGGTATTTCCGTCAGGCCTATGCGTTCTTCAATAAACGCACCAACGGCTTCTTCGTTTGCCGCGTTCATTGCCGCGGGAAGGGTGCCTCCCTCGTTGAGTGCACGATAGGCAAGGCTAATGCAGGGGAAACGATCAAGATCGGGCGCCTCAAAATGCAGGGCAGAAAGAGCGGCCAAATCCAACGGCGGCAATTCGGAAGCGTGTCGCTCAGGATAAGTCAGTGCATATTGAATCGCGTGGCGCATATCCGTGATTCCCATCTGGGCAATCACCGAGCCATCGACCATCTCGATCATCGAATGCACCACGGATTCCGGATGGACCAGGATGCCGATTTCATCAGGCCCAAAACCGAATAACCAGTGGGCCTCGATCACCTCCAAACCTTTATTCATAAGCGTGGCGGAATCGATCGTAATCTTCGCACCCATGCTCCAGGTCGGGTGACGCATGGCCTCTGCTACGGTGGCTTCCTTAATTTCGGCTTTATTCTTCGTGCGAAATGGTCCACCCGAGGCCGTGAGCACGATGCGCCGCACTTCGCTCCGTTTCTCCCCGCGCAAACACTGATGCAGAGCATTGTGCTCGGAATCGACAGGCAACAGCTCAGCACCCGATTTCCTGGCGGCGCGCGTCATGAGTTCACCAGCCATCACAAGCGTTTCTTTGTTTGCCAGTGCAACGCGTTTACCCGCTTCCAACGCCCTTAGGGTAGGTACGAAGCCGACGGCGCCGACAGTGGCGGAAACAACGCAATCCGCTTGCGGATGTGTACCAACTTCTACCAACCCAGCTTCGCCAATAACTATGCGGGGCAAGTCGACGTTGCGTTCAAAGAGCCGGGCGCGGAGCTCGTGCGCTGCAGCCTCGGTTTCAACAGAGACGACCTCCGGTAAGTGTACAGCGATCTGATGCGCAAGCTTCTCAACATTGAGACCGGCAGCAAGTGCAACGACGCGAAACCGATTGCCCCCCAGGGACTCGATAACACGAAGAGTATTGCACCCGATCGAACCAGTCGAACCAAGTATCGCAATACCTTTGAAAGTCATAGACAAGGCCTATATCAAGCAATCAGGAGTGGGATAATCCGTTGGGGGTCGTCAAGTCTTATTGTTAGTGATTGAAGTAAAGACGTCCAAAATAGTAGATGAGCGGCGCATTGAAGAGCAAGCTATCGAGTCGATCAAGCACACCACCATGTCCTGGTAGTAACTTAGCCGCGTCCTTCGTTCCGGCGCTGCGTTTGAGAGCGCTCTCCGTCAGATCGCCCAGAATCCCCACAACGGTCATCACAAAAGCAAGCGGAAGTGCCCACTTAAGTGGCAGTTCGCGAAAGAACCACAAGTGCGCGAGCGCAGCCATTGCAAGGGCCACAAGTACGCCACCAACCACGCCTTCCCATGTTTTACCTGGACTAATTGCCGGCGCCAGCTTGTGCCTGCCGAGAGCTCTACCCGTGTAATAGGCGCCGGCGTCCGCTCCCATTATTACCAGAAAAAAGAACGACAGTAGATGGGCAGACAACCTCTGATTGAATCCGGTGCGTAAAGCTACAAGATGAGCTCCAAGCAATACTACGTAGAGCACGCCGAGAATCGTTGCTCCCGTGGAAGCGATCATTTTGTCGAAAGGAGCACCACGCAGAGTGACGCTGATTAGGGTGCCGGCAGTCAGAACGATCAAGATGATCTGGATCATGATGAGGAAGTCGCTTAGTTGTCCTGGGGCATTGAAATAGAAGGTGGTGAACAGAGCGGCTGCGCCAAGATAGCCCGCGGCCGCGTCTGGTTTCAGATCGCGGCGCTTTGCCAGGAGATAGAACTCGTAAAGTCCAAGCACCATTGCTCCCGCTGCCAGCAGGACAAACAGCAACTGCAACCAGGAGATCAAGATGGAGGCGATCAGAAAGGGCAGGAGAACGACGGCCGTGATCACGCGAGCGAGTCCGGAGTCTTTAGTTTTTGGTTTTGGATCGATGATGTTTTAACCCGATATCAGATCTCAAATCTCTTGGATCTCAGATCTGCAATCTAGAATCACTTCGCCACCACGAGCTTCAAGCCACCAAACCGTCTATCTCGCCCCTGATAATCAACTACTGCCTCCAGCAAATGTAGTCGACGAAAGTCGGGCCAGAGGGTTTCGGTCACATGAATTTCGCTGTATGCGCTTTGCCAGAGAAGAAAATTCGAGATGCGCAGCTCACCGCTGGTACGTACGAGTAAATCCAACTCCGGCAGGTTACGAGTGTAGAGTTCATTCGCGATGCGCTCTTCCGTTATTTCGTCGGGCGGGTTTCCTTCGTCCATTAACCGCCTGACCGCCGCGCGGCAAGCATCAACTATTTCGGACCGGCCACCGTAGTTCAAAGCGACGGTCAATACCATTCCTTTGTTTGCCGCAGTACGTTCGGTAGCCCTGGCAATCTCGCGGCGCACATTCTCAGCTAAGGCGCCCGTGCGACCAATGGTCTGAAACTTAATCTTCTGCCGGTCGATCTCATCGAGCTCAAGCCGAAGATAGCGGCGCAGCATGCGCATCAAGGCATCAACCTCATAACGAGGCCGTTTCCAGTTCTCTGTGGAAAAAGCGTAGAGAGTAAGCGCCTGCAGCCCGAGGCGCGCTCCGGTATCAACAGCAGCCCGCACAGCCTCGACACCAGCGCGGTGTCCGGCAATACGTGGTTGTCCGCGTTGTGCGGCCCAACGACCATTGCCGTCCATAATGATGGCCACATGACGGGGCAGACGTTCCCACGAGATCGTCGCAAGCAGCGTCTCCTCGCGTGTTCCCTTTTTTACTATCTCGGCAAAATCAGAAAGCATTTATTGAGATCCATCGCCCGCCGGCGCAGAGTTCCCGGCGGTGTCCGTATTCTTGTCGTTGCAAACATGGCTGTCAACCAGCATTTCATTCGTAACGGACCGACCGCAGCGTGAGACCATGGGCGGGCGCAGTTGTCATCATCAAGGAACGTTTACCCTCCTCGATTCCCTCCCTGACAACCTGGTTGTCGATTTCTTCACGGCCAACAGCGAGCAGCGTCCCCGCAATCGCACGAACCATGTAACGCAGAAAGCCGTCCGCGCTCACGGCGATCTCGACAACGCTTGTTCGTGCTCGCTCGTCTTTGCGTTCTGTAATGTCAATGTGAGTGACAGTGCGAGTGCGGTCTTCAACGTCTGACTGCACCGCAGAAAAGGCCGTCCAGTCGTGCCTGCCATGAAACAATTCAGCCGCGCTCTTCATGTGTTCGAGATTCAGCGGTCGAGCTTCGTGCAGGGCATAGCGCCACCAGAACGGCGAGACCACCGGGCCATTTACTATTCGGTAAACATATGTCTTTCCGAGCGCCGAATAGCGGGCGTGAAAATCGTCCTTAATGGTTTGCGCCTCGAGCACTCGCAGGTCTTTGCCGACATTGCCATTAATTGCCGCTCGCAGTTTTTCGCCATCTATCTCACGATCGATAGCTACGTTTGCCACTTGGCCCTCGGCATGCACGCCCGCGTCGGTTCTCCCTGAGCCGTGGACCGTCACCGCCGGACCTTCAATCAAAGAAAGCGCTCTTGTTAACTCCCCCTGCACAGTTCTCAGCTGAGCCTGCATCTGCCATCCATGAAAGTCTGTTCCGTCGTACTGGATGGTGAGCTTGAAGTTCATGCTGGAGAGGTGGTCTTTGGCTTTTGGTCTTGGGTCTTTGAGATATTTTGTGCTTTGTACTTGGTGCTTTGTGCTTTGTACTTTGTGCTTTGTGATTCGTGTTACTTCCTGCTCCTGCCTCCTGCTCCTACCTTCTGCTCCTGCCTGCTTCTTACTGCTTTCTGGTTCCTGGTTTGATCGCCAGTTCCCCTCGCTTGCATAGTTCGCACAACGAAGGTTCGACTGAGGGAACTGAAAGCGTTGCCAGGGCGGTTCGTGGTACGCCGACATCAGCTGCGCCCGAGGAGCGATCGATTATTGACGCAGCACCGACCACTGTTGCGCCCGCGCGCTGAAGAGCCGCAATCGTTTCACGCGTCGAACCACCGGTGGTGATCACGTCTTCAACCACGAGAGTTTTTTCCCCGGGCGAAACCGTGAATCCGCGGCGCAAAGTCATTTCCCCATCCTGGCGCTCCGTCCAAACAAACCTTGCTCCTAGCGCCCGAGCTACTTCGTGGCCAATTATAATGCCACCAATCGCAGGCGAAGCGACCAGTTGAATTTCTTCCGCGGAGTAACTTTCAGCAATGGCGCGTGCCATCTGTTCTGCCTCGAGAGGAAATTGCAGCACCAACGCACACTGCAGGTACGCCGTGCTATGCAATCCGCTTGAGAGTATGAAATGGCCTTCGAGCAAGGCGCCCGTCGTTTTGAATTTTTCGATTACTTGCTCTGCTCTCAATCTCTCACCTCTCTAAACCCAGCAGGCGTGCTACAATCGCAACCCCCATGCAGACCTTTTCGAATCTAGTTTCAGACTCAAGCCTGGTTCAGGAAACAATCGACCTCTTAATCGATGCCGGCGGTCGCGCTGCTGCGAGCGAGATCGTCGATGTAGTCTTCAAAATTTCTCATATAGACGACGAACTGGCGGGATTACTGGTCGCTGATCTGGTCAAAAACGACCGTCGTTTCAAGCTTGTCGAGAACAACACACTAGAGTTGCAACAAGACGATTGGCAATCACGTCTGCTGAAGGATTTGGATTTCGTCGTTGTTGATGTGGAAGCCACCGGAGCCAAAACGCCGCCCAACCGCCTGATCGAACTCGGTGCTTATCGTATTCACGAAGGGCGTATCGTTGATAAATTTTTGTCTCTCGTCAACCCGGAGATTCCCATCCCGAGATTCGTAGTGGCGCTGACAGGTATTACAAACGAGATGGTCAAAGCTGCGCCGGTCTTTGCCGACATCGCACCAAGTTGGCTCGACTTTGTCAGCGAATCAGTCTTAGTCGCACACAATGCGCCCTTCGATACCAGTTTCCTCAACCACGAAATCTCTCGGGTTTATCCGGGCCACCGTATGGTTAATCCTCATCTTTGCACTGTCAGATTATCGCGGCGCGCCTTGCCGGAATTAACCAATCACCGGCTCGACACTATCGCCAGCCACTTCTCAATTCCAATCATCAGCCGTCACCGGGCCGGGAGCGATGCCCTCGCAACCGCCGAACTATTCTTGTTGCTGCTCTCCAGACTTGAAGAAGAGCATGGGATAACGGACCTGGCTGCCGCGCGAAACTTTCAGTTTAATGAAACCAAACAAAACGAGAAGGCTCAACCACCACTGACGCCACTCCCGTTAGTTTCCGGTCTCTAGCGTCTGCTCGATGGCCGACTCTCCTATAGATCCGGCGGCGCTGTCTCGTTGACGAATCTGGGATCTCCGCTTCAGGATGCTACGAATTATCACTCCCAGCGAAATCAAGACTATCAGCCCACCCCCGATCCAGGGATAGTACCTCGCCAGAATCAGCTTAGCTTCGGCCCCATAACGGACCGCGAAGTAACCTTCCAGCAGGAAGCGAAAAGCACGGCCGGCAATTACAGCAATCATGAATCTCGAGATGCTGAAGCGAAACACTCCTGCCGTAATCACAAACAACTTGAACGGAAACGGCGGCGGCAACAACGTCGCAACCAGCACGGACAGCATATCGTATCGATCAATAAGATCCTTTACGCGCTTCTGTCTCGCTGGAGAGAACTTGGCCAGGGCCCGAGCGCCTGCCCGCCTGGATATGTGATAGAGAATCCAACACCCGACAGCCGATCCCGCAGTCGCCATTAAAGCATAGAGCAACATCCAGCGGGGATGTGTGGTTGACAGAAGCAGCATCAGCGCATCGGCACTGCTCGGCAACGGCACAAACGTCGAATCGAGCAACGCGACAGTGAACAGACCAAACGCTCCGAACGTAATGAGATACTCCGAAACACGCGTGAGCCCTTTTGTTATCCCATGAATGAATGATTTCAATCAGCGGTCCTTTCTCGTATCAGGGAAGTCGTTGAAGCCTGCAGCGCTCTGGTTGCTTCCCGACGGAGGTATTTCACTTTTGCGCCAATTTATAAGCAAATATATCAGTATGCCAACCAGCAGCACCGAAGCGCTGGTGCTGATAACCACCAGCCCACTATCCTTGAAAAACAGCAACACGCGTCTACCATAGAAGACCGCCAGAATACCTTCAACGTAGTATCGGAACGACCGTGCCAGCATCACTGTCAGCAAAAACTTCCAACGCGGATACTCCAACGTACCTGCCGTGGCGACAAAGATCTTGAAAGGCAACGGCGGCGGCAGTATGGCAGGAACCGCTATGGCCAGGAAACCGTAGCGCGCGTAAGCCGTTTCCACACGTTTGATGCTTTCTACACTGAAGCGCTTGCGCAGCACCGCTTGCCCGCCCCGTCGCATAATAGAATAGAGGATGGAACAACCGATAACCGATCCGGCAGCTGCAAACAGCGGAAAGTAGAATGCGGCACTGGGATACTTGAAGCATCGTCCCACGACCAGATAGTCATTGATTTCAGGTAGCGACAGAAGCGACGAATCAAGTGCCCCGATAACCAACATCGCCGGGGCGGCCAGATATAGGGGCAGACTCAATACATATCGCTCCAGAAGTCGACCAAATGTTGTTAACCAATCAAACATGGAGAGTGATACCTGGCGAGTGTGAGCGGAATAAAGACTCTGCCTCGCTATTCTTCGTCACCACCAAAACCTTCCAATCAAAACACAATCTCCTCCCGAAGTCATAGTGTCGATTAAGGTCAAATGGAAAGGTGTGGACAGTAACAGTGCCGTATTTGCGATCAGGCCTGGTCCTCAACCGTAAAAGCTCGTGATGAGTTAGTTTCTTATTTGGCGGGAGCAAAAATCGCAGGCGTGTCGTAAGTTACGCCGAGGGTCACACCGGAGTTGTGAGTAAAGCTTGTTAATCCCTTGATACCCGCGAAGTCGAAGCGAAGTCCTGACGCTCTGATCTGCATTCCCAAACGTGCCTCTGCCTGCGATTCCGTGCCTAGCGGGCCATTGCCTGGCCGTGTGTTGGCGCGGCCATTCACTTCTCCCGCCAGGCTGAACTGTTTGTTGAGACGAAAGATGCCGGCCATACCGTAGGTCAGCACGTCGTTCTGTGAAAACAGTTGCGTGGGTGCCGTGAGGATGGCGATTCCGAGATTGCCGAAGGTGTTAAAGCGACCATCCTGGCCAAACTTCTTTCCCACTAATACTGAGCCATACGCATTTGTCTGGTTTAGCCCGATGCCACGTGCCTGATTCGAGTTGGGTAGCTGCACACCAAAGCGAAAACCAAGCGATGGTGCATGACTGGTTTCGTTGCGAAGTTTGAACTTGGCCCAAAGCGTGAAGTCACCAGTATCGTGTGTGGAGTTCGCGTTCGCAGCCAGTGAAAGCGGAATAGCCGACGTACCTCTCGAGTTAATGCTGACGAAGTTTTGCGCCACACCTTCTATTTGAAACTCAACGTTTGGCCCCATACCGAAGCTTACGCCGATGACACCGACGCGCGTTAGATCGCCATTGATTCCGGAGACGGGAAATTTTGCGCCTTGCAGGAAATCAATGCCCGCTTCAATTCTCATCGTGCCGGGAGGAATTATATCCACGTCTTCGGTTAAGAGAGGTCGCTGTTGGGCTCGAGCCGACAGACTCAGGCTTAGCACAAACGCGAAAGCGACAAGGGAGTGACGTGCTGATTTCAGAAGAGATGTCATAGCGTGACGTTGGACCTTACGATTGCGGATTGTAAGGTCCACACAAGCAAACCGTCAACGACGTCCATGTAGGGGCGTCCCTCCGTGGGCGCCCCGAGTCGCGCGGGAAAGGGGGCGCCCACGGAGGGACGCCCCTACAGTTTCGTCAAGAATTCAATGGTGTTTTGAAGCGGCTAGGTTACGGAAGAGCCTCGGATTTGAAAGAGTCAAGAAACCTCAAGCACTTTTCCGTGATGGCGGGACTGTCTTCCAATTTCGGGAAAATGCACTGCAGGACGTACACGCGCCTTCCGACATCGTAGTATCTCGCACGCACCAGGAATTCCGTATCGTCGGGAGCTTTCGCAAGGAGTCTTAATCCCCGTCCGGGTGAGCTTCCCAGGCTAATCGTTTCCTCGCCGAGTAGGGTGGCACGCATAGAACTCAGCATACCATCGCGGGCCTTATCGAATGAGAAGGTCATGGTCGTCGTGTAATCGAAATACCCAATCATGAAAACGCCGTTCCCATCCGGTGACGCGGCCAGTTGCTGCGGAATCTTCTCTCCAGTCGAGGAAGTTGTTTCCTGGGTACTAACCTTCGGTTCCTGCGGCACTGCGACGTTATAACGTCCCTCTGCCGAAATGTACCTAATCCACTCGCCGCTGCTTTGAGCCGTGATAGTGAGCGCGAACGCGACCAGCATCATGAATGCGGTTATTGCTTTTCTCATTAAAGAATCTCCTACTTTGAAACTGAGAGCGATCTAAGGTGTGAGTTTAGGGACAGAAGAGGTATCGGCGATTGTACCGTTCAAAAACCGAGTGGTATCCAGAGGTGGCCGAAAGGCAAGAGACGAGACCGGGAAGTTTGAGCCTGTGATTCTAATTGCGCGCGGGCGCATCACGGTTAGGAAGTTTACATTACGCCGACGATGGCTTCAATAAAATACTGCCTGACACACCGGCGCGGGGCTTTCGTCTATGCTAATATCTAGCGATTTCAGCCCAAATCACACCAAAATGAGGTTTTCGAGAATGAAGCGACAGCTGGCCGCAATTCTAACAACCTTCGTGTTTCTGTTTTTAGTTCCCCGTCCGTTATTAAAGGTCTCCGCTCAACAAACCAGCAACCAGGAAGCGAACATGCAAGCGGTTCAGGTTGTTGGTCTGCGCGAGAAAGTCACTATTCGCCGAGACGAACGTGGGATTCCTTACATCGAAGCGAAAAATGATGAGGACCTCTATTTCGCGCAAGGATACATCACTGCGAGCGACCGCCTCTGGCAAATGGATCTTTTTCGTCGCACAGCACGTGGAGAGCTGGCGGAGGTGCTTGGCGCCGGCCCAAACAATGTGGCTCTCGAGCAAGACAAGCAACATCGCACTATTGGCTTCGCCCAGGAAGCCGACGCCGAAGCGGCGCAAGCGTCGCCTAAATCACGTGGCCTGCTGGAGGCATATGCAAGAGGAGTCAATGCGTACATCGAGTCACTCGACGCGAAGTCTTTGCCTCCGGAGTTTCGGATACTTCAGTACAAGCCGCGCCCATGGACCCCATCAGACTCCTTAATCATCGTCAAGATATTTTTTGAAGCCCTTTCCAATACGTGGCGACTAGATCTGATGCGTGAAGCGCTTGCTGATGTGCCACAAGAGAAACGCGCGGCCCTGCTGCCTGAGATTTCTCCAATCGATGTTTTGGTCGTTGGTAAAGATACGAAGCCCGCAAAATCGTCTTCGGTGAACCAGTCAGCCCCGACTTCATTCTCACGAGAAACGCTTTTGGCACTGGCCAGAAGCGAGGAGATAAGTTCTGCAGCCCTCGCGCGAATCGGGTTCTATTCCGAAGCACTTGCTGCCAGCAATAACTGGGTTGTGAATGGCAAACACACAGTTTCCGGTAAACCGCTCCTGGCAAATGACCCGCATCTCGCTCCGACCGCTCCGCCCATCTGGCACATGGTCCAACTCAGCGCACCGGGCTTGCGAGTGGCGGGTGTTACCGCGCCTGGACTGCCTGGCGTAATAATCGGTCACAACGATCGCATTGCCTGGGGTTTCACTAACGTTGGACCAGATGTGCAGGATCTTTATCTCGAGAAATTCGATCCAAACAACGCAAAGCGATACCTGGCTCCGTCTGGTTGGCTCGATGCCGACATTCGCCACGAAGAGATCAAAGTCCGTAAAGGCTTCACAGATTCGGCGACCGATACTGTAGGTCTCGACGTCACCGTGACTCGCCATGGCCCTATCGTTTTTGAAAAGGAAGGTAAGCGCTACGCGCTTCGCTGGACCGCACTCGATCCAAAGTTGAATAACCCAGACACCACCTATTCGCTGAATCGAGCTCGCAATTGGAAGGAGTTCAATCAGGCTCTCGAGGTGTTTACCGCGCCCACTCAGAATATTGTCTACGCAGATGTCGAGGGTCACATCGGTTACCACGCGGCAGGAGTTGTCCCGGTGAGAAAGTCCGGCGATGGCAGTGTGCCGTATGACGGCTCAACTGATGCCGGCGACTGGGTTAGTTACATCCCTGTTTCTAAACTCCCGCAAGTTTACGATCCCCCGACCGGAATCATCGTCACTGCCAACCAGCGCATAGCAGGCACTGACTATCCATACTTTCTGACGCATTCGTGGGCCCAGCCGTATCGCGCCCGCCGTATCTTCGATCTCCTACACGAGAAACCGAAACTCACTGCGGAAGACTTCCGTCATATTCAGGGCGACGTCTATTCGATCGCCGCAGCCCTATTCGCACAGCAAAGCGTGAAGATACTTCGCCCGCAATTGACTCCGGCTGACGAGAAGCTGCACGCCGCGATTGATTCCTTTGAAAAGTGGGACGGCCGTCTAAACGCCGACTCGCACGTGGCACCCGTGGTGGCACAAATGCGGATTGCTTTTCGATCGAGAATTCTGACTTCGGCCCTGGGCGATGATTTGGTCAAGAGCTACCAATGGAACAACTTCGATACCACTCTCGATCGAATCATCAGTGAACAGCCAAAAGATTGGCTGCCGAAGCAATTTCCCAGTTATGCCGATCTCGTGCGTGCCTGCTATGACGATGCAATAAAGGTGTTGACTAGAACACTGGGATCCGACGAAACAAAGTGGAGCTGGGGTGAAATGGTCAAGGCACGTTTTCCGCATCCGTTGGCCGGGGCCCCTTTGATCGGTCTGCAATTCACCATTCAACCGTTTCCGCAAAACGGCACAGGCGGACTTGCGGGCGCTACCGTCAACGTAGGTTCGTCGGTTTCAATGCGACTGATCGCCGATCCTTCAGATTGGGACAAGACACAGCACGGCATTACGCTTGGTGAGTCTGGCCTACCCTCGAGTCCACATTGGAAAGATCAACTTGAAGACTGGCGCGCCGTCACGCCGCGCGTTTTTCCTTTCAGTGAGGCTGCGGTGGCAAAGGCAGCTAAAGAGACTTTGGTGCTTGAACCGAAACCCTGACACTGAAGAAACAGCGAGAAGTTATGTCCGATATGCTTTAGCTTGTCGTCATCGCCCGAAGGAGTCTTCCTGGCTGTGGTTCCTGCTGTTGTACTTAAGGAGCTCAAAAATTGTTTGGAGCGTGCCCTGAGCAATCTCAGGCGAGATTGAATTCGTGAGCGATTCTGAAGCATCTTCGGCCTGGAGAGTGTTCTGTGCGTTAGATATCTCCGAAGACGTTCGCGTGCGTTTAGTCGACCATACCCAAAGGTTGCGTAAAGCAGTTCCAGACGTCCACGCCAGCTGGAGTCGCGCAGACAATATTCACCTAACACTAAAATTCTTCGGTGATGTCGAAAAGGACGCAATCAAGAAGCTTTCCGCAGCGGCCGCGCGCGTCGTTCAGACGTTTTCACCCTTCCAGATTCGCGTTGCGGGAACCGGCACCTTTCCCAGGCAAGCTCAGCCTCGCGTCTTGTGGATCGGCATCGAAGATCCTTCCGGGCACCTTGCAAGCTTGCAGTCGCGGTTCGAAGACGAGTGCGCTAAGGAGGGTTTTCCGAAAGAGGACCGCGCGTTTCGGCCACATCTCACACTCGCTAGAATTCGCAAGCCGCAAGGCTCTCGCACGCTCGGCGAACTTCACAAAGAGGTTGGGTTTGCAGCATCCGAAGTTGTGGTGCCGGAGTTGTTGTTGATGCGGAGCGAACTTAGCAGCGAAGGTTCGAAGTATACCGTTATTTCTCGGCATCGTTTGGAGAAATTTGAAAACTCAGAGTGATGCCACGGCCTTGTGCCGTGGAGATTTACGCTCGCCGCTAAACAATACGCCCCAAGGTTTGTTGCGGATGCCACGGCCTTGTGCCGTGGAGCCTCACGCTCGCGGCTAAACAATACCTCTCAAGGTTTTTTAAACTCAGGCGCTGATTACCAACCAAGAGCATAAGAGTGCACCTCGGCGGTTCGTTGTAGCAGCGAGCGTGAAACTCCACGGCGCAAGGCCGTGGCATCTCGGAGTGTTCTGCGGGCTTTTTTTGTAGCAGCGAGCGTGAGGCTCCACGGCGCAAGGCCATGGCATCTTAAGAGTGGCCCTAAATGAAGTTACCTTCCCAGTTCGCGCGGTTTCGGTGGCTGCGGATTCTCTTCCCCGCTCTTTTCACCAGTTTGTGACAGCACTTCCTTTATTGCTCCCACGCTCGCCAGCATTGCTGACGTTTCCACCGGCATGAATATGACTTTCGAGTTGTTTGTGCGAGTCATGTCCCGCAGACTTTCGATGTAGCGAGTGGTAATCAGATACTGCGCCGGATTACCTTGCTCGGGCATAGCCTCGGCTATACGCGTGATTGCTTCAGCTTCAGCCTCGGCATTGCGAAGTCGCGCCTGGGCCGCACCTTCAGCAGCGAGAATAGCTGATTGCTTTTCGCCTTCGGCGCGTGTTACTGCCGCTTGCTTCTCACCTTCCGCCCGCGTGATTGC
>WNFR01000454.1_pt1 | contig 42714 bp, 30 predicted proteins | sample 5400221 | NCBI WGS metagenome assembly WNFR01 (sample SAMN13153357, study PRJNA577476) | soil metagenome | isolation source: 40 cm soil under Madrone tree | place: USA:California | collected 2016-06-14 | reverse complement strand
CCATGCCCACTCCTTCCCGCGTTAGCTCGCTAGAATCATAGGGCGGTCTTGCCGCCGTTGACACCGATGATTTGCCCGGTGAGGAAATCCGCCTTGTCGGATGCCAGAAAGACGATCGTTGCAGCGATGTCCTCGGGCGTCCCGAGCCGTCTCGCAGGCACGCCGGCCGCGAGTGCGGCCTTCTTCTCGGCGCTGCCTGCAAAGCGGTTCAGCAATTCGGTATCGACGGGTCGGATGGTTGACTGTACCTGTCTATACAGGCTACTCTTGGCCCCATGGACAAATCCTCGGGCCAGGCTCAACCCCTCTACCTCAAGGTGAAGCGCCATATCCTGGACAACATCGGCTCCGGCAACTGGGCGACGTCCGCCCGGGTGCCGTCCGAAAACGAGATCGTGAAATCGTTCGGCGTATCCCGCATGACTGCCAACCGCGCGCTGCGCGAACTGCGTGACGAGGGCGTGCTCGTGCGCATTGCCGGCGTCGGCAGCTTCGTGGCGGACCGGCACGCGCAAGCGCACCCCCTCGAGATTCGCGGCATTGCGGACGAGATTCGCGGGCGCGGCCACGTCCATCGGGCCGAGGTCGTCTCGCTCGAACGAATTCGAGCGGTGGCGGAGCTCGCCGAGGACTTCGGCGTGGCGCCGCGCAGTGAACTGTTTTGCTCGGTCATCGTGCACTTCGAGAACCACCGCCCCGTGCAGCTCGAAGACCGCTACGTCCTGCCGAAGCTCGCACCCGACTACCTGAACGTGGATTTCCTCAAAACCACGCCCTACGACTATTTGACCCGGGTGGCCCCGCTGCAAGAGGCCGAGCATCTGCTCCGTGCGGTGATGCCGGATGAGCGCACTCGCAAATTATTGGCCATGAAACGCGATGAACCCTGCCTGTTGATGATTCGCCGCACCTGGACCGCCGGTCAGATCGCCTCGGTCGCCCGGCTCTATTACCCAGGCTCTCGTTATGAAATGTCGGGACGATTTCGCCCCTAAGGAGACCCCATGCTCGCCCCCCAAACCCCAAGAATCATTCGCGCCGCCCGCGGCAAGACCTTGAGTGCGCGCTCATGGATGACCGAGGCGCCGCTGCGCATGCTGATGAACAACCTCGATCCCGACGTTGCGGAAAATCCCGCCGAACTGGTCGTGTACGGCGGCATCGGCCGCGCCGCCCGCGATTGGAACTGCTACGACCGCATCGTCGAAACCCTGAAAAAACTGACCGAGGAGGAGACCTTGCTGGTGCAGTCCGGCAAGCCGGTGGGCGTCTTTCCCACGCATGCGGACGCACCCCGCGTGCTGATCGCGAATTCCAACCTCGTGCCGCATTGGGCGACGTGGGAACATTTCAATGAGCTCGACCGCAAAGGGCTTGCCATGTACGGGCAAATGACGGCGGGATCGTGGATCTACATCGGCAGCCAAGGCATCGTTCAGGGCACCTACGAGACCTTCGCCGAGATGGGCCGCAAGCACTTCGGCGGCAACCTCGCTGGCAAGTGGATATTCACCGCGGGCTTGGGCGGCATGGGCGGCGCCCAGCCGTTGGCCGCGACGATGGCCGGCGCGAGCATGCTGGCCGTGGAATGCCGCCAAAGCCGCATCGACAAGCGCCTGGAAACCCGCTACGTGGACGCACAGGCAAAATCCTTGGACGAGGCATTGGCCATGCTCGCTGCGGCGAAGAACAAGGGCACACCCCTATCGGTCGCGCTGCTCGGCAATGTCGTCGACGTCCTCCACTCCCTGCTCGAGCGCGGAATCAAGCCCGATGCGTTGACGGATCAAACCTCGGCCCATGACCCCGTGAACGGCTATCTACCCCAGGGGTGGAGCGTCGAGCAATGGGACGAGCGGCGCTTCAGCGACCCCGCCGCAACCAGCGCCGCATCCAAGCTCTCGATGGCCAAGCATGTCGAATACCTGCTGCGCTTCAAGGCCATGGGATTGCCGGTCTTCGATTACGGCAACAATATCCGGCAGGTCGCGCTCGACGCCGGCGTCGCTCGCGCCTTCGATTTTCCGGGCTTTGTGCCCGAATACATCCGGCCGCTGTTCTGCCGGGGTATCGGACCTTTCCGCTGGGCGGCACTGTCGGGCGATCCGGAGGACATCTACAAGACCGATGCGAAGGTCAAGGAATTGATCCCCGACGATCCGCACCTGCACCATTGGCTGGACATGGCGCGATCGAGGATTCAATTTCAAGGTTTGCCGGCGCGCATTTGCTGGGTCGGCCTGGGGCAGCGGCATCGGCTGGGCCTGGCGTTCAATGAGATGGTTGCGAGCGGCGAGTTGTCCGCGCCCATCGTGATCGGGCGCGACCACTTGGACTCGGGATCGGTGGCGAGCCCCAACCGCGAAACCGAAGCCATGCAGGACGGCTCCGATGCCGTCTCCGACTGGCCGCTGCTCAACGCATTGCTGAATACCGCGAGCGGCGCGACGTGGGTTTCGATCCACCATGGCGGCGGCGTGGGCATGGGCTATTCGCAGCACGCCGGCGTGGTCATTTGTTGCGACGGCTCGCAGGCCGCGGGGCGGCGCCTGCGGCGGGTCCTATGGAACGACCCCGGCACCGGTGTCATGCGCCACGCCGACGCCGGATACCAGATCGCCATCGACTGCGCACGCGAACAGGGCCTGAACCTTCCCATGATCGAGCGCCCATAAGTGGCCGGCCCGATCGAAGTATCCGCGGGGCGCCTGACCCTGGGAGAGCTGCGCCGGATCTACGAAAACCGGACGGCCATCCGGCTCGCGGCGCACGATCGGACACGGATCGCCGAGGCTACCGCGCTGGTCGACAACATCGTTGCCGTCGGCGATGCCGCATACGGAATCAACACGGGCTTCGGACTGCTCGCGCAGACCCGCATTCCCACGGAGCAGCTCGAACTGCTGCAGCGAAATCTGTTGCTCTCGCATGCGGCCGGCGTCGGTCCGGCTTTGCCGGACCCGGTCGTGCGCCTGATACTCGCGCTCAAGATCAACGCGCTCATCCGCGGTTTTTCCGGCGTCACCCAGGGCTTGATCGACGCGCTGTCGGCGTTGCTCGAGCACGAGGTGTATCCCGTGATTCCCGCTCAAGGGTCGGTCGGTGCGTCCGGTGATCTCGCGCCGCTCGCGCACATGAGCACCGTGCTCCTCGGAATCGGCTCCGTGCGGGTTCGGGGCAGGGTATTGCCGGCCATGGAGGGTCTGCGGCTGGCCGGGCTCGAGCCTTTGAAGCTACGCGCCAAAGAAGGGCTGGCGCTCATCAATGGCACCCAGGTATCCACCGCGCTCGCCTTGTCCGGACTATTCGGCGCGGAAAATCTATTTGGAGCCGCGGTAGTGGCGGGCGCGATGTCCGTTGACGCCTTGAAGGGCAGCGACGCGCCGTTCGACGATCGCATCCATCAAGTGCGCGGCCAACCCGGCCAGATCGCCGCGGCACGCGAGTACCGCGATCTGATTGCCGGAAGCGCGATCCGCGCCTCGCATCTCGATTGCACCCGCGTGCAGGACCCCTACTCGTTCCGCTGCCAGCCCCAGGTCATGGGCGCCTGCCTCGACATCATCCGAAATTGCAGCGTCACGCTTAGGTTAGAGGCGAATGCCGTGACCGATAACCCGCTGCTGTTCGTCGAACAAGGCGACGTGCTGTCAGGTGGAAATTTCCATGCCGAGCCGGTTGCTTTCGCCGCCGATACCATGGCTCTCGCGATCGCCGAGATCGGCAGCCTGTCGGAGCGCCGAACCGCCGTTCTCGTGGATCCGAAAATGAGCGGCCTCCCCGCCTTCCTGGTGGAGCACAGCGGCGTGAATTCGGGCTTCATGATTGCGCAGGTGACGGCCGCCGCGCTGGTGGCGGAGAACAAGGCCATCGCCGCGCCCTGCAGTGTCGATTCGATTCCGACCTCCGCCAATCAAGAGGATCATGTCAGCATGGCGACGCATGCCGCGCGTCGATTGGGTCCGATGATCGAGAATGCCGCGGGCGTGGTCGGCATCGAGCTTCTGGCGGCGGCGCAGGGCATCGATTTTCACCGCCCCGCGAGATCGTCGGCAGTTCTCGAACAAATTCACGCGCAGATACGCGCCGAGATACCCTTCTACGCCGTCGACCGATACTTCGCGCCCGACATCGAGGCCGCAAAGAATCTCGTGATGTCGGGCCGGCTCGCTGCGTTCGTGAATCGGTTGCTGCCTTCGAAGGCCGACCCTTGACGACGCTGCGACTACAGGCGCTCCCGGGATTGCTGGCGATGGCGGCCCTTCTCTGCCCGCAGGCGGGTCATGGCGCCGGACTGAACCTGGGTGCCGTGAACTGCTCCCAGTACGAGAACGAGATACTCCCGTCGACGATGCCGGGATACAAGGCCGACCCCATCGACACGGTCATGTGGTTGTTTGGATTTTCGGTGGCGAAATCCGGAGAACGAGTCATGTACGGCGACTCCTTGACGGCATTCGGTTTCGCCTTGGACGCCAAATGCAAGAACAGCCCCACCACCACGTTGCTCGAGGCGGTGAGCTCGGTGAGGTCAAAGCGCGAGAATCCAATGGATCTGACCCGTCTCGACTGTGCGACCTTCGAAACGCGGCACGTCGCGCTGCGAAAATCCGATCCGGAGAGCGCGACCACGCTCACGATGTGGCTGTTCGGATATGCGGTGGGCGTCTCCGGGAGTCCGCAATTCGATGCCGGCGCCGTCGGCAGGTTTGATTCGTCGTTGAACGAGTGGTGCGCGAACCATCCGGATGACAGCCTGTTCGATGCCCTGAGCGCCCCGAATGAGGCCGTCCCCAGGCCTCGGCCGGCCGCGCCTAAACGGTAGCGTTTCCCTCGATCCACGTCCGCTGAACCCGGATGTCGTCGTCGACCAATACCAGATTCGCGCGGTAGCCCGGCGCGATACGCCCAAGTTCGTCCCCCAGGCCGAGAAACTCGGCGGGATATTCACTGGCCATGCGGGCGGCCGCGACGATGTCCAGTCCCAAGGAGGAGACCGCGTTGCGCACGGCGCTCGCCATGTCGAGCGCCGTGCCGGCGAGCGTGCCGTTTTCGTCCCGGCATGCCCCATCGACGACGCGAATGGTGCGTCCCTGCAGCACAAACGTGGGCTCGGCCGAACCGACGGGCGGCATTGCGTCGGTCACCAACATGAATCGATCATGACGCTTGCATCGCAGCGCGAGCTTGAGCATGACCGGGTCGACGTGGTGTCCGTCGACGATGATTCCGCACCATGTGGCATCATCGTACAGCGCGGCGCCGATGATTCCGGGCGCACGCGGCGCCAGAGGCGCCATTGCGTTGAACAGGTGGGTAAATCCACGCAAGCCGCGCGCGATCGACTCCGTCGTCTCGGCAAAGGTCGCGTCGCTGTGACCCGCCGACACCAAGATGCCGCCGGCCGTCAATTCCGCGATCATGTCGGGAGTGGTCATCTCGGGGGCGAGGGTGAGCACCGTCTTGCCCGCGCGCAGCCGGCACAGCAGCGACACCACGCTGGTGTCGAGCAACCGCAGGTGCTTGGGATCGTGAACGCCGCGCCGCGCCCAATTGAGAAAGGGCCCCTCGATGTGGATGCCGAGAACACCGGGAATTCCTTCGTCGAGCGACGACTGCGCCGCTGCGATGGCGCGCGCGATCGTGCCGAGATCGTCGCTGATCAGGGTGGGCAGAAATCCGGTGGTGCCGAAGCGGCGGTGCGCCTCGCCGATGGTCCGGATCGTTGCCGAGCTCGGATCATCGTTGAACAATGCCCCGCCGCCTCCATTGACCTGCACGTCGATAAATCCCGGCAGCAACATTTTCCCGGCGAGGTCCACGGCGACGGCATCGCGGCAACGCTGATCGGACGGCGCTGCGAGTGCCTCGATGCGTCCGCCCGAGATCAAAACCGCGAGGCCGCTCACGAGCTTTTCGGCGACGAGAACCCGGCCGTTGACGAGTGCGGTGCGCATTAGACGGTTTCCGTAACCTTGCGCAGGTGCGCCGGGTGGTCGGGATCGAAGCCGCGCTGCACGGCCAGCGATGCGATCAAGCGGTAGGCGCTCTGCACGTGCAGGATGGGCCCGAGGGCGGCCGCCACGTCCAATGTCGGCAGGAGGATGGGACCATCGCCGATTGCCGGTTGCGCCGCGGCGCCTGCCAGCACCACGGGAACTCCGCGCCGCGCGAGTTCGCCGGCCACCAACTCGATTCCCGGTCGCGTGGCATCGTTCTGCGCAAGGAACATCGCCGGAAAGCCTGGCCCCAGCAGCGTAAACGGTCCATGCCGGACTTCGGCGCTGCTGAACGCTTCGGCGTGCAACCCGCACGTCTCTTTGCACTTCAACGCCACTTCCTGGGCAGCACCCAACCCCAAGCCACGCCCGATCACGTACAAATTCGATGCGGGCCGAAGCACATCCACGGCCGCGGACCAATCCAGCAGCCAGCTGGCATCCATCAGCGCAGGCAAGGTCTCGAGGTCCTCCGTGAGCGCGGCGTCCCGGGTCCACGCCGCCACGAAGCGGGCAAGCGCCGCCAGGGTCGCGAGGTACGACTTGGTGGCTGCCACGCTGGTTTCCGGCCCCGCCCGCAATTCGATGACCAGGTCGGCGGCGCCGGTCAGCGGCGCATCGCGGTCGTTGCAAAGCACGAGAATGGTTGCGCCCGATGCCTTCGCGGCGGCCACCGTCGCCAGCAGGTCGGGACTGCGTCCCGACTGCGAGATTGCGATGAATAAACAGCCGCGCAGATCCTGGGCGACCCCGTAGACGCTGCTCACCGAGGGCGCTGCGGACGCGGTCAGCACACCCGCACGGGTTTCGATCAGGTATTTCGCGTAGGTGGCTGCATGATCGGAGCTGCCCCGCGCACACGTGACGACCGCGCGGGGTGCGAGGCGACGCACAGCGGCGCCGATCGCGTCAATTGCGTCGCGGTCGTGCGCCAGTTGCGCACGAACCGCATGCGACGCACTCGCCGCTTCATGAAACATTCGCGTGCCGTCCGGGGATGGCGCGCCGCCCGTCGACTCGGTGCGCAGCCCGCTCATGTCGAGGCACTCAATTCCGCGACGAAATCGTACGTATCGCCGCGATAGAAGGATTGCGAGAACTCGATGGATCTTCCATCGCGCAGCGAGCCCAATCGCTCGACGAGGAGTCCGGCGTCCCCGGGTTGCGCCTTCAACAACTCGGCCTGATCCGCGGTCAATAGCACGGCGCGCAATCGCTGCAGTGCGCGCACCGGACGATGACCGACTTGCTCCAACGCTTCGTACAGTGAGGTGTCCACGGCGTCGAGCGATGGCAGGGCCGACGCCACGATGGTGACGTACTCGAGCGCCATCGGCGCGTCGTCGGCGTATCGAATGCGGGCGAACCGGAACACCGGCGTGCCGGGGCTCATACGGAGCGCGAGGGCCTCCTCGGGCGTCACCGTGCCCACCGCCCGGCTCAACCACACGCTGCGCGGTGTGCGGCCGCGCGCACGCATGTCTTCCGAGAACGACGTGAGCATCGCGAAATTCTTGTCGACGCGGGCCGACACGAAATTTCCCGAGCCCTGACGGCGCACCAGGAGTCCGTCGGCGACCAAGCCGTCCAGCGCCTTGCGCACGGTGATGCGCGACACCGCGAAGTCGGCGGCCAGATCGCGCTCGGAAGGAAGCGCGTCGTCGGGGCCGAGAATCCGGCTGTCGATCGCCTTTCGCAGCGCCCGCTGCAACTCTTGATACAGCGGCAAATTACCGCGGCCGTCCAATGGGCCGACTGCCTTGGCAAGTGATGTCATAAGGTTTGATCGCCTGTCCGGTATGCTCTCAAGCGCGAGAAGAATACCAAATAAATACCACTATGAGAACAACAGTAATGATCATTGTTATATATATTATTGATTTCCATAATGTTATTTGTAGATATGATGTTCCTATTACACAGCACTGGCACAAAATGTAAATTGGTACTATATTGGGCCTTAACTGGTTTGGGCAGTGCGTGGTCGGACGGCAGCGGGTGAGGCCGCCGTCACGGCGGCCGCTGCTGCTAAGCGCACGACTTTCAATCGGCATTGGTGACAGGACAGGGAGCATGAATATGAATCGGACAGGGGATATGTATATGAATCGGATCGCCTTGGCGGTCAAGTCGGCGTTGGGGCTGGTAATGCTCGCGCCGCCGGCACTGGTGTACGCGGCAGCGGCACCCGATGCGGCTCTCGAGGAAATCGTCGTCACCGGCTATCGCAAGTCGGTCGAAGCCTCGCTCGAGGCGAAGCGCGACGCCACCGGCCTCGTCGACGTGGTCACCGCGGACGATATCGGCAAGATGCCCGATAAGAACGTTGCCGATTCCCTGGCGCGAGTGCCGGGTGTCACGACCAGCGCCGCCGGCGCCAATGAAGGCGGCTTCGACGAAAACGACCGCGTCAGCATGCGCGGCACGAACCCCAGCCTCACCCAGACGCTGATCAACGGCCACAGTGTAGCCGCCGGCGACTGGTTCGTCCTCGACCAGACCGGCACGGTGGGACGCAGCGTCAGCTACACCCTGCTGCCCTCGGAAATCGTGAGCAAGGTAGTCGTCGAGAAGAGTTCCAGCGCGTCACTCATCGAAGGCGGTGTCGCGGGCTCGGTGGACATTATCACGCGCAAGCCGCTCGATTTTTCCAAGCCGTTCACGCTCGAGGCCTCGGCCGGCGCCGTGTACGCGGATCTGCCCTCGAAGACCGACCCACAGGTCAGCGCCCTCGGCGCGTTCAAGAATGATGCGGGCAATTTCGGCGTCATGGTGCAGTTGTTCTCCGAGAAGCGGCATCTGCGCCGCGACGGCATCGAAGTGCTGGGCTACGACACGATCGCAGGCACGGATCCCACAACGCACCTGCCTACCCCAATTGCGAAGAGCAACCCGGACCTCATAGGAGTGCAATACCCGCATGAAATGGGCGCCGCGTTTTTCACCCAGACCCGCGAACGCAACGGCGGACTGCTCGACGTGGAGTTCAAACCGACCGATAACGACACCCTCGACCTGACGGCGTTTTCCTCGAGAATGCTCGCCGGCAACTACAATCGCAATTATCTGTTCTGGGGAACGCACTTCATCAATTCGGGCCAGGGCCAAGCACCTCTTCCGGGCTACACGATTGCGGGCAACACCTTGACCTCGGCGACTTTCGCACCGGTCGCGGGCACGGATTACGGGGTCTACGACCAAATCTCCCGCCCGGATGAAGAGGCCACAGCGCACTTCGTCAATCTCGACAACACCTGGAACGCAACCGACGCGCTGACGATCTTCGGCCAGGTGGGCTACTCGTGGGGCGACGGCAAAACCCCGGAGCAAGACGTATCCGAGACCTCTCCGGGCATCGGCACCGGCGCCGGCTACCAGCTGCACGGCATCGGCAGCGGCCCGAGCTTCAATCTGGGCACGCAGAACAACACCACCCCCACTCCGGGCGGCGTGCCGGTCGCTTTCGGCTGGATTTTCGGCGATCAGAACATCGACGTGAAGGACACGGAAACCTGGGCCAAGATCGACAGCGATTTCAAGATGCACGACGACTCTTGGACCGACCTCAAGTTCGGCGCGCGTTTTGAGAAGCATAATCGCACCTCGGCCAACGTGATCGGCCAGGGCCCCACTGCCGCCGGTCAAAGCCCGAGCGCCTATCCGACTGGGGGCTTCGCGAACTACCCGTCGAACTTCAATACCTTCGGCGGCTCGATTCCCACCGGGATCTGGTACTGGTCACCGGCGCAATTGCAGGCCTACAACAGCCCGGCCAATGTGAATCGTGATCCCGTGGCCCGCTTGGACTGGAACTCCATGTTTTCGGTGTATGAGAAGGACGCTGCGGCGTATGTGGAGGCGGATTTCAAGGGCAGCAATTGGGCCGGCAACGTGGGTCTGCGCTACGTGCACACCGACGAAAATGTGGTGACGTACACCGCGGTCGGCGCGACCCAACCAGGTGCGATCACGACCTCGGCCTTTGGCCCGTTCATGCCCCTATACACCAAGCACAGCTATAACGACGTCCTGCCGAGCGCCAACTTGAAGATCGACGTGACTCCGGACCTGGTTGCGCGCTTCGCCGCGGCCGAGACCATGACACGTGCCGATTACTCGGCGCTCGGCGGGTTCACCAGCCTGACACCGCCGGGAGTGCAGGCCCTGCCGGGACAGGTCCAACAACCCGGCGGCGGCTCGACCGGCAATCCGGACTTGAAGCCCATTCGTTCCACCAATCTGGACGCCGGTCTCGAATGGTATTTCGCGAAGCACTCCTTGTTGTCAGTCACGGCCTTCTATATGGATCTGCGCAACTACGTCGGCTACGGCAGCGTGACCAAGTCCTACGTCACGTACAGCACCGTATTCCCCAACGGAACCGTCGTGCCGTACGACTTGAGCGCGCCCATCAATGCGAAGGGCCGGGTCGAGGGCGCGGAATTCGCCTATCAGCAGGCGTTCACGGAGAATTTCGGCTTCATCGGCAATTACACCTATGCCGACGGCAAGCAGACATCGCTCGTGCCGCCCGGCGGCGATGATAGGCTGGTGGGAACCTCGAAAAACACCTACAACGTTCAAGGCTACTTCGAGAACAAGTCCTTCAGCGCGCGGGTGGCGTACACCTACCGGTCGTCGTTCTACAGTGGACTGGATCGGAGCACGGCCTTTACGCAATACAACATAGGTACGTTATCGGCATCGTTGGGCTACACCATGAACGATCATTTCTCGATCACGCTCGATGCGATGAACTTGAACAATCCGACCCTCAAGTACTACGCGCTGAACCAGGATCAGCCGCGGGCGTTCTACAAGAACGGCTCGCAGTACTACCTGAACTTCCGCTTCAAGCTGTAAGCGGATCCGTCCGCTGGCGCACGCGACGATCGGATAGAGTGTAGGCGTGTGCTACGGCTCGAAGATTGCGCGGCTATCGAGGGCGGCGGGAACCACCGCCGCCCTCGCGTCAGGCGTCGCACTGGCCCTGGGGCTGGGCGGCCCTGCCTTCGGCGAGGCTGCCGCTGCTGAGGCCGCGGCCAATTCCGCGTCACAAACCGGCATGATTCCGCAGCCCAACGCGATCGTTTCGCAGCCCGGTTGGTTCACCTTCGATTCGCGGACCGTGATTCGCGTTCCGGCAGACGATCCGGACGCGCGTAACGCCGCCGACTATCTCGCAGATCTGTTGACGCGCTGCCGGGGGCACGCGCCGGCAATCGAGAGCGGGGAGGCCAACGCCGCGCAGTCACGGCTCGCTCGCGCAAAGCCCGCGAACATCCCGCCTGCGCACGCGCAGTCCGCCATCACTTTCCGTCGCCGTGCGGGGCTGGGCCCCGAAGCCTACCGGCTCGAAATCACTGCGCGCGGAATCGTCATATCGGCCACCGGCGGCGCCGGGCTTTTCTACGGCGCAGTGACGTTGTGGCAGATGCTGACGCCCGGTGGTGGATCCCCGGCGGCGGCGCAAACGTTTCCGGCACAAACACTTCACGCGCAAACCATTCGAGACGCGCCGGTCTACCCGTGGCGCGGCCTGATGTTGGATTCGGCTCGGCACTTTCAATCGACGGCATTCATCCGTTCGATGATCGACACGATGGCGATGCACAAGATGAACGTCCTGCACTGGCATTTGACCGACGATCAAGGTTGGCGGCTCGAAATCCGCAAATATCCGCGGCTCACCTCGGTCGGTGCATGGCGGGCTCCGGCAACGGCGTTGCCGCTCGCACCTGCTCGCGCCGGATCTTTCGGCGGCTTTTACACGCAAGCCGACGTGCGCGCCCTCGTTGCCTATGCCGCGAGCCGTCACGTGCAAATCGTCCCCGAGATTGAGATGCCGGGTCACGCGCAGGCGGCCATCGCGGCTTACCCGGAACTCGGCGTGGCCCGGGAGCCGTCCGCGGCGCCCCTCGCCGTTTCCGCCCGATGGGGCGTCCACACGCACCTGTTCAACGTGGAGCCCGCCACTTTCGCGTTCCTCGAGAACGTGCTCGACGAGGTGATGGAACTGTTCCCGGGCAACTACATCCACGTCGGCGGCGATGAGGCGGTCAAAAATGAGTGGCAGGAATCGGCGGCCGTGCAGGCGCGGGCCCGCGCGCTCGGGATCAAGGACGCGGATGACTTGCAGGCGCATTTCACTCAAGAGATCGGCCGCTATCTTGCTGCTCACGGACGGCGTCTGGTCGGATGGGATGAGATTCTGCGCCCGGGTCTCGAGCGGAATGCAGTCGTGATGTCGTGGCACGGCACCGCCGGGGCGCATGCCGCCGCAGTTGCCGGCCACGATACCGTGCTGTCGCCGTGGCCGACCCTCTACTTCGACAACAGGCAGAGCTCGCTGCCCACCGAAGTGCCCGGACGCCTCGACATCGTTTCGCTCGAAGATGTCTACCGCTTCGAGCCTCGAGATCCGACTCTCGGCCCATCCGCCGGGCGCCACGTGCTCGGCGTGCAGGCGGACCTGTGGAGCGAACACATCACGACCGAGGATCGACTGCAGAGAATGACCTGGCCGCGCGCGGCGGCGGTCGCGGAACTCGGGTGGTCGGCGCCGGAGCGCCGCGACTGGCGGGATTTTCTGGGCCGGCTCACGCCCATGTTCGGGCGTTATGCCGCACTCGGGATCACCTATGCCGACAGCGTGTTCGCGGTGGCAGCCCGGGTTTCGCGCCGCGGCGACCATCTCACCGTGGCTCTGTCGAATCAGGCGGCGTGGGGCGACATCCGCTATACGCTCGACGGCCGCGATCCCTCCGGGAGTTCCGCTGTGTACGACTCGCCGCTGAATCTCGCGGTGGGTACGGAGATTCGCGCCGCAACCTATGTGGCGGCCTTCAGGGCATCGCGCATCTGGGCACGCCGCCTCGACGCGCGCAGTCTCGCGAGGCGCGACAGTCACGACCTCGATCTCTGCACCAACGGCATCGGACTCTTGTTGGACCCCGGTTCGGAATCCACGAGCCGCGGTGCTCCCCTGGCTGTGGACATCATGAATCCCTGCTGGATCTATCGGGACGTCGGGTTAGATCATGCCCGTTCGATCGCGGCGGCCGTCGCGCCGCTTCCCTTCAATTACGAGATCGGCGCAGACGCCGGCAAGATTCGCGTCGGCGACTCGCGCACGGCGGACGGTGAACTCGAGATCCACGTCGATGGGTGTGAGACCGCCGCCGTCGCCACCATGGCGTTGCATGATGCCGCCGCGCATGACGGCGTCACTGAATTGCCGCCCGTCATCCTGCCTCGGCGATCCGGGCGCCACGACCTCTGTATGCGATTCGCCCGTCCGCGGCTCGATCCTCAGTGGGCGCTCGATTGGGTGGAGATCGCCGAGTGATACGCATGCCGCTCGTAGCGATATTGGCGCCCTTCGATGGCTGGTGCACCGGGATCGAGGAGGTGCCCGATCCGGTATTTTCCGGACGCATGCTCGGCGACGGGGTCGCAATCGATCCCGTCAGCGGTATTGTCCTGGCGCCCTGCGCCGGTGAAGTCGTCACGCTGCCGGCGACCGCCCACGCAGTGACCATCCGTACGCCCGGCGGCGCGGACGTGCTGGTGCACATCGGCATCGACACGGTCCAACTGGGCGGCCGCGGCTTCGCGGCGCGGGTCAAATTGGGGCAGGTCGTGGGGGCTGGACAGGAGCTCATTCGCTTCGACCTCGACACCGTCGCGCGCGGGGCGAAGACGTTGCTGACGCCCGTCGTGGTCGCTGCCGCCGACGGGCTCACGATTCGCAATCGTCGCGCTGCAGGCACCATCAACGCCGGCGACGTGCTCTTCGAGTTCGAGATTGTGCACGTGCGCGACGTTGCGCAGGCGCGCGACGTTGTGCACTCGAGCGAAGTTACGCACTCGAGCGACGTGGCGCACTCGAGCGAAGCTACCCATGCACCCGCCTCCCTGCAACGCACCGTGACCGTGCAGCTACGTCACGGCTTGCATGCACGCCCGGCGGCGCTGCTCGCACAGGCGGCCAAGGCGCTCGCTACCGAGGTATCGGTTCTCGCTCACGGCAAAACGGCCAACGCGCGCAGCGTCACTGCGGTCATGGCGTTGGGCGTACGCCACGGCGAAGAGGTTACGTTCACTGCAAGCGGGCCGGATGCCGGTCACGCGATCCAGCAACTCGACGCCGCTCTCGAAGCAGCGCTCCACATGGAGTCCGCCGCCGGACACGACACTACCGCGGATCGGGCCTCAGCGGTCGGTTCCGCAGCGGTGGCGTCATCGGCGGCGTCATCGGCGGCGGCGGCAACGTCCGGTGAGAATTCCGGCGGCGCTGTCGACGGCGTTCTGCCGGGTATAACCGCGGTTGCCGGATTCGCCGTCGGCCGGGCCACGCGCATCGAGCGTCGTGAGATTGTGGTCGAGGAACAAGGCGGCGGCATGGCGCACGAGGGCGCCCAACTCGCGCAGGCGCGCGCCAACGTACGCGCACGCCTGACGCGCGTCGGCGCAACGGGCGGCGTGGCGCGTCGCGAGATCGCCGCCGCCCATGTCGAGTTTCTCGACGATCCGGTCGTGAACGAGGCCGCACAGGAACTCATTGCCGCGGGAAAAAGCGCCGGGTACGCGTGGCGCGCGGCCACCCGCCGCCAAGTGCAGGCACTCGAAGCCTTGGGCGATACCCGGTTGCGCGAACGTGCCGACGATCTCCTGGATGTCGAATCGCACGTCTTGCTGGCGCTGATGGGTGAGGCTCGACCGATTAAATTAACCATCCCCGATGACGCGGTGATCGTCGCAGAGGACTTGCTGCCGTCGGAACTGACCGCTCTCGACGCTGCGCGACTCGTCGCAATTTGTCTGGGCCGCGGCGGGGCCACATCGCATGTGGCCATTCTCGCGGCCGCGATGGACGTACCCATGCTCGTGGGTCTCGGCACCGGCATCCATGCCGTCGCCGATGGTGCAATGGTCATCGTCGATGCCGATGCCGGCACCTTGCATGTGGCGCCCGACACCTCAGCGCTCGACGCCGCGCACGCGGCGGTCGCCGCACGCCTGAAGAACCGCTCGGCCGAGCGCGCCGCCGCCCTCGCCGATTGCCGGTCGCTGGACGGCACCCGCATCGAGATATTCGCCAACTTGGGCAGCACCGCGGATGCCGTTGCGGCGGTCGCGAACGGCGCCGAAGGGTGCGGACTGCTGCGTACGGAGTTTTTGTTCATCGATCGCGATACTGCGCCCGATGAGCGGGAACAGCGCGACGCCTATCAGGCCATATCGACCGCTCTCGGCGCAAGACCGCTGGTCCTCAGGCTCATGGACGTCGGCGGCGACAAACCACTGAAATATCTGCCTCTGCCGCACGAAGAGAATCCGGCGCTCGGTCTTCGCGGGGTTCGAACCGCGCTGGCACGTCCGGACCTGCTGCGGACGCAGCTGCGCGCGGCCTTGCGGGTGGAGCCCTTTGGTGTCGTGCAGCTGCTCATACCGATGGTTACCGACGTCACCGAGATCATCACGGTGCGCACCGTCATCGAGGAACTCAACGCCGAGCTCGGTAACGGACCCCGGATCAAACTCGGCGCCATGATCGAGACTCCGGCTGCCGCGCTCAATGCATCAGTCCTGCTGCGCGAGGTTGATTTCCTGTCGATCGGCAGCAACGACCTGACGCAGTACACGCTCGCGATGGACCGCGGCCACGCGGCGCTGGCGGGCCGCACCGACGCGCTGCATCCCGCCGTGCTCAAATTGATCGCGCTCACGACGAATGCCGGCATCGAGGCCGGTAAGACCGTTGCGGTGTGTGGCGGTGTCGCCGCAGATCGGATCGCAGTACCGGTTCTGCTCGGTTTGGGAATCCGCGAACTGTCGGTGGTGCCGGCGGCGATACCGGCGATCAAACGCCAAATTCGCGCTGTCCGCATTGCGGACTGCCGCGCGCTCGCGAGCCGCTGCCTCGAACTCGCCACCGCTGCGGAGGTTCGCTCGCTGGTAGCGCAGGCATCCATCACTTCCGGAGAGGCACCATGAATACACGATTCTCGGGGCTGCAGCAGCTGGGCCGCGCGCTGATGCTGCCGATTGCCGTACTGCCGATCGCAGGGTTGCTGCTGCGGCTTGGGCAGCCCGATGTATTGGGGTGGGCAGCGATGGCCGCTGCCGGCGATGCGATTTTCTCGAATCTCGGACTGCTGTTTGCGGTGGGCGTCGGTGTCGGTCTTGCGCGCGAGAACCATGGCGCCGCCGGTCTCGCCGCGCTCGTCGGCTTTCTCGTAACGACCCGGGCGGTTGAATCGATCATGACCGTCCCGGCAAACCTGCTCGTCGGGCTCGAAGGTCCCGCCCGCGATCTGGCGCTCTCGGCGTTTCGCGCGCGCGAACTTGCGAAGCTCAGCATCCCGGTCGGACTTCTCTCCGGAGTCATCGCCGGCGTCGCCTACAACCGCTTCAGCAACGTGACATTGCCAAGCTACCTGAGTTTTTTCGGCGGACGGCGCTTCGTGCCCATCGTCAGCGGCCTCGCCGGCCTCGCGCTGGCAGCGATCGTCGGTTACGCGTGGCCGGCGCTCGAGCGCGGCATGGACGCGACCAGCCACACCATCTTGGGTGCCGGGTCCGTCGGCCTGTTCGCCTATGGCGTCTTGAATCGCATCCTGATCGTCACCGGGCTGCACCATATTCTCAACAATTTTGCATGGTTCATCATCGGCGACTACCACGGGGCCACCGGCGATCTGAAACGATTTTTCGCGGGCGATCCCACCGCCGGCGCCTTCATGTCCGGTTTCTTCCCCGTCATGATGTTTGGTCTGCCGGGGGCTTGTCTGGCGATGTACCACACGGCGCGGCCGGAGCGGCGCGCGGGTGTCGCCGGTCTGTTGCTATCGCTGGGCCTGACCTCGTTTCTCACCGGCGTCACCGAGCCCGTGGAATTCACCTTCATGTTCTTGGCGCCGGTGCTGTACGCGCTGCATGCCGTCGCCACCGGTCTCTCGATGGTCATCATGGATCTATTCCATGTCCGGTTGGGTTTTAGTTTTTCAGCCGGGCTTTTCGACTACGTGCTCAACTTCAGCCATGCGCAGCATCCGCTCCTCCTCCTGCCCATCGGTGGCGCGTACTTCGCCCTTTACTACGCGGTATTTCGCGTTTGCATCGTGCGCTTGAATCTTGCCACTCCCGGGCGCGATGCCGATGAGGCGATGGAACATCCGCCGCTGCCGAGCACGCCCGCCGCGCGCGGCGCAGCCTTTGTCGAGGCGCTCGGCGGCGCACGGAACCTCACGGAGGTCGCCGCCTGCACGACGCGCCTCAGGTTGGTGCTGGTGGACAACCGTGCGATCGATGAAGCGGCGCTTAGGCGCTTGGGAGCGCGAGGAATCCTCCGTTCGTCCGAGCAGGGCCTGCAGGTCGTGCTCGGGCCGATCGCGGATCAGGTCGCCGGCGAGATGCGCACCGCATCACGCGCCGCCCCATCGAGCATCGGCACTTCGGGAACTGCCCCATCGAGCATCGGCACATCGAGCACCGGTACATCGAGCATCGGCGCATCGCGCACCGGCGGTCATGATGCGCAAGCCATGCTGGCGGCGTTGGGCGGTCGCGGCAATGTCCTCAAACTCGAGACGGCCGCGGGACGGCTGCTCATCAGTGCGGTTCGCCCGGAATCGATCGACGCAGCGGCGCTGCGGATGCTTGGCATTCGCGGGATCGCGCGGCCGGCCGGCTTAGCGGTGCAAGTACTCGTCACGGGCGGCGTCGAGGATACCGCTGAACCGCTGCGTCGATTGCTCGCGGAGGCGTAAGCTTCAAACATGAGCGCGACGCTGTTCAATCTGACCCCCGCCGAAATCGCCCGGGCGCCGAAGCGCGCGCTGCCCGCGGCGGCGCAGCGAGTCATGATCGTGGGAGGTGGGACCGCCGGCTGGATGGCGGCGCTGATTCTCGCCCGAACGCTCATCGAGCAAGGCGTCGAAATCACGGTGGTGGAATCGCCGAATGTCGGCATCATCGGCGTCGGCGAAGGTTCCACGCCCTGGCTGCGCGGTTTTTTCGACAGCCTCGATATCGAGGAGGCCGAATGGATGCCCGAATGCCACGCGACCTACAAATGCGGCATCACTTTCGACAAGTGGTCGACCAAGCCCGGCTTCGAGAGCTATTTTCACCCGTTTGCTTCCATGCTCGACAATTTGACGATGACGCAATTCGTGCACAACGCCGACGCCCGGGTCAATGGCGCCGACGTGCACGCGCATCCGGACCGATTCTTCATCGCAACGCGCCTGGCGCGTGGACACTTGGCACCCAAGGCCGCCGAACATTTTCCTTTCGATATTTGGCACGGCTACCATTTCGATTCCGTGTTGCTCGGCCAATTCCTCCACAAAAAGGCACTGCAGCGCGGGGTCAGGTATAGGACGGCTCATGTCACACGGGCCAACCTCGATTCCCAGGGAGCCATCGCTTCGGTCGCTACTGCGGAAGGCGAGACGCTATGCGCCGATATTTTCGTCGATTGCAGCGGCTTTGCCGGGCTGCTGATCGATCAAGCGCTAAAAACGCCGTTCGTCAGCTTTGCGGAAAATCTCTTCAACGACGCGGCCATCGCGATTCCTTCCCCCATCGGCGAATCGCTGCCGTCGGAGACGGTGTCAACCGCTCTGAAAGCGGGGTGGGCGTGGAAGATTCCGCTAACCTCTCGCTTCGGCAATGGTTACGTGTACAGCACGCAATTTTGCACGCCCGACGCCGCCGAGTTCGAACTGCGGGAACATTTGGGTCTGCTCGAGTCGCCCACGCCGGCTCGTCATCTTAAGATGAAGATCGGCCGCGTCACCAAACATTGGAACAAAAACTGCCTCGCGCTCGGACTATCGCAGGGATTCATCGAGCCGCTGGAGGCGACCGCCTTGTTATTCATTCAGCAGACAGCCACTGCTTTCGCGGAGTGCCTGGATCAAGGCGACCTGAGCGACGCGGCTCATGACCGATTCAACACGCAGATCAATGAGCATTTCGAAGGGATACGCGATTACATCGTGACGCACTACAAAACCAACAGCCGCACGGACACGGACTATTGGCGGGCGAACGCCGCCAATCGCAATCTCTCGGATTCGCTGAAGCAGCTTCTGAGTCTTTGGATGTCCGGAAAGGGAATCTCGGCACCGGTGCGCCAAAGGGCGCTGGGCAAAGGTTATCCGGTATTTTCCTGGTATTCGATCATGTCCGGCATGGGGATCTTTCCTGATCGACATTCGTTGCATCCGCCCAAGGGTAGGGAGGCGCAGTACCGGCTGGGCGACATCGACAACCTGCTCGACCGCAGCACCGTCAACTACCGCGATCACCGGGAAGTACTGGCCAACATCCCGCCGCGGCGCATGGGCGAAAGCCTGCAGGTCTACTTTTGGTAGCGGCCTCGACTCAGTCGCCGACGGGCCTGCGCGAGTTTCGCGGCCTCGATGAAGAAGCCGCGCGGCGCGACCTGTTGCGGGACAAACAGCCGGCGGTGGTTCGCGGTCTCGTCGAGAATTGGGTCGCTGTCCAGGAGGGTCGCGAGTCATCCGACAGACTGATTCGATATCTCAAGCAGTTCGACAGCGGTAAACCCGTCGATGCGCTGCTCGCGCCGCCCGAGGTCGACGGGCAGATCTCTTACAACGCGACGATGACGGGCTTCAATTTTGTCCGTAATCGACTGTCCCTGAACCAGGTCGCCGAGCAGGTTTTGCGCTATGCGAAATTCCCCAAGCCGCCGTCGGTGGCGGTGCAAAGCGCGCTGATTCGCGAATGCGTACCGGGCTTCGAGGTTCACAACCACTTGGACATCCTGCCCCACGACGTGGCCCCGCGAATATGGCTCGGTAACCGCATCACGACGCCCACCCACGTCGATGAGTGGAACAACGTCGGGTGCGTGGTCGCCGGGCGCCGAAGATTCACTCTGTTTCCTCCGGACCAGATCGCGAACCTTTACATCGGTCCGCTCGACTTCGCGCCGACCGGCGCGGCCATGAGCCTGGTGTCGCTTCGAAAACCGGACTTCGAACGCTACCCGAAATTTCGTGAGGCGCTCGCCGCGGCTCAGGTGGCTGACTTGGGTCCGGGGGATGCAATCTACATCCCTCCGCTCTGGTGGCACCACGTTGAATCCCTCGAGTCTTTCAACGTACTCGTGAACTATTGGTGGCACGACTTCGCCGGCGAGGGGGCCAGTGCGGATTCGGCTTTTGATGCACTGCTGCAGGGGATATTGAGCATCCGCAAGCTGCCCCCTGCCACCCGCCGCGCCTGGGCGGCGTTCTTCGAGCACTACGTATTCGCCGCGCCGCAAGATGCCGTCCGCCACATTCCGGCTGCTCGGCATGGCATACTTGGCGACCTCACCGCGGATAAATCGGCCGCTTTGCGGGAGCATCTAGTGAAGCGGCTTCAAGATTCGTCGCGCCGGCGCTGAATTCGGACGTTTTCCCGCTCAATATCGGTTGTTTTCCTACGTCCGATCGGAAGCCTCATCCCGTGCGCGCATCGATTCCGCGTGACAACATGCCTCCACCCACGCGGCTGTCAGTGCGCGCCGACAGGGATTCAAGCCGCCCGCCAATCGGGCGGGGGGCGTATTGCCGGTAGTCTGGCCGGCCGAAACCTTCGGGTTTGAGGCGAACAACGGACGATGACCATCCTGAGCGTGCGGCATCGCACCGAATACCGGTATCAGCAGCCCGTCTCGCTGGGAGAGCACCGGCTCATGTCGCGTCCCCGTGACAGCCACGACTTGCGATTGCTGGACACCGCACTGATGGTCTCTCCGCAACCCAGCGAGCTCCGGTGGATGCACGACGTTTTCGGCAATTCCATCGTCGTCACCTCGTTCGCGGACAAGAGCGATACCCTGATATTCGAGTCGACGTTTCGCGCGGAGCACTTCCCGCTTCCTGAGCAGACGATTTGGGTCGAACCCTACGCGAATCAGCTACCCTTCAATTACAGTGCCGACGACAGCGCGGATTTGGCGCGCACCCAGGAGCGGCAATTTCCGGACCCGGAGCATGCGGTGGATCAATGGGCGAAGTCCTTCGTCGATTCCACGCCGGATCGCAATACCCTCAACGTTCTCATCGCCATGACCCAGGCCGTCAAGCGCGATTTTGACTACGCCCGGCGGGAGGAAATGGGGGTCCAGGAACCCACGGAGACGCTGCGACTGAAAACCGGGAGCTGCCGGGATTTCGCGGTGTTCATGATGGAAGCGGTGCGCAGCCTCGGATTGGCAGCGCGCTTCGTGTCCGGCTATCTCTATGATGAAAAGCTGGTCGGCGCCGGGGGCGGATTGGTGGGCGGGGGCGCCACGCATGCGTGGCTGCAGGTTTACCTGCCGGGCGCGGGATGGGTGGAGTTCGATCCGACCAACGCGCTGATCGGGGGCCGAAATTTGATCCGGGTAGCGGTGGCGCGCAATGCCTCGCAGGCCGCTCCGGTGGCGGGGGCATTCACCGGAGCTCCCAACGATTTTCTTTCCATGAACGTCACCGTCGAGGTTACGGCGGAGTGATACCCCTGTCGTTCGCCGCACTTCTGGAGTCGGAAACCGAGAAATAGTATTCCAGCAGGTGATGACCCTTCAGAAAGACGAACATCGTCGCCGACGCATGAAAGTCTGGGTGCATGTGGAGTTCGCTATCGCGCCGCAAATCCAACCAGCTTGCGGACGTGCGACAGCCGGGCGTTCACCTCCGCCTCGGCCGCCAGCCAATCCTCCAATTCGTGACCGGCGGCGAAGTTGCGCCGTTCCGCACGGAGATAGGCTTCGATTGCAATCACGGCTCGCCGCTCGCTCTCAGAGACAATCACCGGAGGGCTGAATCGCAGGGGAAAGAAATTGCGCGCCGGCGTGGGCGGTAGGGAAGTCATCGCTCGTTCTCCTTGGCCCACCGCTGATCCTCCATCGATGACGCGCGATACTATCGTGGCCCCCACCGGGCGTCACTGCGGATTTTCTCACTCTCGTGCCAGATTTTTCTGACAAACCGCGGACGATGCGTCCGCCAGGGCAGTCGCAGCGGTTACTCGAGTGAACGGGGCAGCACGATCCGAAAGGCGGTTTGGTTGTTGCGGCCGGACTCGACGTCAACCGTGCCTCCGTGTCCCTCGACGATCTGAGAAACGATGTACAGCCCCAAGCCGAGGCCCTCGCTGCGGCCTGCGGGACGATGACCGGCCCGGAGGGGATCGAACAGGTGCTCCCTGAGTTCCTCGGGAATGGTGCCCGCATTCACGACGGACAGTCTGACGCAGTCCGCCTCCGTGCCATCGAGCCCGACAGCGACCCCGCTTTGCGGGTCGCCGTGCTTCAGCGCATTGCCGATCAGATTGGATACGACCTGTGCGATGCGCTCGGTGTCCCAGAATCCGAAAAACTCGCCCGTGGAGGTTGACTCGATCAGTCGATCCGGGGCAGCGGTTTGATGCTCGCGGATCACGCGCTCAACCAGCGCTCGAAAGTCGCAGGATTCGCGTTTGAGGATGAGGCCCCCCGCCAGACGCGCCCGCGCGAGATCGAGCATATCCTGGATCAGACGACCCATGCGGTTGCCGCTCGAAACGATGCGGGCGGCGGCCTCATGGGCGTGCGAATCACTGGAGCGCCGCTGTAGGAGCCTCGCGGAGCCCAGAATCGCGCTCAGCGGATTTCGCAGCTCGTGCGCCAGCAACGCGCTGAACATCTCGTTCAGCCGCAGGGTTTCCGTACGATTTTGCAATTCCTGGGCCAGCTGCCGCTTCTGGCGGTACAACTCGAAAAACACTTCCGCCTTGTTCCGCAGGATATGCGCCTCAATCGGCTTGCAGATGAAGTCAACGGCCCCGGATTCATACCCCTTGAACATACGTTGCCGGTCGCGGGCACCGGCGGTCACGAAAATGATCGGCACGTGCCGGGTCCGCTCGCTGCTCCGCATCAGCTCGGCGAGTTCGAATCCATCCATGTCAGGCATCTGCATGTCGAGAAAGGCCAGCGCCACATCGTGCCGCAGCAACAGCTCCAGCGCCTGCTCGCCGGACCGTGCGGTCAGCAGTTCGACGTCCTCTCGCTGCAGCAGCGCCGCCAGCGCAAGCAGGTTTTCCTCCAGGTCATCGACGAGCAGACACTTGATTCGCTGCGGCATTGATGCTGTATTTTGACATGCCTGGGTACACACAAGCCGGCAACTTTTTCCCTGAAACCATTGGCCGGAGGGCCGCAGGGCCGCGGCCCCCCGGGTGTCAGGTTCCCTGATTCAAGAGCGCGGCATTGCCCCCCGTGGCGGTGGTATTGACCGTCAACGTGCGCTCGCTTGCAAATCGTCCCAGATAGTGCGGGCCGCCCGCCTTCGGGCCGGTTCCCGAAAGCCCTGTACCGCCGAACGGCTGCACACCGACCACGGCGCCGATCATGTTTCGATTGACATAGGTGTTGCCGATGTCGGTGTTGGCAAATATCTCGCGCCAAAAGGATTCCAGGCGGGTTTGTACCCCCAGCGTAAGGCCGTAGTGCGTGGCGCGGATGGCGGCCAAAACGCCTTGAATCTCGCTGGCGCGAAATCGCACCACGTGCAATATCGGACCGAATTCCTCACGCGTGAGCTGCGCGGCGCTTCTCAATTCGATCAGGTGCGGCGCCACGAAACTGCCCATCGAATGGGAGTCCTCGAGCCGGCACGCCTTGATGACGCGGGCCTCGGCATGCATTTTGGCTATATGGCGGTTCAGCCCCTCCGCCGCCGCGGCATTGATGACCGGACCCACATCGGTTTGCGGATCGGCCGGGTTGCCGATGACGAGTTCGTCCATGGCGCCCGTCAACATCTCCAGCATGTTGTCGGCGATGTCTTCCTGCAAAAATAACAGCCGCAGAGCCGAACAGCGCTGACCTGCGCTGGTGAACGCCGACGCCACGACATCGTCGATCACTTGTTCCGGCAGTGCGGTCGAATCGACGATCATCGCATTCAAACCGCCGGTTTCAGCGATCAGCGGGACGATGGCGCCGCTCCGGCCGGCCAGCGCACGATTGATCGTCAAGGCGGTCGCGGTCGATCCCGTCATGACGACGCCCGCGAGTGTCGGATGCGCGAGCGCGATCTCCCCGAACACCCGGCCCGGCGCAGGAACGAGCTGCACCACGTCGGGCGGCACGCCGGCTTCGTGCAGCAATCGAATGAAACGCGCAGCGATCAGCGGGGTGGGCTCTGCCGGCTTGGCAACGGCCGCGTTGCCGGCGGCCAATGCGGCAGTAACCTGCCCGGCGAAGATGGCCAGCGGAAAATTCCACGGGCTGATGCATGCGAAGACGCCGCGGCCGTGCAAGGACAGCTCGTTGAGCTCGCCGGTAGGCCCGCTGAGCCGCGTCGCGCCGGTGAACTGGGCGCGTGCCTGCGCAGCATAGTACCGGCAAAAATCCACCGCCTCTCGCACCTCGGCGATCGCATCCGGCAGCGTCTTGCCCGCTTCGCGAACCAGCAGTTCGTAAAAATCGAGGCGGTCCCGCTCGAGCAGATTCGCGGCCTCCTCGAGCCGCTCCGCACGCGGACCGCCGCCAAGCGCATTCCATCCCGGCTGGGCCGCGGCGCCCACGCCGAACGCCTCCCCGATCTCTCCCGGATCGGCGTTGCGAGAATGGCCCACGATGTCGCGCCGGTCGGCGGGATTGACGACGGGGTGGATGTCACCGGCCGCCGAGGAACCCTTGATGAGCGGACCCGCGGTGTGCTCCGAGGACCGCCGCGAAGCCATTGCGTCGCGCAGACCCTCGAGCACCTCGGGATTGCCCATGTCGGGCCCGTGTGAATTGCGCCGGTCGGAGTACAGGGCATTCGGAAGCGGCAGGCGCGGGTGGGAATACGTGTCGAGCCGTTCGAGTTCCGCGATCGGATCGCGCACGATTTCGGCCACCGGCACCTGCTCGTCCATGAACCGATTCACGAAGGAAGTGTTGGCGCCGTTTTCCAGCAGCCGCCGCACCAGATAGGCCAGCAAGTCCTTGTGCTCGCCGACCGGCGCATAGACACGAACCCGCGGAAAGTCGGGGAACTGCCGTGCCGCTTCCGCATAGAGCAGCCGGCCCATGCCATGCAGTCTTTGGAACTCGAAATCGGCGCCGTCGGGCGCCAATTCCAGGATCGACGCGATGCTGTGCGCATTGTGAGTCGCGAACTGGGACAGGATGACGTCGGTGTGTCCGAACAGGCACCCGGCGCAGGCGAGATACGCGACATCCGTCGTGGTCTTGCGGGTGTAAACCGGATAGCCGTCGAGACCGCGTTCCTGGCCGCGCTTGATTTCACTGTCCCAATACGCACCCTTCACCAGCCGAACCGTCAGCCGGCGGCCATGCCGGCGTCCGGTTCCCGCCACCCAGTCGATGACGTCCAAGGCTCGCTTGCCATAGGCCTGCACGGCAAGGCCAAGGCCGGGCCAATCGCGGGTGGCGGCGTCGCGGGCCAATGCGTCGATCACGTCCAGGGAGAGATCCAGCCGATCGGCTTCTTCGGCGTCGATGGTGAGTTGAATTCCGAGCGCGGCTGCGCGCCGCGCCAGGCTCTGCACCTCCGGCACCAGCCGCGCCATCACCCGATCATGCTGCAGCAGCGAATACCGCGGCTCAAGCGCCGATAGCTTGATGGAAATGCTGGATACTTCGTGGGGCGCCCGGCCTCCGGCGGCCGCGCCGATGACGTCGATCGCATGTTCATAGGATTGGAGGTAGCGCTCGGCGTCGCTGCGCGTCCTCGCGCCTTCGCCCAACATGTCGTAGGAACACAGCGCGACATCCGGTTCGCGCGCACTGCGCGCCAGCGCCTCCTCGATCGTTCGTCCGACGACGAATTCTCCGCCGATGATCCGCATCGCCCTGCGCACCGCGAGCCGCACCAGCGGTTCCCCCGCTTTGCGCGTCAGCTTCTTGATCCATCCGGAGGCATCGGCCTTGATGGTCGGGTCGAGTTCGAGAATGCCGCCGGTCAACATCAAACCCCAGGTCGAAGCGTTGACGAACAGCGATTCGGACTTTCCCGAATGCGCCGACCAATCGCCGGTGGCGAGTTGCTCGGCGATCAACCGATCGGCCGTCGCATCGTCCGGAATGCGCAGCAGCGCCTCCGCGATGCACATGAGCGCGATTCCCTCCTGATTCGACAAACCGAATTCCTGGAGGAAGGCATCCAAGAAGGGACGCTCGTCGCGTCGCGCCCGGGACCCCTCGACCAGCGCCATCGCCACGGAAACGGCGCGGTGGCGTGCACCCCCGGTGAGTTCCAAACGATGCAGCAGGCGCGTCACGGCGCGTTCTTCGGACAAAAGTCCATGCTCGCGCATCGCGGCGCGAAGCGTTTCCAGGTCCGCGGCGGCGGGTCGAGGTTTGAAAGTGGCAGCCATCGGCATATCCTTTGAGCTCTGAGCTTTAAGGTGAATTATCGTCCAGGGCAGCAAAGAACACCAAGGGCGCCGCGGCGGCATCGAGGCCCGCCGGACCGATGGAGCCGCGTTCATCGGGGGAGATCCCGGCAAGATCCCATGCCTGCAGCCGGGTCGTCTCGCCGTGTTCCAGGTCCACGTTCACGATGCCGCAGATTGCGAACACCAGAACCGCGCCCTGAAAGGAGGGCCTCAGGGGCCGAGGTTCCAATAAGCGCTCCACCCAGGCTCTCGCCGCCGTCACCGACGCCGAGACCATCAGATTCAGGTCCGTGCACGGGCCATCCACCAGCTCGCATTCCGTCGCCACCGCGCCGTCGAACTCGGTCATGTCGCCGACGTCGTGAAGATGCCTATCCGGTCCCGCGGCGAACTTCAAGCGAAGCCCCGCACCGCGCAACAGCACCATCTTGCGAGAATAACCGGTGAAGTTGGAGAAGGGTCCCGAGGCATCGATCTGCGCGATGCTGACGCGCCAGAGGAATGGATCGCCGGTCGCGGGTACGCGGATCATCTCATGGGTGATTCCGCCGCCGTTCTTCCACGGCACAGGGACCAACGACGATCTGCGTATGATTTGCATCGCGGCCGATCATACAGTTTTTATCGATGGAACCATCGTCGTCATCGTCCTTGGATTCGGTGGCGCACCCGATGCCCAAGGACAATTCCTCGACTTCGTTCGGCATGTCGAGTTCTGTCGGTTTGATCGCAGGTTTCATCGGAATTCTCCGTGCCCGCGGCGTACGGCGAACTAGTTGTGCGGTGCATCCGCCGGAGCCTCCAGTCTGACGCTAGACCCCGAGACCGCAAGGACTTGGGGCCGTTTGTGCTTGTGGGTGCGCGCCTACGCGGTATCCGCGAATGCCGCGAGCGGCGAAGTGCCGGGGGCGAGGGTGAGGGGCGGCGCTACCGCTGCCAGAGGGTAATCAGGACGTAAACCAGCGCGATGATGGTCAGCCCCAGATGGCCGACTTTCAGGCGAATTCCCGCCAGCAGATCGTTGGGTTCGGCGTCGCGCGGCGACCAGACGCGGAGAATTGCGGTAAGCAGCAGCATGGTTCGGCCTTGAGGTTGCGTGGTGCCTACAATAAATGCTTGGCGGGATAAGGGCGTGACGCGAGTCACGTTTGGGCCGCATGTGGCCGGTCGGCGTTGGGGACCAGCGCCGTTCCGAGCAGCCGCTCATCGGTAACGCATTGTTTATGGGCAGGATTTACGGTAGGGACGGGCTCCAAGGTAGGTATTCCATTCCTTGGGTGTGAGGTTTCGATTTGCGATGCGACACGCGCGGCGGATCCATTCATCGAAATCCACGTTCCAAAAAACGATGGAGTCGTCCGCGCCGACGGAAGCCAGTATCCCGGTCCGAGGGTCGAGTGCGATGCTGTGGATTGCTTGCTGATCGGAACCGAGAGTTCCGATCAATTCGTGTGTCGGCACGTCCCAGAGTCGAATGTTGCCGTCCGCACTGCCGGACGCCAACATCTGGCCGTCGCCGCTGAAGGCGACGCTCGAGACGGCCTGGGTGTGCCCATAGAGCGCCGGCGCGATCGGCTGACCGTTGGCGACTTTCCAGAGGGTGACAGAATGCCCTGGCGTGGTCGTTGCCAGCAGTGTGCCGTCTGGATTGAAGGTCACCCCGGCCGGCATCAGTTCGAAGTCATCATCCACTACGGGATTGCCCAACGTCCTGGCGATCTGGAATTGAGGTCCCGTCTTCCAGAGCGCTGCGACCAGGCTGTTTCCCGCCGAGGCCAAAGAAGCTCCATCCGGACTGAATGCGAGGGACCAAATCCGGTCTCTCTGCGACATCGCAGGCGGCCCCCATTGTTTGCGGGCAGCAAGGTCCCAAATTACCAGTTGCGCGTCGCCGCCCGCTGCGACCGTCTTACCGTCGGGGCTGCAGGCCAGACTCCAGACCGGGGACTTATTGGCCGTGACCGGTGGGCCTAGCGCCGTGCGCGTGGCCATGTCCCAGAAAATAACGGTTCCGTCCATGCTTCCGGAGATCAGTTTTTTTCCGTCGGGTGCATAGGCCAGGCTGCTGACCTGCCGTTCATGACCGGATAGCGGCATACCGCTCGGTTTCCCGCTGGCCACATCCCAGACCGAAACATCGCCAAACTCACCGCCGGAAACGAGCAGGCGGCCGCCCGGACTGAACGCAATATTCGACCCGTTGCTCCCGGGCGCCCGGATGCGGCGACCCAGCGGCGGATTGCCATTCACGTCGAGAATGACTACTCGCTCCTTCTCGAGGGCCAAAGACCTCACCTCACCGTCGGCTCTCGAGTAAATGGAGGAAATGGATGCGCCGAAGTTTTTGAGCGGCGTATCGATCACCTGCAAGTTCTCGACGTCCCATCGAATGACGGTCCCGTCGAGGCTGCCGGAATAGAGGTTCTCGCCGCGACCGTCGAAGAGCAAACTGGTCACGGTTGCCGAGTGGCCGGCCAGCGTACCGAGCGGCCTGTGGCCTTTGACATCCCACAGGACAATCGATGTGTCCTCGGCGCCGGCGGCCACGATGGCGCCATCGCTGCTGAATGCGACCGACGCAATGTTCTTGACGGGGCCGGTGAGCGGTCGTCCGACCTCGCGACGCGAGCGAAGGTCATACAGCACCAGGTCCTGGTATCGGGCGATCGCCAGCAGCGCATCATTCGCACCGAAGGCAAAATGGGAGCCAAGGATCGGTTCCCCAATCCGTTCATGACTGGCGACATCCCACAGCAGCACGTGCGCGGGGTGAGCGCCATAGGCACCGGTGCTCGCGGCAAGCAGTTTCCCATTCGCGGAAAACCCGACATGTACGAATTCCGCGCTCGCATGGAAAGGTTCTCCCACCGGCTGGCGGGACTTTGTGTCCCATAGGATGATCGATCCGCTTGCGGCCGACGCGAACCGTGAACCGTCGGGATTGAATGCAACACTCACGAGGCCTTTGGGGCTCACAATCGGTGGACCAATCAATTGGTGGGTTGCGGCGCTCCAGACGATCAGTCGGTCGTCCCATCCCGCGGACAGCACGGTTTGGCCGTCCGGACTAAACACGGCGCTGGTCGCCGCACCGGAATGTCCCCAGAGAAAGGCTTCGGTATGAGGCACGCGTTGGATGGACGCCAGCAATGCGCGTCGGGATTCGACGGTGTCGGCGATGCGACGGGACTCGATGCTGAGCAGCATGGCAAGCGACCGGTCATCGAGGGGCGATGCGGCGTCGGAAGCCAAAGCGCGCGACACGGCAGTCTTTTGGCGTTGCTGCGCCGTCTTCATGGCAGCGCCGGCGATCACCCCCAAGACGACGATGAACGCGGCGGCGGCCAGCGCGGTGCGCCGCGCCTTGCGGTGCAAGCGAATATCGTCGCCGTCGAGCTCGTCTTTCGCCCGACCCATCAACGGCGCAGCGACGTCCAGCAGAGCGTCCCGGTATTGCGGCTCCGAGTCGACGAACTTGCCGGCCGCTTTGGCAGCACGAAAATCGGCGTACAGCGGCTCAGCGGAAAAGACGCCTTTCAGGGACCCAGGAATCGCAGTTGATTTTTCCCAATCGAAGTCTCCGGCCTCGTTGCTCCAAAGAATCACCCCGTCGGTCAAACAAATGATTAGCCGGTCGACGGGACGGTTTTGCAGCCACCATCCAAGCTCCCGCTGCACCCACCGGGAGTTTGCCGACGCCGGAGACGCCAGCAGTAAGAGGTATTCGGACCGCCCGAGGGCTGCCTCAATGGAATTCCATAGGCTCGGATTGGCCGAGAGGCTGACTTTGTCTTGAAAGATCCGCATGGTTCGGATCCGATACCAAGGCTTGGCGAACCGGCTGAGCGAGGACTCGAGCGCCCGCGCCAGGCGCCCGTCGGATTCGTGGCTGAACGACACGAAGGCTCGGTATTTTACGTCCGGGCGCCGTGCGCTGTTGTCGATCGTGGCGATGCCCCCCAACAAAAAAGGCCTCGAACCCTTGCGGGCCGAGGCCATATCTTTAAAAAATGCTTCTTATTTGTTTATTCGGCAGCTTCAGTATCCCCCGCCGGCACGGTGTCATCGGAATCGCCCATGCCGCCGCTCACATCCATGAAGCTGCGGCGCCGGCTGTCGTCAAATGCACGTCGGCGACGCGCATGATACGCGAAGCCGGTGCCCGCGGGAATAAGGCGGCCGACGATTACGTTCTCCTTCAAACCCCGCAAATCGTCCTTGAGGCCCCGGACCGCCGCTTCGGTGAGGACGCGGGTGGTTTCCTGGAACGACGCTGCCGAAATGAAGGATTCCGTGGCCAGGGACGCCTTGGTAATACCCAGCAACATGGGCTCCCAGGTCGACTGATTCTTGCCCTCGGCCCTTTGCTTCGCGATGACATCCAGGAGCCTGCCGCGATCCATCTGTTCGCCGCGAAGCAGCGCCGAATCGCCGGTATCCAGCACCTCGATTTTGCGTAACATCTGCCGGACGATCACTTCGATGTGCTTGTCATTGATCTTCACGCCCTGCAGGCGATAGACGTCCTGAATTTCACGCACCAGGTAGTTCGCCAGGGCCTCGACGCCCTGCAGCCGCAATATGTCATGCGGATTCGGTTCGCCGTCGGCGATGACTTCACCCTTCTCCACCTGCTCGCCTTCGAACACGTTGAGATGACGCCATTTCGGGATCAACTCCTCGTACTTGTCGGTGGCCTCGTTGGTGATGATCAAACGGCGCTTGCCCTTGGTCTCCTTGCCGAAGCTGACCGTGCCGCTGCGCTCCGCCAATATCGCGGAATCCTTGGGCTTGCGCGCCTCGAACAGGTCGGCCACCCGCGGCAGACCGCCGGTGATGTCGCGCGTCTTCGAGGACTCCTGCGGGATGCGTGCAATGACGTCGCCCACGGACACCTTCGATCCGTCTTCCAGGCTCACGATGGCGCCCGCAGGCAGCGCATAGACGGCCGGAATGTCGGTGTTGGCGAAGGTCACTTCCTTGCCCTTCGCATTGGTCAACCGCACCACCGGGCGCAGATCCTTGCCGCCCGAGCCGCGCTGCTTCGGATCCAGCACCACGGTGCTGGACAGGCCGGTGACGTCGTCCACCTGGGTCGTCACGGTGATGCCGTCGACGAAGTCGGAGAACTTGATCATGCCGGCCACTTCCGTGACCACGGGATGCGTATGCGGATCCCAATTCGCCACCGACTGGCCCGCCGCCACCACATCGGCATCGTTCACCGTGATGGTGGCCCCGTACGGGATCTTGTAGCGCTCGCGCTCGCGGCCGAACTCATCGACCACGCCCAACTCGCCGGACCGCGAGACGGCCACGAGGTGACCTTTCTCGTGCCGCACAGTCTTGATGTTGTGCAAGCGGATGGTGCCCTTGGACTTGACCTCGACGCCATTGGCCGCCGCCGCCCTGGAGGCCGCGCCGCCGACGTGGAAGGTGCGCATCGTGAGCTGGGTTCCCGGCTCGCCGATGGATTGCGCGGCGATGACGCCCACCGCTTCGCCGATGTTGATGCGATGGCCACGGCCCAGGTCGCGGCCATAGCACTGGGCGCACACGCCGTACCGGGTTTCGCAGGTGATCGGGGAGCGGACCATGACCTGGTCGACGCCCATTTTCTCCAGGAGCTTTACCAGTTTCTCGTCGATCAAGGTTCCGGCCTTGACCAGTACTTCGCCGCTCGACGCCGCCGCCACATCCTCCGACGCGACCCGGCCCAGAACGCGCTCGCCCAGGCCTTCGACCACGTCCCCGCCTTCGACGATGGGGGTGATCGACAGGCCGAAGCTCGTGCCGCAGTCGATCTCGGTCACGACGAGATCCTGGGCTACGTCGACCAGACGCCGGGTCAGGTAGCCCGAGTTTGCCGTCTTCAAGGCCGTATCGGCCAGGCCCTTGCGCGCGCCGTGAGTGGAGATGAAGTACTGCAGTACGTTCAAGCCTTCGCGGAAATTTGCCGTGATCGGCGTTTCGATGATGGAGCCGTCCGGCTTGGCCATCAGGCCGCGCATGCCGGCCAGCTGGCGAATCTGCGCGGCGGAGCCGCGGGCGCCCGAATCAGCCATCATGAAGATGGAATTGAACGACTTTTGCCGGACCTTGTTGCCCTTGGAATCGGTGACTTCATCGGTGCCCAGCTTTTCCATCATGGCCTTGGCCACCTGATCATTGGTACGCGACCAGATGTCGACCACCTTGTTATAGCGCTCGCCGTTGGTGACGAGACCGGAGGAGTACTGCTCCTGGATCTCCTTCACCTCCTTGTCGGCGGTCGCCAGGATCTTGAGCTTCTGCTGCGGTACGACCATGTCGTCCACGCCGATCGAAACGCCCGCGCGGGTCGCATATTGGAAGCCCGTGTACATGAGCTGGTCGGCGAACACGACGGTTTCCTTGAGCCCCACGGTGCGATAACACAGGTTGATCGTCGCGGAAATGATCTTCTTGGTCATGTCCTGGTTGATCGCATCGAAGGACAGCCCCTTGGGGAGGATCTCCGACAGCAGGGCGCGGCCCGCGGTGGTGTTCACGACCCGGACGTTTTGCACCAGCATGCCATTGGCGTCGCGGACGTGTTCGGACAGACGCACCCTGACCTTGGCCTGCAGATCGATGTTGCGGCTCTCATAGGCACGGTGCACTTCGGCGACGTCGCTGAAGGCCATGCCCTCGCCCTTGGCGCCCACCTTCTCGCGGGTCATGTAGTACAGCCCAAGCACCACGTCCTGGGACGGGACGATGATGGGCTCGCCGTTCGCGGGCGACAGGATGTTGTTCGACGACATCATCAGCGCACGCGCTTCGAGCTGAGCCTCGATGGAAAGCGGCACGTGGACGGCCATTTGGTCGCCGTCGAAATCGGCGTTGAACGCCGTGCAGACGAGCGGATGAAGCTGGATGGCCTTACCCTCGATCAACACCGGCTCGAACGCCTGGATGCCCAGACGGTGCAAGGTCGGCGCGCGATTCAAAAGCACCGGATGTTCCCGGATCACCTCTTCGAGGATGTCCCAGACTTCGGGTCCCTCGCGCTCCACCAGGCGCTTCGCCGCCTTGATGGTCGAGGCTTCACCGCGCAGCTGCAGCTTGGAGAAGATGAACGGCTTGAACAGCTCCAGGGCCATCTTCTTGGGCAATCCGCACTGGTGAAGGCGCAGGGTCGGACCCACGACGATGACGGAGCGGCCGGAGTAATCCACCCGCTTACCCAGCAGGTTCTGGCGGAACCGGCCCTGCTTGCCCTTGATCATGTCGGCCAGGGACTTGAGCGGGCGCTTGTTGGTCCCCGTGATGGCGCGGCCGCGGCGGCCGTTGTCGAGCAATGCGTCCACCGCCTCCTGCAGCATGCGCTTTTCGTTGCGCACGATGATATCCGGGGCGTTCAGTTCCAGAAGCCGGCGCAGCCGGTTGTTGCGGTTGATGACGCGGCGATACAGATCGTTCAAATCGGAGGTCGCGAAGCGGCCGCCGTCGAGCGGCACCAGCGGCCGCAGGTCGGGGGGCAGCACCGGCAATACCGTGAGCACCATCCATTCCGGCTTGTTGCCCGACTCCATGAACGCCTCGATGAGCTTCAGACGCTTCGACAGGCGCTTGATCTTCGTCTCGGAGTTCGTGTTAGCCATGTCCTCGCGGACCTTGACGATTTCCGACGGCAGATCCATGGACTTGAGCAGCTCGTGCACGGCTTCGGCACCCATGCGGGCGTCGAACTCGTCGCCGTGCTCCTCGATCGACTCGAGATACATCTCATCGGTGAGGAGCTGGCCGCGCTGCAGGGACGTCATGCCCGGATCGACGACCACGAAGGCCTCGAAATACAGCACGCGCTCGATCTCGCGCAGGGTCATGTCGAGCATCAATCCGATGCGCGACGGCAGCGACTTCAGGAACCAGATGTGCGCCGTGGGGCTCGCCAGCTCGATGTGGCCCATGCGCTCGCGGCGCACCTTGGACTGAGTCACTTCGACGCCGCACTTCTCGCACACCACGCCGCGGTGCTTCAAGCGCTTGTACTTGCCGCACAGACACTCGTAGTCCTTCACCGGACCGAAGATCTTCGCGCAGAACAGGCCATCCCGCTCCGGCTTGAAGGTACGGTAGTTGATGGTCTCCGGCTTCTTCACTTCGCCGTACGACCAGGACCGGATCATGTCCGGCGACGCAAGGCCGATCTTGATCGAATCGAAATTTTCGACCGGCACTTGCTGCTTGAACAACTTGAGTAAATCTTTCATATCTTAAGCCTCGCTCTCGAGTTCGATGTTGATGGCCAGGGAACGTATCTCCTTGACCAAGACATTGAACGACTCCGGCATTCCGGCTTTCATTTCGTGGTTGCCGTCGACGATCGCCTTGTACATCTGCGTACGTCCATTGACGTCGTCGGACTTGACGGTGAGCATCTCCTGCAAGGTGTACGCGGCGCCGTACGCCTCGAGCGCCCACACTTCCATCTCGCCGAAGCGTTGACCGCCGAACTGCGCCTTGCCGCCCAGCGGCTGCTGGGTGACCAAGCTGTACGGTCCGGTGGAACGGGCATGCATCTTGTCGTCGACCAGGTGGTTCAACTTCAACATGTACATGTAGCCCACGGTCACCGGCCGGTCGAACTGCTCGCCCGTACGCCCGTCGTGCAGGGTGGTCTGGCCCGATGTCGGCAGATCCGCGAGCGTCAGAAGATTCTTGATCTCCTCTTCGCTGGCGCCGTCGAACACCGGCGTCGCCATCGGCACGCCCTTCTTGAGATTGCTGGCGAGTTCGATGACCTCGGCGTCGCTCATGGACTTGATGTCTTCCTTCTGGCCCCCGGTCTCGTTGTAGACCTCCCCGAGAAACTTGCGCAATTCCACGACCGCATGCTGGGCTTCCAGCATCTTGCCGATCTTGGCGCCCAGGCCCTTGGCGGCCCAGCCCAGGTGAGTTTCCAGAATCTGCCCGATGTTCATGCGCGAAGGCACGCCCAACGGATTCAACACGATGTCCACGGGCGTTCCGTCCGCCATGTACGGCATGTCCTCGACCGGAACGATGGAGGAGATCACGCCCTTGTTGCCGTGACGGCCCGCCATCTTGTCGCCGGGCTGCACCCGCCGCTTGACCGCCAGGTACACCTTGACCATCTTGAGCACGCCCGGCGCCAGGTCGTCGCCCGCCGTGATCTTGGCCTTCTTCTCCTCGAACCGCTTCTCGAAGGTCCTGCGCTGACCCTTCAGCCGCTCCGACACGGTCTCCAACTGCGCGTTGGTCTCCTCGTCCTTGAAGCGGATCTCGAACCACTGTTCGCGCGGTAGATCCGAAAGATACGCCTCGTCCACGCTCGAGCCCGGTTTGAGCTTCTTCGGGCCCGCTTCGGCGACCTTGCCGTCGATCATTCCGCGTACGCGCTGGAACAAATCGTCTTCCAGGATGCGCTGCTGATCGGCCAAGTCCTTGCGGACCCGCTCGAGCTCCGCTTTCTCGATCGCCAAGGCGCGCGAGTCCTTCTCGACCCCATCGCGGGTGAACACGCGCACGTCGATCACCGTGCCGTCCATGCCCGGGGGCACTCGCAGCGAGGTGTCTTTCACGTCCGAGGCTTTTTCGCCGAAGATCGCCCGAAGCAGCTTCTCCTCCGGCGTCAGTTGGGTCTCGCCCTTCGGGGTGACCTTGCCCACCAGAATGTCGCCGGCGCGCACTTCGGCGCCGATGAATGCAATGCCCGCTTCATCGAGCTTTGCCAGGGCGGAGTCGCCCACATTGGGGATGTCCGCGGTGATCTCCTCGGGGCCCAGCTTGGTGTCGCGGGCGACGCAGGTGAGTTCCTCGATGTGAATGGTCGTGAAGCGGTCTTCCTCGACCACACGCTCGGAGATGAGGATGGAATCCTCGAAGTTGTAGCCGTTCCACGGCATGAAGGCGACCAGCAGGTTCTGGCCCAGCGCAAGTTCGCCCAGATCCGTCGACGGACCGTCGGCCAGGACGTCGCCGCGCTTGATCGCGTCGCCGGATCGCACCAGCGGACGCTGGTTGATGCAGGTGTTCTGGTTCGAACGCGTGTACTTCGTGAGCGAGTAGATGTCGACGCCGGGTTCGCCGGCGGTGGTTTCATCGTCGTTCACGCGCACCACGATGCGCGATGCGTCGACGGAGTCCACGCTGCCGCCGCGCCGTGCCACCACGGTGACGCCGGAGTCGATGGCGACCGCCCGTTCCATGCCCGTGCCCACCAGCGGAGTCTCCGACCGCAAGGTCGGCACCGCCTGGCGCTGCATGTTCGAGCCCATGAGCGCGCGGTTCGCATCGTCGTGTTCCAGGAACGGAATCAACGACGCTGCCACCGAGACGATCTGCTTGGGGCTGACGTCCATGAAGTCGATCTTGTCCGGCGCGGACAAGGTGAACTCGTTCTGCGTGCGGCACGAAATCAGATCGTCGGTGAATTCGCCCTTGTCGTTGAGGGCTGCGTTCGCCTGCGCGATCACGTACTGGCCCTCCTCGATGGCCGAGAGGTAATCGATCTGATCCGTCACCGCGCCGTTCGACACCCGGCGATACGGAGTCTCCAGGAATCCGTAATCGTTGGTCCTCGCGTACACGGCCAGCGAATTGATGAGCCCGATGTTCGGGCCTTCCGGCGTTTCGATGGGGCACACCCGGCCGTAGTGGGTCGGATGCACGTCGCGCACTTCGAATCCGGCGCGCTCGCGCGTCAGGCCGCCCGGGCCCAACGCCGAAACGCGGCGCTTGTGAGTGACTTCCGAGAGCGGATTGTTCTGATCCATGAACTGGGACAGCTGCGAGGAGCCGAAGAATTCCTTGACCGCGGCAGCCACCGGCTTCGCATTGATCATTTCCTGCGGCATGATGGGTTCGCTTTCGGCGATGGTCAGGCGCTCCTTCACGGCGCGCTCGACGCGTACCAGGCCGATGCGGAAGGCGTTCTCCGCCATTTCCCCGACGCTGCGCACGCGGCGGTTGCCCAGATGGTCGATGTCGTCCACATGGCCATTGCCGTTTCGGATGTCGATCAAGGTCTTCATGACCTCGATGATGTCTTCCTTGCTCAGAACGCCCGAGCCCGTGATCTCCTCGCGGCCCACGCGCCGGTTGAACTTCATCCGGCCCACCGGCGACAGGTCGTAGCGCTCGCCGTTGAAAAAGAGATTCTGGAACAGGTTCTCGGCCGCGTCCTTGGTCGGCGGCTCGCCGGGACGCATCATGCGGTAGATTTCAACCAGCGCTTCCAGACGCGTCTTGGTCGGATCGATGCGCAGCGTGTCCGAGATGTACGGACCGCGGTCCAGATCGTTGACGTACAACGTGCGGATTTCGGTGATGCCGCTCTCGATGAGCTTGCCCACCGCCGGGACGGTCAGGATCTCGTTGGCCTTTGCCAGGATCTCGCCGGTCTCGGTATTGACGATGTCGTGCGCCAGTACCTTGCCCTGCAAGTATTCGGTGGGGACCGGCAGGCGCTTGACCTGCGCCTCTTCGAGCTCGCGCACGTGGCGGGCCGTGATGCGGCGGCCCTCTTCCACGACGACCTTCTTGCCGACGCGAATTTCGAATGCCGCGGTCTCGCCGCGCAGGCGCTGCGGGATGACCTCGAATTCGATCTCCTTCTTGGACAGATAGAAGGTGTTCTTTTCGAAGAAAATGTCGAGCACCTGCTCTTCGGTGTAGCCGAGGGCGCGCAGGATGATCGTAACCGGCAGCTTGCGGCGGCGGTCGATGCGCGCGAACACGCAGTCCTTCGGATCGAACTCGAAGTCGAGCCACGAGCCGCGGTAGGGAATGATGCGCGCGGAGAACAGCAATTTGCCCGAGGAGTGAGTCTTGCCGCGGTCGTGATCGAAGAACACGCCCGGGCTGCGATGCAATTGCGAGACGATGACGCGCTCGGTGCCGTTGATGATGAACGTGCCGTTGTCGGTCATGAGGGGAAGTTCGCCCAGGTACACTTCCTGCTCGCGCACATCCTTGACGGGCTTCTTGGCGCCGCTGGCCTCCTTGTCGAGGACCACGAGCCGCACCTTGACGCGCAGCGGCGCGGCATAGGTCAACCCGCGCAGCTGGCATTCCTTCACGTCGAACACCGGCTCCCCGAGCCGATAGCTCACATACTCGAGCGTCGCGTTGCCGGAGTAGCTCGAAATCGGAAATACACTGTCGAAAGCCGCGTGCAGGCCTATCTCGTCGCGCTTGGATTCCGCGGTGTCAGCCTGCAGGAATCGGCGGTACGAATCCAGCTGGATCGCCAGCAAGTACGGCGTACCGAGGATGCTCGGACGCTTACCGAAGTTCTTACGAATGCGCTTCTTTTCAGTGAAAGAATAAGCCATTGAGCATGCCCCTAGAATTTCCAGGCGCTTGCGCGCCGAATTAACGGGGTGGAGGCCACCCCGTCCGATAGCGCCCGCCGAGCGGGCGACCGATCTGAATCAATCTCAAAATCAAAGGCGCAGGCAACGGCTGCCGCTTCAGGAGCGGCAGCCGTCGGCCAGGCGCTGCGAACGGCGGTCACTACTTGATAGCAGCCTTTGCGCCGGCGTCCTCGAGCTTCTTCTTGATGGCCTCGGCGTCCGCCTTCGGAATAGCTTCCTTCACGGTCGACGGAGCGCCTTCAACCAGATCCTTCGCTTCCTTCAAGCCCAATCCCGTGATTTCGCGGATGACCTTGATGACGCCCACTTTGTTGGCGCCGAACTCGGTCATCGTCACGGTGAATTCGGTCTGAGCTTCCGCCGCCGGAGCGGCAGCGGCAGCGCCGCCCGCCGCAGCAGCCGCTACGGGAGCAGCCGCCGTGACGTTGAACTTCTTTTCCATGTCGGAAATCAGTTCGACCACTTCCATGACCGACATCTTGGAAATTGCATCGAGGATTTCGTCTTTAGTAACAGCCATTTTTGTCTCCAAAAAACATTGAAAGGTCTTTCGACCCGAATCAGGATTAATTCGCCGCAGCCTGCGCCCCACCGCTCTTCTTGGCTTCAAGAACAGCGGCAAGCGTCCGTACCAACTTCGAGTTGGGGGCCGCCAACGTACCAACGAACTTCGAAATCGGCGCCTTGAGCACACCCAGCAATAGCGACACCGCCTGCGCGCGCGTGGGCAATGCAGCCACGCGGTCGAGATCCTGGGGCTTGAGCAATTGCCCGCCCAGCGACACGACGGTCGTTACCAATTTGTCGTTGTCCTTCGAAAACGCCTTGACGATCCGCGCGGCAGCGCCCGGATCATCGTTGGAGAATGCGAGGACAATGGGTCCTTTCAGCGCCGCAGATATGCACTCGAAAGCGGTGCCGGCAACGGCGCGGCGCGCGAGCGTGTTCTTGACGATCCGCAGATACACACCGTCCTTGCGCGCCTTCGCCCGCAAGTCCGTCATCTGCCCCACGGTCAAGCCACGGTTCTCTGCGCCCACCACGGACAGGGCTTTCGCCGCGACCGCGTTGACTTCTGCCACCACGACTTTCTTCTCTTCTAACTTGAGCGCCATTGAGGTCTCCGGAAGAAGCGTCACACAAGGCCGGCGCGCCGCCGCACCGACCCACCCTTTTGAGTACGCCGTCGTACTCGGTGCGACCTTCACCAGGGATTTCCTGATTCGGGTCCCACCATCTGCGCAGGCTGTCTTTAAGAGCCCCTGAGCTCGCCTGCGGTCTTCGATGATGGTTGCGTTTGGCCTTGACGCCGCACGCAGCCCTCATTTAATGCGCTTACGCGCAACTGCTACGGGGTCGAAGCGACCCCGTCCGATAAAATTTAAAAAAGCCCAATACCAATTGCAGCACCGATGGCAATTACAGCCCCAAACTGGACTGATCGACCGTCACGCCCGGACCCATGGTCGAGGACACGGTCAGCTTCTTCAGATAGATGCCTTTCGACGTGGCAGGCTTGATCTTCTGAAGGTCAGCAACCAGCGCCAGGAGGTTTTCCTTCAGCGCAGTCGGCTCGAAACTGGCGCGGCCGATCTGCGCGTGCACGATGCCCGCCTTGTCGGTCCGGTACCGGACCTGGCCGGACTTGGCGTTCTTCACGGCCTCGGCCACGTTCGGAGTCACCGTTCCCACCTTCGGGTTCGGCATCAATCCGCGCGGACCCAGGATCTGGCCCAGTTGGCCGACGATGCGCATGGCATCGGGGCTCGCGATCACCACGTCGAAATCGATCTGGCCGGCTTTGACCTTTTCGGCCAAATCCTCGAACCCGACGATGTCGGCGCCGGCGGCTTTGGCGGCGTCGGCATTCTTGCCCTGGGTGAAGACCGCCACCCGCACCGTCTTTCCCGTTCCGTGCGGCATCACCGTCGAACCTCGAACCTGTTGATCCGACTTTGTGGCGTCCACGCCCAGATTGACGGACACGTCCACGGATTCGTTGAACTTCGCGGTCGCAAATTCCTTGACCAGCTTCAATGCGTCGTCGATTGGGTACGACTTGCCCGGCGGCAGCTTTTCTTTCCACGCCTTCATTCTTTTCACTGTCGTCGCCATGTTAGAGCCCCCCCTCGACGTCCACGCCCATGCTGCGCGCGCTGCCGGCAATGGTGCGCACGGCGGCATCCAGATCACCGGCCGTCAGATCGGGCATTTTCATCTTGGCGATATCTTCGAGCTGCTTGCGCGAAATCTTGCCCACTTTGGCGGTGTTGGGCGTGGCGCTGCCCTTCGGGATGCCGAGCGCCTTGGCAATCAACACCGACGCCGGCGGCGTCTTCATGATGAATGTGAAGCTGCGATCGCTGTGAAGCTGCGATCGCTGTACACCGTTATCACAACTGGGGTCGGTAATCCTTTTTCCAAGGCCTGGGTCTGCGCATTGAATGCCTTGCAGAATTCCATGATGTTCACGCCCTGTTGACCCAAGGCCGGGCCCACCGGCGGGCTCGGGTTGGCCTGGCCTGCAGGGATCTGCAGCTTGATGTACCCGGTGACCTTCTTTGCCATCGTCGCTTACTCCTATGGGTTCCAGCGCCGCTCTTAAGTTTGGAGCAGCTCCCCGTGTTTAGCCTACCTAGGCGCTTGCGCGCCAGAATCTACGGGGCCGAAGCGGCCCCGTCCGATATAAAAAAACTAACCCTTCTCGACCTAACCCTTCTCGACCTGCGAGAAATCCAATTCCACGGGCGTCGAGCGCCCCAGGATCTGCACGGCCACCTGCAGCCGGTTCTTCTCGTAATTCACCGACTCGACGACTCCGTTGAAGTCGTTGAACGGACCGTGCGTCACCCGCACCACTTCGCCCGGCTCGAACAACACCTTCGGCTTCGGCTTATCCACGCCCTCTTCCACGCGGCGCAGAATCGACATGGCTTCCTTGTCGGTGATGGCCGCCGGCTTGTCGCTGGTCCCGCCGATGAAACCCAAAACCTTGGGCACTTCCTTGACCAGGTGCCAGGTGTCTTCATCCATCTCCATCTGCACGAGCACGTAGCCCGGGAAGAACTTGCGGTCCGACTTGCGCTTCTGGCCGTCGCGCATTTCCACGACCTCTTCGGTCGGCACCAATATTTCGCCGAACTTGGCCTCCAGGCCGGCGCGCTTGACGCGCTCCTTGAGGGACTCCGAGACCTTGTGCTCGAAATTCGAGTAGGCGTGAACTACATACCATCGCAGGGACATAAGAGCTCCGACTCCGTCAGGCAGACTGGCCGGTCAACAACCGGGTCAGCCAGGTGAGAACCCAATCGAGTCCCCAGAAAAACAACCCCATCGCAATGGCGAAAATGAACACGACATAGGTCGTTTTGATGGTCTCATCGCGCGATGGCCAGACCACCTTGCGCAATTCGATCCGCGACGCTTGCGCGAATTGCCAAAATTCGCGGCCGTACCAACTGAACCACACGAGACCGGCGGCGGCGGCCAAACCCCCGACGACCATTGCAATGCGAAGGACCAACGGGAAATCGTCATACCAGTAGAACGCGCCGATCCCGATCAACAGCACGAGGACGGACAGCGTCATGAGCAGGCTGTCCTTCGCCGATGCGCCAGGAGGTGTCTGAACTTCTGCCATGTTTTACTGCCGTTGACCTACAGGCCTGCTCAAATGGCAGGGCAGGAGGGAATCGAACCCCCAACCTGCGGTTTTGGAGACCGCCGCTCTGCCAATTGAGCTACTGCCCTGTAAATTTACGCGATCACCTTGGATACGACCCCGGCGCCTACGGTTTTACCGCCCTCGCGGATGGCGAATCGCAGCCCCTGCTCCATCGCGATCGGCGCGATCAGCTCCACCACGATCTTGATGTTGTCCCCGGGCATCACCATCTCCGTCCCCTCCGGCAACTCCACCGCCCCGGTCACATCCGTGGTGCGAA
>WNFR01000427.1_pt1 | contig 42747 bp, 42 predicted proteins | sample 5400221 | NCBI WGS metagenome assembly WNFR01 (sample SAMN13153357, study PRJNA577476) | soil metagenome | isolation source: 40 cm soil under Madrone tree | place: USA:California | collected 2016-06-14 | reverse complement strand
AAAGCGCGGGGATGGGGCTCAAAGGTCAGCGCCGCTGCGGGGCGCGAAAGAGCGCGGGCGCGGCTCACCGCCGCCGCGATCACGGCGCGATGGCCGCGATGGACGCCCTCGAAATTCCCCATGGCGACGATGGCGCCGCGCAGCTCCCCGGCACGCGGCGGCGCATCGAGGGCGTCATGAATTGCGATAAAACGTCGCGGCGGAGGATCGACTGACGTCAATGGCAGGGCCCGGTTGCTTTTAAGAAACGCCGGGACGGTGCCCGTCGCGGTCGGCGGAAGTCAAGTGCCTGGGACCGCGGGCGTTATCTGGGACCGCGGGCGTCCCGCCCGCTCTTTGAAATAAGCCTGCAGTCCCGAAGAAAGAAAGTGCGGGCGAGACGCCCGCGGTCCCAGGTCATCGCGGTCCCAGCTCATCACCATGCGAGGCGCGGCATGACGGATCGTGGGGTTACGCCGGCCGCGGCGAACATGGCCCTGAGCGCCTCATGCGGCAGGCTTTGGCCTTGCCCGAGTTCCTGTGCATGAATCCCGCCGGATACGAACAACCCATCTATCCCTAAAGCCTGCGCCCCCGTCATATCGGTGCGCAACGAATCCCCGATCGCCAGCGTGCGACCGGGCGACGCCCCGGCGCCGCGGGCGCCCGCGGCTTTTGCAAGCGCCGCGTCATAAATCGGACGGTGAGGTTTTCCTGCATAGAGCACCTCTCCCCCCATGGTGGCGTAAAGGTCGGCAATTGCTCCGGCGCAATAGACGCGCTCGTCGCCGCGCTCGACGACGAGGTCCGGGTTCGCGCACACCATGAACAAGCCGCGACCGCGGATCGTCGCCATCAGGTCGCGATAATCATCAGGCGTTTCCTGAGTGTCGTCGAACAAACCGGAGCACACCACATAGTCGGCGGTCGCGACGGGCGTGAGGCGGACGTCAAGCCCGTCGAAAATCGAGATGTCGCGCTGCGGCCCGATGTGGAACACCGCGCCGCCCACGCGGCCGGCGACCACTTCGCGGGTGAGGTCGCCTGACGTCATCACATCATCGTAGGCGTCGGCCGGAACGCCAAGCCGGCCAAGCTGACGGACCACCCAGGGCGACGGTCGCGGTGCATTGGTGATAAGAACCACGGTCCCGCCGTCGGCGCGGTATCGCATGAGCGCGTCGCAAGCCTGCGCATGGGCCCCGATCCCATCATGAACCACGCCCCAGATATCGCACAAGACAACGTCGTAGCGCGACGCGACGGTGGAGAAACGATCGAGAAGATGAAAGGACATTGTCAGAGGTCAGATGACGGATGACAGATGACAGATGACAGAGGTTAGAGACCGATTAGCGCATAGATGTCGTCGGCCTCTCTGGGAAGTCAATCCAATGTCCGACATCCGACATCTGACCTCCGACATCTGACCTCCGACATCTGACCTCCGACCTGTGACATCTCACATTGACGCCCTGATGTCGCCGCGCCATGGTGGAATCGGGTTGGGCGATCGGGGCGCCCGGCAAATGTCTGAAAGGCCGTTGGGGGACGCCCTGCCGGTCCCAGCAATCGGTCCCACGCGATGGATGGACTTTCTCCTGCCCGGCAGCCGGTGGCCGGCTTCGCCTCGGCGCTTCTTGCCAATATCGGGGAGCGGCCGTGGGCGGGTTTCTGGCTACTTGCGGCAGCCCATGCCGCGATCTGGACGATCCTGCCCTTCGCGCTCTATCCCAACCTGCCGCTCGACATCATCGAGGCCCTCACCTACGGGCGCGAATGGCAAATCGGCTACGACAAATTGCCGCCGTTGCCCTGGTGGCTCGTCGAGACCGTCCACCGCGCCTTTGATTCCGATATCGCCTACTACGCTCTCGGACAGCTCAGCGTCCTCGCGGCGTTTGCGGCGGTGTGGGCCATCATGCTTCGCGTCGCAACGCCGGCCGCGGCAGCGGCCTCCGTTCTCATCATCGACGGATTGCATTTCTTCAACTTCACTGCGCCGAAATTCAATCACGACGTGATCCAGCTGCCGTTCTGGGCGCTCGCCGGATTGTCGTTCCACGGCGCGCTGCGAACCGGCCGTCTCGGCCATTGGGCGGTGCTCGGAGCAGCTCTCGGTCTTGCGTTCTGGGCAAAGTATTTCGTCGTCGTTCTCGGACTGCCGCTTCTGCTTTTCATGCTGATCGATCCGCGAGCCCGTCGGCATCTTGCCACTGCGGGGCCGTATCTCGCCGCCGCGATCAGCCTTGTGATCATCTCGCCCCACCTGATCTGGCTTTATCAAAACGACTGGCTGCCGCTCGGCTATGCGGCGTCCCGCGCCACGGCGACCAATGGATTGCTCGATCATCTTACTCATCCGGGGCTTTTTGCTCTCGCCCAGCTGTTCTGGCTGCTGCCTGCCATCATCATCGCGCTGCCGTTGCTCCGCCGTCCCCATGAGCGCGACGCCACCGTGGCCGACGACGACGATCGCCGCATCCTCGCCCTCCTTGCGTTCAGTCCGGCCCTTACGGTGCTCGCCGCATCCGCTCTCAGCGGCCGCGGGCTCATCGCGATGTGGGGCTATCCGCTGTGGCTTTTCCTCGGGCCGTGGATCGTGGTGTCGGTCTCCTCGCGCATCGATCGTGCGGTGCTCGCACGACTGGCGGGTGTGTGGGGGACCGTGACGGCGCTCTACTCCCTGAGCTTCGTGGCCCAATACGGGGCGTTGCCGTATTTCGATCATCGCTATCGCGCGGTGCTGTTCCCGGGCGACCGGCTGGCGCAGGAAGTCTCCGCCGGTTTTCACGCCCAAACCGGCTCGCCCCTTGCCTACGTGGTAAGCACCATGTGGCTCGGCGGAAATATCGCCCACTATTCCGCGGATCACCCGCGCCCGCTGATCGACGGCGATCCGTACCGCGCGCCGTGGATCGACCTCGGCGATCTCGCGGTCAGCGGCGGCGTGGTGGTCTGGACGGCAGGCGATCTCCATACGCTCCCCGCCGCCTATGCCGCGGTGGCCCGCAATGCCGCCGTGCAACCGCCGCTCACGATTCCGATGCGGCGCGGCAACGGCGAAGTGACGATCGGGTGGGGGATCATTCCGCCCATTTGACCCTGGGAGCGCGGGCGTCTCGCCCGCATCTTTGCGAGCGGGCGAGACGCCTGCGGTCCCAGGGCCTACCGCACCGCCTCAATCACCTTGCCGACCTTGCCGAATATCTCTGCGATCTCGTCCTCGCTCACGATCAGCGGCGGGCTCAGCGCGATGGTGTCGCCGGTGACGCGGATCATGATGCCCTGCTCGTGGAACGCCTTGTCCATGGCCGCGTAGGCGCGCTTGCCGAAACCATCGGGCTTGGAGGCGAGGTCGATGCCGGCGACGAGGCCGACGGTGCGGATGTCGAGCACGCCGGGCAGCCCGCGCAACGTCATGGCGGCATCCGCGAACTTCGGCTCCAGCGCGCGGGCGCGCTCGAACAGCTTTTCTCGGCCGTAGAGATCGAGCGTCGCGAGCCCCGCCGCGCAGGCGAGCGGATGGGCCGAATACGTGTAGCCATGGAACAGCTCGATGACGTGCTCCGGCCCGGCCATGAAGGCCTCGTATACCGGCGTGCGCACGATGGCGCCGCCCATCGGCACGGTGCCGGAGGTGATGCCCTTGGCGAAGGTGATGATGTCGGGAACCACGCCGTAGCGTTCCGCCGCGAAGGCAAAACCGAGCCGTCCGAAGCCGGTGATGACCTCATCGAAGATCAACAGGATGCCGTATTTGTCGCAGATCGCCCGCAGCCGCTGCAGATAGCCCTTGGGGGCCGGCAACACGCCGGTCGAGCCCGCCATCGGCTCCACGATGACGGCCGCGATGGTGGAGGGATCGTGCAGCGCCACAATCCGTTCGAGATCATCGGCGAGGTGCGCGCCCCATTCGGGCTCGCCCTTGGTGAAAGCCTGGGTCTCGCGGTTGTAGGTGTGCGGCAGATGGTCGACACCCGTAAGCAGCGAGCCGAAGAACTTGCGGTTGTTGACGATGCCGCCGACCGAGATGCCGCCGAAGCCGACCCCGTGATAGCCGCGCTCGCGGCCGATCAGGCGGGTGCGGGCGCCCTCGCCGCGCACGTGATGATACGCAAGGGCGATCTTGAGCGCGGTGTCGACCGCCTCCGAGCCGGAATTGCAGAAGAACACGTGATCGAGATCGCCGGGCGCCAGCGCCGCAACGCGGCTCGCGAGCTCGAAGGCATACGGATGGCCGAACTGGAACGCCGGTGCGTAGTCAAGCTCCTCGGCCTGGCGCTTGATCGCGCTCACGATCTCGTCGCGGCCGTGGCCGGCATTGCAGCACCACAGGCCGGCGGTGGCGTCGAGCACAGCGCGGCCGTCGGCGGCGTAGTAGTACATGTCCTTGGCCCGCGTAATCAGCCGCGGCGCCTTCTTGAAGGCGCGGTTCGGCGTGAACGGCATCCAGTAGGCTTCGAGATCGTTGGGGCGCACGTCAGCGGACAGACGGGCTTCGGAAAGGGACATGGGGGCTCCGGACAGGTGGGCGCCGCGCGGGCGCATTTGCTGGTGGGCTCGATCTAGTACAACGTTTTTGCTCTCAAGCAACCTGCGGGAGCTGGCGCACACCGGCGAGCTTGCTGCCGAGCGCGTTGCGCGCCGTCGCCAGATCATAGGCCGCCTGCAGGTTGAGCCAATATTCCGGCGACTGACCGAGCGCCTTGCCGAACAGCAGCGCCAGGTCGGCGCTGATCGGCCGTGCGCCAGTGACGACATGGGATACCCGCATCGCAGACACGCCGACCGCACGCGCAAATGCGGCCTGCGAGACGCCGATCTCGCCGAGAATCTCGGCAAGAAATTCACCAGGATGAATGGCCGGCAGCTTGCTCTTCATGTCCTCTCCTTACTATATTGAGGCTCGGTGCTAAAAAAAGAGCCGCTGTAGGATGTCAGCCGATTTGCAAGCCATCAAACTCCGGGTTGAACGGTCGTTGCCGCCCGACGTGGTTGCCGACCTGCGTGAGGCCGGAATTATACTGATGCTGGAGGCCGCGAACGGCTCCTCTCGGCCTCTCGTCGACATCAGCGACGAACTCGCTGAAATGGAAATGCTGGGGGATATGGCCTCATTCCCGACGGAAGACACAGGCGTCGATAATACCATCTTCATTTCGACGAAAATCGGTGTTCGCCACGCGCCGCGCATCAAGCTTGCTATCGATCCTCCGGACAGCTTTAGCCCTGGTAGCGTGACGGCCTCTATTGCGATTGATAGCGGCGAGGTGGTTGCCGGCGAGGAGCCCGCCGCGAAGGTACTCAAGCAGGTGCAGCGATTCATCGACCTTAATCGAGACCTGTTGCTTGAGTATCGGCACTGCCGGATTAGCACAGCTGAGTTTGGCAGGCGGGTGAAGTCAATCAGCGCTTCGCAGTAACCTCCGAAAAGCCACGCCTGGGCGGTGCCGGGAACGGCATCGAATGCGACAGCCCATCCCGGCGCGGTCGCGACTTGACGCCCCTCTGCGCCTCGTCCGCTAGCCTTGCCGCCGGGGTGCGCGGCTGCTACCAACCGCAACCATTCATGCGCAACTGGAACATTGCGATGGCTGATCCGAAAAGCAACAAGCTCAAGGCGCGCCTGCCGCGCGGACTCGCGGACCGGGCGCCCGCCGAGATCGCGGCGACGCGGCGGATGATGGAGACGATCCGCAAGGTCTACGAGCTTTACGGCTTCGAGCCGGTGGAGACGCCAGCGATCGAATACACCGACGCACTCGGCAAGTTCCTGCCCGACCAGGACCGGCCCAACGAGGGCGTGTTCTCGTTCCAGGACGACGACGAGCAATGGCTGTCGCTGCGCTACGACCTCACCGCCCCCCTCGCACGCTACGTGGCGGAGAATTTCGACACGCTGCCGAAGCCCTACCGCAGCTATCGGGCCGGCTACGTGTACCGCAACGAGAAGCCGGGGCCGGGGCGGTTCCGCCAATTCATGCAGTTCGACGCCGATACGGTGGGCTCAGCCTCGATGGCGGCCGATGCGGAGATTTGCATGATGGCGGCGGACACCATGGAGGCGCTGGGGCTCAAAGCTCACTACGCCGTCAGAGTGAATAATCGTAAGCTGCTAGATGGCTTGCTCGAATCTATTGATCTTGGGGGAGAAGGGAACGCCGCAAGGCGGTTAACCGCATTACGCGCCTTGGATAAATTCGATCGTCTGGGCGTTGACGGTGTACGACACTTGCTGGGAGCCGGACGGAAGGATGAAAGCGGTGATTTTACAAAAGGGGCTGAATTGAATCCAAATCAGATTGCGCCTCTTTTGGATTTTTTGTTGCCTCAGTTCCCACTAGATCACGAAGTCACAAAAGATGGCCGCATTGTGCACGAAAATTCGAGCGAAGCGGACAGCACTTCCGACGCCGAGATTGTCGTAAAGAGAGGTAGCAATTCTTCCACGATTTCCTCATTACGAGGATTGTCTGACAACTCCTTGTATCAACAGGGCCTGACTGAACTTGAAGAAATTGCCAGGCTGACCGATGCCGCAGGGTATCAACAATCTCGAATTTGTATCGATCCCTCCGTCGTCCGCGGCCTCGAATACTACACCGGCCCCGTATACGAGATTGAACTCACCCTCCCCGTCATCGGCGATGACGGCAAGCCCGTCCGCTTCGGCTCCGTCGGCGGCGGCGGCCGCTATGACGGCCTCGTCTCGCGCTTTCGCGGCGAGCCGGTGCCGGCGACGGGCTTCTCCATCGGCGTGTCGCGTCTGCTCGCGGCGCTGATGCATCTCGGCAAGATCGATGCGAAGCCCGAACCCGGCCCCGTCATCGTCACCGTGCTCGACCGCGACCGCCTCGCCGATTACCAGCGCATGGCCGCGACGCTGCGGGCGGCCGGCATCCGCGCCGAACTCTATCTCGGCGCCGGCAAGTTCGGCCCGCAGATGAAGTACGCCGACCGCCGCCGCAGCCCGTGCGTGGTCATCCAGGGCTCGGACGAAAAGCAGCGCGGCGAGGTGCAGATCAAGGATTTGATCGTCGGCGCCGAGCTGGCCGGGCTGTCGAAGGAGCGCGACGATTACCTGCGCAGACAGGCGGAGGCCCAGTTCGCAGTGCTGGAGGATCAGCTGGTCGAAGCGGTGCGCCAGGTGCTGGCGCGGCATGGCGTGACGTGGGGGTGAATTCCGTACGGGCGTCGTCGCCGGGCTTGTCCCGGCGACCCCGAATTTTTCGGCACCGAGCGAAAATAAGCGAGGTGGCCGGGACAAGCCCGGCCACGACCCAGCCCAGGCATCTACTGCGGCGGACAATGGGCGCCGGCGTCGGCCCATGCGCGCATGATCTGCCCGAAAGCCGCCTGCGTTCCGGGCACGGGCGCCCGGGAAGCTCCGGGCGACCAGGCCCAGCCGACAAGCGTGTCCTCTCCGAGATGGTGAAGCAGAGCCGCCATGTCGCGGCCGCCGTTACGCGCACGGTCCTTGATCTGCTCGCAGATCTGGCCCAAGGAGCGTCCCTCCCACGCCATGGAAGCCGGCGCCAGGTGCCACTCGGGATGACCCGGAACATGCGCCGGATCGAAGTTGCGCGGGCCGTGGCACGTATTGCATGGCAGCGTCGGCGCTCCGTGCCCATCGGCCCCCCGCACCACTAACGGCTGGTGGAGCCGCATCCGATCTGTCTGGTGGGGGCTGTCGCCGGCCGGATGACAGTTCACGCACCGCGGATGCATCAGCACCCGCCCGGCTTCTGCGAACAGGGCGAGCGCCCGCGCACGCTCGTCCGCGATGGCTGCGAAGTCCGATGCCGGACGCAGATCATTCGCCGCCGCCGTTGGCGGCGCCGGCTGGGCTGCGACGCGCACCGAAATCGGCGAGGCTGCGCCGGCAAGGCCGATCACGGCGGCGGCGGCCGCCGCGACGACATACGATTTGCGCATCACACCGCTCCCCGGACGATTGGCAATCGCCGCGGCCGCCCGAGACCGAGCCGCGCCATTGCGTTCGCGACAGCGGGGCCGATCGGCGGAACGCCGGGCTCGCCCACCCCAGTCGGCTTCTCAGCCGACCGAACGACCGTGACCTCGACCTCCGGCATTTCGTGAATGCGAAGCGAGCGATAAGTGTCAAAGTTTGCCGGCACCGGCCGGCCCTGGTCGAGTTCAACCTCGGCGAAGAGAGCATGGCCCAGGCCGAAGCCGATGCCACCTTCCATCTGCGCGCGGATGACGTCGGGGTTGACCGCCACGCCACAGTCGACGGCGCACCACACCTTATGAACCCGCGGCTCGCCGCCGTTTCCGACGGAGACTTCGGCGATCTGCGCGATGAAGCTGTCAAAGCTCTCGACGACCGCTACACCGCGCGCCCGTCCGTCGCGGGGGCCGGGCCCTGACCACTTCGCAAGCTCTGCGACCGCGCGCAGCACGCCGGCCGCGCGCGGGGCGCCGTTCATGAGCGCCAAGCGCCCCGTCACCGGGTCGTGGCCGGCCTGCTCCAACAGCTCGTCGATGAAGCATTCGACGGCGTAGCCGGTGTGGGAGTGCCCAACGGAGCGCCACCACAGCACCGGAACGCCCACCTGCGTGGTGTGCAGATCGCAGCGAAAATCAGCGATCTCGTAGGGCAGCTCGTTGGCTCCCTCGACGGAGGTCGGATCAATGCCGTCCTTGATCATGGCCTCGAACGGCGAACCTTTGAGAATCGATTGACCGACGCTAGTGCTCGCCCACGCCACGATCTTGCCGCCACGCAGCCCGCCGCGCAGCCGGTGCACGAACAGCGAGCGATAATGGCCGCCGCGGATATCGTCCTCCCGCGTCCACATCAGCTTCACCGGCCGGCCCGGACCAATGGCCTTGGCGACCGCGGCAAGCTCCGCGGCAAAATGCATGTCCTGCTGCGCACGCCGGCCGAAGCTGCCGCCCGCCAACATCGTCTCGACCTCGACGCGATCGGGGGTCAGGCCGAGAATGCCGGCGATCGTCATGTGATCTCCGGTCTGCAGTTGGCTGCCGAGCCGCGCCAGCGCGCGGTCGCCGTCCCATTGCAGGTATCCGTCGAGCGGCTCCATGGGGGCATGCGCAAGATACGGGAACACGAATTCCGCCTCGATGACGCGCTCCGCGCTGCGCAGCGCCGCTTGCGCATCGCCTCTGGCACTGACCGGGGTCCCCGGGCGCTGTGCCAGCGCGCGGTACTCTTCGATGAGCTGCACGCTGCTGCGCCGTTCCGCCGCCTGCTCATCCCACGTCACGCGAAGGAGATCGCGTCCCTTGGCGGCGGGCCAGAAGCCTTGCGCGTAGACGGCCACCCCGGAGGGGATCTGCTTTACGTCCACGACACCTGCGACGGAACGCGTGGCGGTCGCGTCAAATGACGCAACGTTGCCGCCGAACCGCGGCGGGCGTGCGACCAGCACGGTGAGCATTCCGGGCTCGCGGATGTCGATGGTGAATTGCGCGCTGCCGTTCGCCTTGATTGCGCTGTCGAGCCGGCGCACGGCGCCCTCGCGACCGATCAGGCGAAATGCCGAAGGGTCCTTGAGTGGCACGTCGGGGGGAACCGCGAGCCGTGCGGCCGCTTCGGCGAATTCACCGAAACGTCCCTCACGTCCGGAAGCATGGCGCAACACGCCCTTCTCGACGGTGATTTCGCCCGCCGGCACGCGCCACGCCCCAGCCGCAGCGGCGACAAGCATCGCGCGCGCAGTGGCGCCGGCCTTGCGCATCTGCTCGTAGGAATTCGCCATTGCGGTGGAGCCGCCGGTGCCCTGGGCCCCGAAAGCGAAATTCTTGTAGAGATCGGCGTTTGACGGTGCGTGTTCGGCGCGCACTTTCGACCAGTCCGCATCCATCTCCTCGGCGACGAGGGTGGCGAGACCCGTGAACGGCCCCTGGCCGAACTCGATATGTTTGATCAGAACCGTCACCGTATCGTCGCTGCCAACGCGCACGAACGCATTGGGGGCGAACGCGGCGGCCGCAGGGTTGCTTCCGCGAAACGCCCGGGCAGCGCCCGATTGCGCAATGGCTGCGCCGGGCAGGCAGACGCCGATGACGAGACCCGCCATTCCGGCGAGCGTGGCACGGCGCGACAGCTGCATGTCGTGATGGGTCATGTCAGCCTCCCAAGGTCGTCGCCGCGTCTTTGATGGCGGCGCGGATGCGAACATAGGTGGCGCAACGACAGATGTTGCCGTTCATGGCGAGATCGATGTCGCGATCGCCGGGCTTAGGGATTCGGCGCAGCAGCGCGACCGCGCTCATCACCTGCCCCGATTGACAGTAGCCGCATTGCGGGACGTCGCGGGTTGCCCATGCGCGCTGCACCGCTTCGGCCTCGCGCCCCGACACCCCCTCGATCGTCGTCACGTCGGCGCTGCCGACGGCGGAAACCGGCAGCGAGCACGAGCGCAGCGGCCGGCCGTCGATGAAGACCGTGCAGGCGCCGCACTGCGCGACGCCGCATCCGAACTTGGTGCCCGTCAAACCGATGCTGTCGCGGAGCACCCATAGCAGCGGCGTATCCGCATCCACATCCACCGTGTGGATGCGGCTGTTCACCTTCACGTCAAATTTTGGCATAGAACCTCCTCACCCCCAGGTGCGCCCAGACGTAGTGAGCTTGGTTCCCGATGGCAAGAAGGCACCCGGAGGTTCTATACTTACGTGCCGGAAACCATCGGATACGTCATGGAAAATTCAGCCGCAATTTGTGACTTTCCGCCCGAGAAACGGGCACTGCTGCACGAAATCCTCGAGCGCGTCGCGGACAAGTGGACGCTCCTGGTGATCGAGGCGCTCGACGGCGAGCGGGAACTGCGCTTTTCCGATCTGCAGCGACGGGTTGGCAGCGTCAGCCATAAGATGTTGACCAAGACCCTGCGCCAGCTGGAACGTGACGGTCTGGTGACGCGGCGCGTGCACGCCGCGGTCCCGCCGCGCGTCGATTACAGCCTCACGCCGTTGGGCGAGAGCCTGGGAGAGTCCGTTTGCGGCATCTGCACGTGGGTGGGTGAGCATATGGCAAAGGTGCAACGCGCAAGGCGTGCCTACGATGGGAAAAGCGATCCTTCAAACTAGATCGCCCGGCCCTTGGCGCGAAGGGCATGGACCGAGAAATAATTCTGCGCGTCCACGAACGTCGCAGCGCTTGTCCAGCCGGCGCCGAGGGCGTGGCTGCGGAACGACTCGACAGTGTATTTGTAGCTGTTCTCCGTATGAATGGTCTCGCCGCGGCGGAAATCGAATGACTTACCGCAGGCGCGAACCTTTTGCCGCGTTAAGCTGACGAGATGCATCTCGATGCGGCGGTGTTCGGAGTTGTAGCACGCGCGATGGCGGAAAGTGGCAGGGTTGAACTCGCCGCCAAGCTCGTGATTGATGCGCATGAGCAGGTTGAGGTTGAAGGCCGCCGTAACGCCGGCATGATCGTTGTAGGCGGCGGTGAGTGTGTCCGGGTCTTTGACGAGATCGACGCCGACCACGAACAGCGCGCCGGGCCCGAGAATGGCCGCGGCCTGGCGCAACAGCGCGTTGGCCTCGTGCGGTTCGAAGTTGCCGATGGTGGAGCCGGGGAAAAAGCCGATGCGCGGCCGGTCACCGAGCGATGCCGGAAGCGCGAATGGCTTGGTGAAATCCGCCGCGACCGGCAGCACCCGCAGATCGGGCATTTCCTGCTGGAGCCGCGCCGTCTCGGCGGCCAGGAACGTGCCCGATATGTCGACCGGCACATAGGCGGAAATATGCGGCGCAGCGCGCAACAGGATGCGCGTCTTCGCCGACGACCCGGCGCCGAATTCCACCACTGCGGTGTCGGCGGGTATCAATTTCGCAATCTCGCCGGCACGCGCTTCGAGGATGCCGATCTCGGTGCGGGTCAGATAGTATTCCGGCAACGCGGTGATGCGCTGAAACAGTTCGGACCCGATCTGATCATAGAAATATTTCGGCGGCAGCCGTTTGGGCTCCGCGAGGAGACCCGCCACCACATCATCAAGGAATGCGCGCCGGGGATCGTCGACGGCGAGCGCACGTGGTCTCCTGACGACGACGCTCATGGGCTTTCTCCGATCAAGGGGTTGATGAAAAGGCCAAGCCTTCAGGACTTAGAAATCGGCCAGCCGCAACCCGGCGAACTGCCACCGTGCATCCGGGTAAAAGAAATTGCGGTAGCTCACGCGGGCATGCCCCGGCGGCGTCGCTACCGATGAACCACGCAGCACCATTTGATTGACCATGAACTTTCCATTGTATTCGCCGAGCGCGCCCGTAGCCGGACGATAGGCCGGATACGGAGCATAAGCGCTGCGCGTCCATTGCCACACGACACCGAACGCGTCCTCAAGCTCTCCGGCGCGCGCCGCAACCTCCCATTCGAATTCGCTCGGCAGATGCTTGCCCGCCCAGCGCGCGAACGCATCCGCTTCGTAGTAACTGACGTGACTGACGGGAAACTCCTCGTTGACCGGCGACAATCCGTTAAGCGTGAAAACGTGCCATTTTCCGCCGATTTCGCGCCAATTTCCTGGCGCCGACCAGGCTTGCGCTGCAGCCGTGGCCCAGCCATCGGACAGCCACAATTCCGGACGGGCATAGCCTTTATCGCGCATGAATGCGAGCCACTCGCCATTGGTGACGAGATTGCGCGCGAGCCGCACCGGGCCGACAAGCGCGCGATGCGCCGGCGTTTCATTATCGAAGCAGAACCCTTGGCCCTGGTGCCCCACCGTGTGAATGCCTTCGGGCAATTCGCACCAGTCATTGCCCCGCGGGGCACATTGCGGCCAGCGCCAATCGGAATCATAGACCGGCGCCGTCGGGTTTTCCGAGAAAGCGTGCAGAATGTCGGTCAGCATCAGTTCCTGATGCTGCTGCTCGTGATGAAGGCCGATCTCGATGAGCGGCGCGATACGGCCGAAAGCAGCGGGCGATGCATCGGTGAGCAGATTGTCGATCGCTGCATCGACATGGGCGCGATAGCGCGTCACCTCGGCGGCGCCGGGCCGCGTCACCAGCCCGCGGTTCGCACGCATATGGCGCGGACCGGCGGCGACGTAATAGGAATTGAATAGAAACCCAAAGTGCGGATCATGCGCACGATAAGACGGGACGTGCGGTGCCACAACGAACTGCTCGAAGAACCAAGTGGTGTGGGCGCGATGCCACTTGATCGGACTGGCATCGGGCATCGACTGGACGACCTGATCCTCCGCCGACAGCGGCGCGGCGCGCCGCTCGGTCTCGGCCCGCACAATCCGAAAGACTTCCGACCATGCGTGCCGCGCATCGCTGCCATAATGATCCGGCCAGAATTGATCCGGCGAGAATCCCTGGTCGTGACGCGACGGCGCCCGACGACGAAGTGTCCTGCCGTTCTCTCGCTGCATCGACAAACCGTAAACCTCAAATATCGGACGACCCGAATTCGCAGCGCTGATAAGCTTAATACAGGCTTTCCCAGGGACCAGGCTCGCACACGCTGATCATCATAACGCGGTTTTTCTCTTTCGCCCCGCTTATGCGGGATTCATCAAACATAATTTATCTGCTTAACGACATAGTGTCTGTCCGTCGCTTTGCAACGCCTCCATTGAAATTCGCATGGACGCCGCCCCAGAACCGCCACTGTCGCTAACGTAGGCGGAAAATTTGGCGAATCGTTTGTGGCATGATGTTGCCTGGTATAGCTTGGCTTGACGAACGAGACTTGGTGTCAATGTGCCAAGTTTGCCGACGATACCCAACGGACCTCATCCTGAGGAGGCCGCGCTCTTGCGCGGCCGTCTCGAAGGATGGACCCAGGCACTGACTCGCTCCATCCTTCGAGACGCATCGCTACGCGATGCTCCTCAGGATGAGGCCGGTGTTTGGTCCCGCCGCAACACGTCTCGTCGGTCCGAGACGAAGCGTCGCTAGATCAGGATCGACCACCACCATGCCCCACATCACCACCGACGACGGCGTGAAGCTCTACTATCAGGAGGTCGGGACCGGCATTCCGATCGTGTTCGTGCACGAGTTCGCCGGCGACTGCCGATCGTGGGAAGCCCAGTTTCGTCACTTCGGCCAGCGCTATCGCTGCATCGCCTATAACGCACGCGGCTTTCCGCCCTCCGACGTCCCGCAGGGCGTCGAACGCTACTCCCAGGCCCGCGCCCGCGACGACATTCGCGCGGTGCTCGATGGCCTCAGCATCGACAAGGCTCACATCGTTGGCCTGTCCATGGGCGGATTTGCCACGCTGCATTTCGGCTTCGCTTATCCGGATCGGGCGCGCTCGCTCACGATCGGCGGCTGCGGCTACGGCGCAGCGCCCGACCAGCGCAAACAATTCGCCGAAGAGGCGGAAGCCGCCGCGGCGCGCTTCGAGGACATCGGCATGGCAAAAGCCGCCGAAACCTACGCACTCGGACCGACCCGCGTGCAGTTCCAGAACAAGGACCCGCGCGGCTGGCGGGAATTCGCCGACCAGCTTGCCGATCACTCCAGCAAAGGCTCCGCCCTGACGCTGCGCGGCGTACAAAGCCGGCGGCCTTCTCTGTACGATCTCACCGACGAGATGAAGAGGATCACCGCTCCAACTTTGATCATCACCGGAGACGAGGATTGGGCCTGCCTTGACCCCGCCATCCTGATGAAGAGGGTGATTGCAAGCGCCGGCCTGGTGGTGATGGCGAATTGCGGCCACACCATCAACCTGGAGGACCCCGACGCCTACAACGGGCATCTCGACGACTTTTTCCACGCCGTGGAGCTGGGCAAATGGCCGGTGCGCGATCCCCGCGCCATGGCTGCGGCGATCCTGGGGAGATAGCCCGCGAAAGGAGGTTGCCATGCTTGCCGGCCAGCTTGCACTGATCACCGCTGCGTTGTTTGCCGGAGCCGCGATCTATGTCAACGTCGCCGAGCAACCGTCGCGTCTTCAGCTCGACGATCGCGCCCTGCTCACCGAATGGAAGCCGGCCTATAAACGTGGCTTCGCCATGCAGGCGCCGCTGGCTGTGATCGGCTTTCTGTTCGGTGCGCTAGCGGCGTGGCAGACCGCCAACTGGTGGTGGCTTCTTGGCGCCGTGGTGCTGCTGGCCAATTGGCCGTTCACGATCTTCGGGATCATGCCCACCAACAGCAGGTTGATGGCGATCGATCCAAGCACCGCGACACCTGAAGTCCGCCAGTTCGTGGAGACCTGGGGTTATCTGCATGCGGTGCGCAGCGCGTTGGGCGTTGTGGCGACGCTGATCTTCCTGGCGGCATCTTTGTGAGGCGCCGTAGCCGTGTAGCCCGGATGGAGGGACCGCTCTTCGCGGTCCCGTAATCCGGGGCCGCCGTGACGGGTTTTCCCGGATTACGCGACCGCGAAGAGCGGTCGCTCCCTCCGGGCTACGGGCGTGGCATGCTTCTTGCGGGCCACGGAGGCAAGCTCTACGCTCCTTATCGGACCGGAGACGCCTGATGGCCTCGACCAAGCTGTTGATCGACGACGTGAGCATGAAATTCGCGACGCCCGCGGGTGTCTTTCATGCGCTCGACCACATCGATCTTGCGGTGCTGCGGGGCTCCTTCGTGAGCCTGATCGGGCCGTCGGGGTGCGGCAAGAGCACCATTTTCAACATCGTCGCCGGCCTGCAGGAGCCGAGCGCGGGCCGCGTCCTGATCGACGGCGTCGACTCAACCGGCACCATTGGCCGGGTCGGCTACATGCTGCAGAAGGACCTGCTGCTGCCGTGGCGGACGCTCACCGACAACATCATCCTCGGCATGGAGATCCAGGGCGTGAAGCGCGCCGAAGCGCGGGGGCGGGCGCTGCCGCTGCTGCGCCGCTACGGCCTTGCGGGTTTCGAAGATGCCTATCCGCGCGCGCTGTCGGGCGGCATGCGCCAGCGCGCCGCGCTGCTGCGCACCCTGCTGTTCGACACCGATGTCATCCTGCTCGATGAGCCGTTCGGCGCGCTCGACGCCCAGACCAAGCTGCGCATGCAGGAGTGGCTGCTGCAGCTCTGGGAGGATTTCGGCAAGACGGTGGTGTTCGTCACCCATGACGTCGAGGAAGCGATCTTTCTGTCCGACGAGGTGCACGTCATGGGCGCCCGACCCGGACGAATCATCGCCACCATTGCGGTCGCGCTGCCGCGTCCGCGCCTGCGCGCCTGCACCGCCACGCCGGATTTCATGGCCCTGAAGGAACGCTGCCTCGACCTCCTGCACAGCCAGGCGCCGCCGGACATCGAGGATGCCGCATAGCCATGACAATCCCGCAGACTTCGGCCAAGCTCGTTGCGGAGCGGTCGCGGCCGACAAAACCGGCTTCGAAGCCGGCCCGACGCCTGCCGGTGCAGAAGGACTGGCCGACCTCCGCGATCGTCGCAGCGCAGACCGGCATCCTGGTCGTCATCATTGCGGCGTGGGAAATCGGCGCCGCCACCGGCTTCATCGACAAGTTCTTCTGGTCGCACCCGAGCGCGATCTATCATACGCTCACGATCTTCTTTACCACCGGCGACGCCTTCACGGACATAGCCTTCACGTTCCGCTCAACGATTCTGGGCTTCTTCATCGGCACCTTTGCGGGTTCTGCGCTCGGCCTGTCGTTCTGGTGGTCGAAGAACTACGCCGCCATCGTGCAGCCCTATATCATCTGCTTCGAGTCGCTGCCCAAGCTCGCGCTCGCCCCGCTCATCGTGCTGGTGTTCGGCATCGGCATCGCCTCCAAGATAGCGATCGCCACCGCGCTCACCCTGGTCGTATCGACGCTCACCACCTTCGCGGGCGTCAAGGCGGTCGATCCCGACGGCGAGAAGCTGTTCTATTCGCTCGGCGCGTCGCGCCTGCAGGTGTTCCGCAAGCTCGTGATTCCATCCTGTCTGCCGTGGATCATCTCGGTGCTGCGCGTCAACATCGGCCTGGCGCTGACCGGCGCCATCGTCGGCGAATTCATCGCCTCCCAGCACGGCCTCGGCCGCACCATCATCTATGCGGGCCAGACCTACGACATCGCGCTGGTCTGGGTCGCAGTGTCGGTGCTCTCGGCACTCGCCGTCGTGATGTATGTCACGGTGTCGTGGATCGAGCGCATGCTGCACAAGGGCATCAAAGGGTAGTGCGTAGGGTGGGCAAAGGCGCATGAGTGGTCGCCCGAGTTGCAAGCGCGTCGATGCGCCTTTGCCCACCCTACGCGTATCGGAAGCGATCGGATCGAAAGGAGAACCCCATGCACAGACGCCGGTTTCTCACCTCCGCTGTCGCGGCGGCCGGAGCCGCTACGGTCGGCCGCATCGCGCCGGCGCGGGCGGCGCGCGAGCTTCTGGTGGCGGAGCCGGTCCATTCGACCGGATATCTGCCGCTCTATATCGCCATGGCCAAAGGCTATTTCGAGGACGTGAAGGTCAACCTCGTCACCATCGAAACCGGCAGCGGCCACACCAATGCGGTGCTGTCGGGCCAGGCCTTCGCATTCATCGGCGGCCCCGAGCACAACGCCTTCGCCAAAGCCAAGGGCGCCGAACTGCGCGCCATCGTGGCGTGCGTCGATCGCGGCAATACTTACATTTGCGCGGCGCCCGCCTTCGCGCCGAACGACACCGACTGGCCGCGCTATTTCAAGGGCAAGACCATCGCGGTCGGCCCGCTCGGCGGTACGCCCAATTCGATCATGCGCTATCTGCTCGGCAAATGGAAACTGGACGCCAAGACGGACGTGACGCTGATCGAGACCGCCAACTCCGCAACCATTGCGGTGGTGCGCGGCAAGCAGGCGCAGATCGCCGGCGCGACCGAACCGTACGTCACCCAGGGCGTGCGCAACAAAGTGTGGGGCGAGCCGTTCTACAACGTGCCGAAGGAGTTCGGCCCCTATGCGTATTCCACCTTCAATGTGCGGCTCGACACCGTCCGCAAGGAGCCCGAGCTGGTGCGCACCTTCGTGGGCGGCATGGTGAAGGGACTGAAATTCCTCTACGCCAATCCGGCTGAAGCGAGCGAGGTCGCCAAGGCGCAGTTCCCCACCATGCCGATCGAAGACCTGCGAGCGACGCTTGATCGCTCGTTCAAGGACGAACTGTGGAGCCGCGACGGCATCATCAGCCCTGCCTCCTGGACCACCGCCAGTGCCGTCGTGCGCGAGACCGGCATTCTCAAGGCGGACATCAAATACGACGAGATCATCGACATGAGTTTTGTCGAGAAAGGATGACGGGATCATCAGCCTTTGACGATGGCAATAGGGACTAACCGCGCCACTGTCACCGTGACCCCCGTCGCGGCCATGACATCCACGACTTGCTCCACATCCTTGTAAGCGGCCGGCGCCTCTTCGATCAGTCCCTTGGCGGAGGCGGCGCGGACCTCTATCCCCAGGTCATGGAGGTCCTGCCGCAGGCGATTGTAATCGATCGTCTGCTTGGCCTTGTGGCGCGACATCAGGCGTCCGGCGCCGTGGCACGTGGAGCCGAATGTCTCGAACATGGCGACGCCGGTGCCCGCGAGCACATAAGATGCGGTCCCCATCGATCCGGGGACGAACACCGGCTGGCCGGTGCTCCGGTAGCGCTCGGGAATTCCCTCGCTGCCGGGGCCGAAGGCGCGCGTGGCGCCTTTGCGATGGACGACGCAGGCAACGCCGCCATGTTCCTCGAGCTTCGCGATATTGTGGGAGACGTCGTAGACGACGGCGAGGTCTTCGTCCCGGCCCAGCACGCGTCGCCATGCGCCGCGCACCGCATGGGTGATGAGCTGGCGGTTGCACCAGGCGAAGTTCGCGGCCGCCGCCATGGCGCGAAAATACGCCTGGCCCTCGGGCGAGGCGAACGGTGCGCAGGCGAGCTCGCGATCCGGGAGGGTGATCCCGTATTCCGCCATGACCTGGTCCATGAGCCGCACGTATTCGGTGCAGGTCTGATGGCCGAGGCCCCGCGAGCCGGTGTGGATGAGGATCGTAACCTGGTCCTCGAACAAGCCGAAGGCCGCGGCGCGCGCGCTGTCATGAATGTGCGCGACGCGCTGCACCTCGAGAAAGTGATTGCCGGATCCGAGCGTGCCCAGTTGATCGCGCCCGCGTTTGCGCGCGCGTTCCGGCACCGCCTCCGCGCTTGCCCCCGCAAAACAGCCGCGCTCTTCAATCGATTCGGCATCGGCTTCGCTCGCGTATCCCGCCCCGATCGCCCAGCGCAGGCCGGTGTCGAGAACGTCGTCCATGGCGCGGTCGTCGAGCGTGAGCCGCCCCTTATGGCCGATCCCGGTCGGCACGTCGCGCTGGATTTGGGTTGCCAACGCCGCCAGGTGCTCCCGGACTTCCGGGTATCGTGCGCCGCTTGCGAGCAGCCGCACGCCGCAATTGATGTCGTAGCCGACGCCGCCCGGCGAGATCACTCCATCGGCCGCACGCGTCGCCACGACGCCGCCGATGGGGAAACCGTATCCCTGGTGGATGTCCGGCATCGCGAGGGCGGGTTCCTGCACGCCCGGAAGCGTCGCGGTGTTGACCAGCTGCTCCAGGGCGCGCTCCTGGACGAGATGCTCGACCATCTCCCGGGTGGCATAGAGCCGCGCCGCCACCCGCATGTCATTGCGGAAGCTGCGCGGGATCTCCCACGCCCAGGGCGCAATCTGTTGGAGATCCGCAAGGCCTATCGGGCGCATGGCTTTTCTCGCCTACGTGTCGAACACAATGGTCGCTTCCCACCTGCCCTCGCGCTCGCGAACCGAAAGCTCATGATGCGTAACCGCCTTGATATCCTCGACGGCCTCTGCGGCCACAGCCGCAACGGTGGCTTTCAGTTTGGTTTCCGTCAGCTCGTGTATACGAAATCCCATATAGGCGTGGTATCTGGACGTCGCGCGATAAAGGAGCTCAGATAGCCAATCGACGAGAAGCGCCTCGCGGTCTCGCGCCTCGATCTCGATCGTCTCCGTCCGGTACGGCTGCGCGTTGGCGATGCCGCTCCCGAAGAGACAAGTCATCATTCCGCTGGCCGCGTTGGCGAAGAGCGCTTCGAGATTGCGGCCCCATGCACGGAGCTTGAGATCGCCGGGATGGTCGAGGAACTCAAAGCCGTCAGCCGGCTGATCGAGCCTGCTGCGCATAGTCGCTTGCAGTCCATGAGTCATGTGCGGGTTCTGGCTGGAAAACTCCTGCTTCGCCGACCCGTTCCTTGCTCCCGTCGACAGCTATGTACATCACTGCAATCAAATCACCTAAAAGCGCGTTTTGTGGGCTTTCGGCTAAGGGAGTTGGTGCTGTCGCTGCGACTTTTTGGCGGAGGGCGCATGGGTGCGTGCGCCGGAACGGGGCGACGGCGAGAAAGGTTTCATTTGGAATGGGAAGCAGCACCTGTGCGCCGTCAATCGTGAGTAACTGCCATGCCGCCAGATGCCACTGTCAAGGATGCCACTGTCAAGAAGGTCAGCAGCCGGACATCGCCCCGCGGCGACATGGGGCAAACGTATCTTACCTCGGGCAAGCGCGTATCGATGCGGCTGTGGCAGCACGAAGAGCCGCAACCGATGCCGGTCACCGAACGCGATTACGAGACTGTCGGCTACGTTATTTCCGGTCGCGCCGAGCTCGAGCTTGAAGGGCAGACGGTGCGGCTGGAGCCGGGCGATTCCTGGCTGGTGCCAGCGGGCGCTAGGCACAGTTACCGGATATTGGAGCCGCTTACAGCTGTGGAGGCGACCTCGCCCCCTGCGCAAGTGCATGGGCGCGACATGGTGCAAACCTTGGCGCCAGCCAACCAAGCCAAGACGGCATCCGCCGGCGCCAAAGCCAAAGGCGGTTGAGAGGGCACGCAGGGGCCACGCGCGAAGGCAGTCGATGGAGGCGAAAGCAATGGCAACTACCGGCCTCGAAGTCTTTGACAAGACGCTGCACACGACCAATCTATGGCTCGACGAGATCTGCGCCGAGATCGGTCCCGACAAGCATTTGGCGTGGCATGTGCTGGGAGCCGTGCTGCGGTCGATCCGCGACGAGCTGCTTATCGGCCAGTCTGCGCACCTCGCCGCACAGCTTCCCCTCCTGGTACGCGGGGCCTTCTTCGATCAATATCGGCCGGCCGCGCAGCCGGTCGCGGAGCGCTCGCAAGAGGATTTCATCGCCCGAATTCGCGAGGAGCTGGCGGGTTGCCGGCCTGTCAGGCCGGACCTCGCCGCGACCGCAGTGATGCGAACGCTCAATCGCCACATCACCGAAGGCCAGGTGAAAAAGGCGCGCGACGCGTTGCCCAAAGGCATACGCGCGCTGTGGCCCGAGCCCGAGCAAACCGCAAGGGGCGCAACGGCTGCGCCGCGCGCCGAAGAACCCGCCCCGGGCGCACCGCCTCTTTCCCAGAAGCAATCTGCTCCAGGCTCCCGAGAGGCTGTCGAGCGCCGGCCGGAGCGCACCGGCGCCGCCACCGGTACACCATCGATGGCCCAAAGCGCACCCACCTTGCCGAGCGCCGCACCCGCCGCAGCCAAGGCGGCGGAGCGAGCCGGAGCGAAAATGCGCGCAAGGCGCAAAGGCAAGCTGCCCGCGGAGCCGTAGAGCCGCAGGGTGGGCAACGCGAAGCGTGCCGCTCTCGCGTGACAAAATCTTCGCACCGAACGTCAGGAATCAGCTCACAAGGGACTGCTTGCTGCTGCGCATCAGGCTGCGATCAAAGCGGCAGGCGGAACCGGAAATGCCGGCCCCGTGCACGGCGCTGGTGCAAGCCGCCCCGACGATCCCGATCGGTCGACGAGCTTGCGGCGTCGCCGGAAGGTTCGATCGCGGCGAGGCGAGCCTTCTGCTCATCGGTCAATGCGGCGTAGAAATCATCAAGCGCCGGCTGGACGGTTCGCACCGCTTCCAGCATCGCGGAAAGCCGCCTCTCTATGGTCTCCAGGCGGCCGGTCGGGGTGGCGGGATCGTTCTTGGGACAACTCTCGTTCAAGTATTGGATCGCCCGTTGCGATGCGGTCTTGAGGTCGCTGAATTTGGTGCGTTGCGAATCGCTGAGGGACAAGGTCTGGTCGATACGGTCAGCGCTCCATGATCCCAAGCCCGCCGGGCCCGGGCCGCAGGAGAGATCGCCGGGGCGCAGCATCGCGGGGCCCAGAACCGTCGGCTGCGCCGGCGCCGAGGCCCCACTACGTTGGGAGGATTGCGCAACTGCCGGCGCGACTGCAATGATGGATAAGAATACAACCGAGCACCGAAGCGACGACGCAAGCTTGAGCCGAATTGTCATATCCAATCCCCCGCTTGTCGATTCGATATTACTGCGAAATGGAGGATATGTGGCGCGATGTCTTCACGAAGCCGCCGATTGGTAAGGTGTCATCGCCCGGCTTGACCGGGCGATCTAGTAACCACCGACCGTGGATACTGGATTGCCCGGTCAAGCCGGGCAATGACACTGAGGGTCAACGTGATCGAAAAATGCTCCCCAAAAGAGGTCGTAATGACTGCACCGGCTGGAACCGAAACACTGGTCTTAGATTGGCTCGCGTCCCAAAGGGACGCCATGCTCGACCTCGTGCGCGCGCTTGTCGACATCGACAGCGGCAGCTACGACAAGGCCGGAGTCGACGCGGTCGGGGCGCGGTTGCGCGCATTTCTGTCTGCGCACGACGTCGCGTCTTCGGTCATCGGCAACGACCGCTTCGGCGACGCGATCCGGGCGCAGGTTGACAACGTAGCGGGCGGAGCCGCGAACGCGTCGGTGCTGTTGCTCGGTCATCGCGACACCGTATTTCCCGCGGGCGAGGCCGGCCGGCGTCCGTTCTATATGGTCGACGGCCATGGTTTAGGACCAGGCTGCTGCGATATGAAGGCCGGCGTCGTCATCAACGCTTTCGTGCTTGCGGCCCTTGCGCGGTTTGCCGCTGCGCCATCGCCTGTCACGGCCCTGTTCACCGCCGATGAGGAGATCGGCTCGCCGTCCTCCAAGGCGTTGATCAAGGAAACCGCGCGGACGGCCCGTGCGGTGTTCAACAGCGAGCCCGGCCGGCCCGGCGGCGGCATCGTCACCGGCCGCAAGGGCGGCAAATTCATGCGCATCGAGGTCATCGGCAAGGCGGCCCACGCCGGCAACAATCTCGCCGACGGCATCAGCGCCATCGATGAGCTTGCCCGCAAGATCGTCAAGCTGCATGCGCTCACCGACCTGCCGAACGGCATCAGCTGCAATGTCGGCACCATCGCGGGCGGCCAGACCGTCAACACAGTCGCCCCGCATGCCACGGCCGAACTCGACCTGCGCTTTATCCATCCGGAAGAAGGCGGGCGCACCTTGGCGGCGATCGAGGCCATTGTGGCGGAGGCCAACGTGCCGGGCACCCGCGCGAGCCTCGAAATCACCGGCGAGTTCGAGCCGCTGGTGGCGAGCGATGCATCGCGACGCCTGTTCGAGCATTACGCCGCCTGCGCCCGCTCGCTTGGCCAGGCGGTCGAAGGCGTATTCGCCGGCGGCTGCGCCGACTCCGGCTTCGCGGCGAGCGTCGGCGCCCCCACCATCTGCGCCGTCGGCCCGATCGGCGGCCGTGCGCATTCGCCGGAGGAATATCTCGAGGTGGATTCGATCGTGCCCCGCGCCCAGGCGCTGGCGCTCGCGATCATGCGGCTCGATGCGGGGTGACGAGTATTGCGCAAAATCAGCTCAACAACGGATAGATCTCCAGGCACGCCGCTACGTCTCGTTCGAACGCGGCGATCGTCTCGTGGTGTTCGCGCAGCAGGCGCGCTATAGTCGCAGTCGCCTGATTGCCGCACCGTAGCCAGATCACCTTCGGCGGCGACCCCCGCAAAGCCGCGAGCTCTGCAAAATCCGCATCGAGTGTTACAAGCGTGTAACCATTGGCGCCGGCGAATTGCCAGAGAGCGCGGTCATCTGCTCGGCCATTCCAAGAAGGCGGGCATGACCGGAGTTTGGAAAGAGATCGGAAAGTTGCCCGCAGAGCTTGAAGCTCAAGTTCTGATCGAACAGGAGCTTCATTTAGACGGTCAGCAGGCGGCGCTCGCGATCGGCGGCATAGGCCAGGCAGGCGCGGATATCGCGTTCGGTCAATTCGGGATACTCATCAAGAATTTGCTCCTGCGACATGCCTTCGGCGAGCCAGCCAAGGACGTCGCCTACAGCGATTCGCATCCCCCGGATGCAGGGACGCCCGCCACGCTTGCCGGGCTCTATTGTGATGATCTCCTGGTAGCTCATATTCTCATTCTACTCGGGACATTCGCCTGAGGCTAGCGTCACCAAAGCGCCGGTCGGCGGCGAAAGTTCCGCAGTACCCAGACACGATTTGCACTTTTCGATCACAATTCCCTGCATAGACCGCCTGCGCTGGCGCAGGTTGCGGCCATGGCTGCGACCGATATACGGAGGTGTTCATTCCTCCTCGTGTGGTCCTCATCTCATGCCCAGCATCCTGTTTTCGCCAATCCGGCTCGGCAGTGTCGAATTGGACAATCGGATCGTCGTGGCCCCCATGTGCCAGTACAGCGCCGTCGACGGTTGCGCCACCGATTGGCACCTTGCCCATCTCGGCATGCTGGCGAACTCGGGCGCCGGCCTCGTCATTGTCGAGGCGACCCATGTGGAGCCGCACGGCCGCATCACCCATGGCTGCATGGGGCTTTATTCGGACGAATCCGAAGCAGCGCTCAAGCGCGTCGTCGATTTCTGCCGCCGCGCCGGGACCGCAAAGCTCGGCATCCAGCTTGCCCATGCGGGCCGCAAAGCCTCGGTGCAACGGCCTTGGGAGGGCGGCGGCCCCCTGAAACCGGGCCAGGACCCTTGGGCAACCTTTGGGCCGTCTGCGCTGCCGTTCGGGCCCGGCTGGCACACCCCGCGCGCCATGGCGGCGGATGATCTCGCGCGTGTGCGCAGCGCCTTCGCGGCTGCGGCGCAGCGCGCCGTGCGGATCGGCTTCGACGCCATCGAGCTGCACATGGCCCATGGTTATCTGGCCCACAGCTTCATGTCGCCGATCTCGAACGAGCGTACGGATCAATATGGCGGCTCGCTGGAAAATCGCATGCACTTTCCGCGCGAAATCACCGAGGCCGTGCGGCAGGTGGTGCCGCCCGCCATCGCGCTCGGCGCCCGCATCACCGGCAGCGACTGGCGCGACGGCGGATTGACGGCGGCCGATGCGGTGTTCTGCGCCAAAACGCTTCATGCCGCAGGCCTGGACTATGTGGACGTATCCTCGGGCGGCATTTCGTCCGATGCGCGCACGCCGACGACGCCGGGCTACAATGTCGAGATCGCCGGTGAGGTGCGCGCGACCGGCCTCGCGACCCGCGCGGTCGGCCTGATCGTGACGGCGCAGCAGGCCGAGACGATCGTATCGGAGGGCAAGGCCGACATGGTGGCGTTGGCGCGCGCGGTTCTGGACGATCCCCATTGGGGCTGGCATGCGGCGCGCGCGCTTGGGACAGATATCAAACGGCCCAACCAATACTTGCGCTCGGCGCCGGCGTTTTGGCCAGGGGCGGCGATGGCGCGTTAGGTCGAGAGGACTTGTAGGGTGGGCAAAATCGCCTGCCGCAGCGGTCGCAATTATGCGATCACCTTTGGCGATTTTGCCCACGCCGTCACACCGACAGGCTTGACCCGACCGCGTGGGCAACGCGCCGCCACGTTCGTGCATAAGATGGGACGTCACGGCGTTGGCGCGTTGCCCACCCTACGTCGCTCACCGCATCAGCCCCGCAAGTCCTGCGCCCGCAAGGCGGTCGAGATCGGCCGGCACGTCCACATCCCACAGGCGCGCCGGCTCGCGCCAGGAAAGACCGAGCCGGCCGAGGCGGCGGCGCGTTTCCGCCATCACCGATGACGTGCTCCAGATCATGCCTGCAAAAAGCGCCGGTTGCGGTCGCTGCATGCCGATGAGTCCGTAACCGCCGTCATCCACCGGTATGATGACCACGTCGATCCCATCGACGAGGGCCTGCGCCGCCGCGCGCAAATGCTCGGGCGTAAGCGCCGGACAATCGGTGCCGACCAAGAGCGCGGGGCCGCGTGCGGCCTCGATCGCAGCCATCATGCGCGCGCCGAGGTCGCCTTCCGGCTGCGCCGCGAGGGCGACGCCGGGCGGCGCCGCAATGGCGTGGAACACGGGGTGGTGATGGTCGGGCGCCGCCCATAAGGTAACGGGACCTAAGGCGGCCGATTGCGCGGTCGTCACGGTGCGGGCGATGAAGCGGGCCTGGAGGTTGGCGGCGCCATCGGCGCCGAGCACCGGCGCGAGCCGGGTCTTGGCAAGGCCCGGCAGGGGCGCCTTGGCGAGGATTGCGATCGCCACACCTTCAGGATTGCCGAGGGACATAGCCGTAGCATCGCGCCAGCCAGGTGGGGTTTGCGCCGAGAAAATACGCCAGCCGCAGCCACCACATCAGGAGAATCGTTCGCATCACGCCGTGCTTTTCCCAGCGGCGCCCCGAGGTGACGGCCGGCGCCGCGATGCACAGCGGCGGACCGATGCGCTTGAGGCGTTTTGTCATGGCGATGTCCTCCATCAGGGCAATATCGGGAAAGCCCGGCCCGAACGCCGCCCGCGACATGAAGATCGCCTGATCGCCGGTCGCAATGCCGGTTATCCGCGAACGCATGTTCATCGCCGCAGCAATGATGGAAAAGAGCGGGTGCGCGCCAGCAATGCGGACCTCGAATCGACCCCAGAATGGTCGCGAGGCGCAGCCGGACCGGGCAAAGCCATCGCGGATGAGGGCGTCGGCCTCAGGCGGAAGGCGCGTGTCCGCATGGAGAAACAACAGCACTTCGCCGCTTGATGCCGCGGCACCGGCGTTCATTTGCGTGCCGCGCCCGCGCGGCGCCGCAATGGCGATATCGGCGAGCGGACGCGCGAGTGCGACGGTCGCATCGCTGCTGCCGCCATCGGCCACCACAACCTCGACGCCGCGCCTGCGCAACGGCGCCAGCGCGCGAAGCGCTTCCTCAATGTGGTCCGCCTCGTTGAGCACCGGCATGACGATGGAGAGCTTCATCACGCCGCCGACGCGAGCGCCTGTGCGATAGTGTGGGCGGGGCCTTCAAGTATGCGCCGCGCATAAGACAAATGGGCGGGCGTGCCTGCGGGCCAACGGGCGAGGAAGCGATCGAGAAATCGCTCGTGGTCGTAGCCGACCGCAAGCGCATCGATATGCACGCCATCGCGCTTGAGACCATATACGGCTTCGTGAGGCGAGGGCGTTGTTGCGATCCGCGAGATGAGGCCGTGGCGAGTGCCCTGAAAATTCGGCATGCCGGCAGCGCCGTTGTTGATCACCGTGAGGCGCCCGCTCGGCAGCGCGGCGTCGTGCAGCAGGGCAAGGCAGGTGTGGGTCGATGCGAAGACATCGATGTGCGACCGAGCCCGCACATCGGCGAGCAGGGCCGACGTTGCGGCAACGAGGTTTTCGTGCGTGAAGCCCCAGCCCGCGAGTGAGGTCGCGTCGCCATGCACGAGGCCGACGCGCAGGCCGCCGACTTCGGCAACGAGGTGCATGGGCAGCCCGGCCACGCGCGCCCGTGCAGCCGGGGCGCGGGCGGCGACGCCGCGCGATTCGCTCAAGATAAGATTCGACCGCGTCACCACGTCGTCGGCGACGGCGCTCGGATAGGCGCAGCCGCATCCAGCGCCGATATCCTCGGTGCGGGCGATCTCGGTTTCGACGTTGCCGCGCAGCGCGTGGTGGGGCCTCACGGCGCGTTCGACCGCATCGAACCACTCGTCCTCGGCATCGAACCAATGGAAGTCGCCGCTGTAGACGATCGCGACGTTGCCGTGCTCCGCCGCCGCGAGCCGCTCGATCGCGTGGGCCGCCGCGAGGTTTCCGTAGAGGCCGCCGGCGACGTAGAGGATATCGGCGGCAAAATCCGCGCGTCTCGCGAACGCCGCCGGATCGTAGAAATAGTCCAGCGGGCATATTCGGCCCGCACGCGCTGACGGAACTTTCTGTTCCTCACTGTTGCCGTGTGGACCACCTCCCCCTGGAGGGGGGAGGTCGGCCCGCGTCAGCGGGCCGGGAGGGGGTGACAGCGCATCCGCATACGCTGCGTCGGTGTCATCTGCTGCGCCGCCGTCACCCCACCCCGGACTGCCTGCGGCAGTCCGACCCTCCCCCTCCAGGGGAGGGTGGCCAAATGCGAGGCCCGCATTCATTCCGCCGCTTCCTTCAACGCCCCGCCGCAACTCGATCCCTGTCCGGCGGTGCAGCCATAGCAGTGGCCGGCGACTTTAATCGGGTTGTGGTCGAGATGGTCCGTCAGCAGGTCTTCGAGCCGGCGTGGTGCGCTGTCCGCTCCGGTCAGCGGCAGATCGAGCATCTGGTTGAAGTCGCAGTCATAAAGATAACCGCGCCAATCGACCGAGACGAGGTCGCGGCACATGACGCTGTCGAGATTGTCGTCGCGATGGGCTTGGCGCAGCAGCCCCATATAGCGATCGAATTCGCCTTTGGAGATGAGGGTCGATCCAAACCGCGCAATTGGCATGTTGGCAAGCGTGAACAGGCAGTTGAATACGACGCCGAAATTGTCTCCGAGTTCGCGCCGGTAGTCGGCTTCGAGCGCTTCTTGGGGCGGCGGCAGCGAGGGGCCCTGGGGATTGTAGACAAGATTGAGAACGAGGCCGGTTCCGTCGCGTCCATAACCCAGCGCGTTGAGGCGCCGCAGACCTCTGATCGAGCTTTCGAAGACCCCCTTGCCGCGCTGTCTGTCCACATTGTCGGCAAGATAGCACGGCAGCGAGGCAACGATCTCGACCTGCTCAAGCTTCAGGAACTCAGCAAGGTCTTCCTGGCCAGCGACCTCCAGGATCGTGAGATTGCAGCGATCGATGACCCTCACGCCGAGATCGCGGGCGGCGCGAACCAGCCGGCGGAAGTGCGGATTGAGTTCCGGCGCTCCCCCGGTGATGTCGAGTGTCGAGATATGCTGGTGCGCCAGCACCGCAACCACGAGGTCGACGGTTTCGCCTGCCATCTCCTCGGTGCGCTGCGGGCTCGCACCCACGTGGCAGTGCAGGCAGGACTGATTGCAGCGGTAGCCGACATTGACCTGCAAGGTGTCTATGCGTCGGCGGGCGAGCGGAGGAAATTCGATCCTCGCAAGAAGCGGCCAAGTATCGCGCATCGCGTGTCCCGTGATTGATTTCCCTAAGCCGGAGGAGCCTCAGCTGTGGTTTTGCCGGCCTTGATCACCTGTACGCCAACGAGGCGGTCACCGGAATACTCCCGAACGATTTCATCCTGGTCGCCGACTTCGCCGAGCGCGAACTCGCGTTCCGGCGCCACGATGATGAGATTTCTTCCCGAGTTAACGGAAATCAATCCATTGTGGCGGACCGCGATGGCCGCGAGACTCTTGATCTCGCTGTAGTAGGGTTCCTTGCGCCATGCTTCCGGAAATCCCGGATCGCATTGAAAATCGAGGCCGTTGCCGTCGCGACCGACCGTGATGACGATCTTCGATCGATCGGGCTTCCATTCAGGACCAAACCTCGGATTGGTGAGCCATCCGCACAGAAAGGCGCGGCATCCGCCGGGGCGATCCGCATATATGCCGCACCCCTTGCCGCGCACGCAGTGGGGGCACCACGCGCCCCGCGGCTTGTCGATTTCCGGGACACCCATGATCTTGCAGCACAAGGTGCAGCCGCCGCACGACCGCCCAGGCAGCGGTTCTGTCGGAGCGGGAATCTTATCCATCAACGCGCCTGACCCTGCGGGTCGGCGACCGCCGGACGCGGCGCCGCACGGTCGAGGTCGATGCGGCCGAAGGCCGGGATTTTCAGCGCCGGATGCAGCCCATCGAGCCCGGCCACGAGGCTGAGCACATTGAGTTCGATGCCCTCGACCATGCCGACCTTTAATCCCAGCAGCCCATAGAGGCTCGCCTCGACGCCGGTGCGGCTGGCGGTGCGGCCGAGCATCGCGCCGTCAATGCGATAGTCCTTGCCGATCGCCTCCGGCGGCATAGCGACTTCAAGTTCGGGCGCGGCGCGCAGCACCGTCGCCACGAAGGTGTTGCTGTTGGGGCCGGGCCACATGCGATAGTCGCCGTATTCCGTATACGGATACGCCGTGATGGCGGCTTCGATCTTGGGGATGGCGGCGGCCGCAGGGGCGCCGCGAATATCGGCGACGATCCGCGGGCGGTCGCCCAGCCAATAGCCGTCCGGCGGCCGGCCGTTGATCCGCAGCGGCCGGCCGAAGCCGGTCACTTCGTAGCGGGTGTAGGCGTCGGCGCCGTCTCCCTTCACCACGATCCAGGTATGAACCGCGAAAATGCCGCGCCAGCCGGCGGTGCGCGCCGCGAACACCACGATGCGCGCCTGCGGGTCGCTCGCCGCGTCCGGCAAGATGCCGGCGCTCGACCATCGCGCGGTCTGCCAATGTCGCGGCTCCTCGAACGACCACAGCATGGCTTTGGTCACGACCGGCGCCAGGAAAACCAGAGACAGCGTCAGGCTGATCTTGCGGCCGAAGTTTCCCATCGGTTCAGCGCCACCTTGGTTGGTGAGGAGTCGATATCGTCCCGCACACCGCTACGATATCGCGGATGCGGCCGCGCGCAACTGCTTAAGTTCGTTTGCAGTAGAGTGTCATTGCCCGGCTTGACCGGGCAATCCAGTATCCACGGTCAGTGGTTACTAGATCGCCCGGTCAAGCCGGGCGATGACAGCTTAGGTTGCCGAGCCACCGCTTCCGGAGCTGGTGACGTTCGGTTATCCTGTGCCACAAACGATCGAGCCGTATTCCGATCGAAATCGGCCCAACGCCGGCACCACAGCGAGGAACGCTCTATGTTGAAAATCGCCTCAATGGACCATTTCAATCGTGTCGCATTAATGATGATGACCCGCATCATCGCCGTCGTCTTCGGGACTCTCGCGGTGTCGAGCATTCACGCGATGGCCGAGACGCCGGCAACAGGCACGATCCCGGCGCTCGCCGGCAAGGGCCTCGGCTGGATCAGCGCCGGCGGCTTTCTCGATCCGCCACCCGGGACCGGGCACGGTCCGATCAAGCAGCATCCCGCCCACCCGTTTCACGGCAACCTCGACGGTCCCGGACAGGTGACGCCGACGATCGGCAACATCGATGATCCGGTCCTCAAGCCCTGGGCCGCCGCGCAGATGCAGGCCTCGAACGAGGAAGTGCTCAGCGGTGAGCGGGGCCTGCCGTTCTCGGCCCAGGGGAGATGTTATCCGGGCGGCGTTCCCGGGCAGCTGCTCTATCCGATCGAGCCGGTGTACTTCATCCAGACGCCGAAAGAGGTGTGGATGATCTGGCAGCGCGATCACATGGTGCGCCGCATCTACCTGATCGACCAACATTCGGAGATCGTTAAGCCGTCATGGTTCGGGGAATCGATCGGCAGGTATGAAAACGGCGAACTCGTCGTCGACACCATCGGCCTGTCCACCCGTTTCAGCTTCATCGACAATTTCCGTACGCCGCACTCCGAGAAAGAGCATGTGGTCGAGCGCTACAAGATTTCCGCCGACGGCGCCATGCTGGAGGCGAGCGTGACGGTCGAGGACCCGGACGCCTTCAACGCGCCGCTGCACATGATCAAGCGCTGGCGCAGGGCGGCCAATCCGGGATTGGAGACGGTGTGCGCAGAGAACAACGGGGACCATTTCAGCAAGAACCTGTTCCCGATTCCGGAGGCGAAGACGCCGGATTTTTAGCGCGAGATCGCTTTGGGCCGTAGGATGGGTTGAGCGAGAGCGAAACCCATCAGGGCGTTGCAGAGGCGAGGCCGATGGTGGGTTTCGCTATCGCTCAACCCACCCTACTAGCGCCGCCCCGCCGCCAGCGAAATCATCCCAAGGACGATCGCTTCGCCCGCCCGCATCAGATCGTTGAGGCGGGGCGCGCGGGGCTTGCGCGTTCGCCGCCTGTCGGGACGTTTCTTCGAAAGTCTCTTCAAAGGCCTCTTGAAGAGCTTCTTTGGCAGCTCCTTTAATCCGACCGGCGGCACGTGGACGAAGACCACAAGGCCCGGACCGTCCGGCCCGGCGGCCGCCTCAAGCGCACGCCAATAAACATAGTTGCACAGATAGGCGCCGGCGTTGCGCGAGGGCGCTGCGACCACGCCGGCCGTGCGCGCGGCTTTCACAAGGCGCGTGACCGGCAGGGGATTGCGCTGCGCGTCCCGGTGGGGCGCGATGGTGCGCGTCACCGGACGATGGCCGCCAGCATCCGGAAACATCGCGATGCGATTGCGCGCACGCTCTTCGATCCGCACCCGGTGCGAGCGGGTGGCGACGCCGAACATCACGACGATATCGGGCTTCTCCTGCTTGAGCAGGGCGGACAGCTCGCGGTCGACGGCGTCGTAGCGGGTTGCGAACACATGGGCGATGCGCCGCGTTGCGGCGAACGCGGGGCGGCGGCGCCGCACCAGGCGCGCCGCCATCAGGCCGCTCGGATTGACGGGCGCGCCGGGAAAGCGGCCGAAGCCGGTGATGAGGATGGTGCGCAAGGGCTTAAAATCCCAAAGTCGCCACGATATCCTCAACCGCGAGCGCAGGCGACAAGGTTCCTTCCGCGACGGCGCGCTCCAACTGCGGCAGCCTGGCCTTGAGCTTGGGGTCGGTGGCGAGGCGGGAGCGCAGCCTCTCCTCCAGGAGCGCCCACATCCATTTCACCTGCTGCCCGCGCCGCCGCGCGGCGAACGCGCCGGTTGCGGAGAGGCGGCGATGGTGGTCGAGCACGTTCTCCCATAGCTGCGCGACGCCTGCGCCCGTCACGGCCGAATAGGTGATGACCGGCGGGTTCCACTCGGCGACCCGCGGGGTGAGGATGTGGAGCGCCGCGCGATATTCGGCGGCCGCCGCCTTGGCGCGAGCGAGATTGTCGCCGTCCGCCTTGTTGATGGCGATCATGTCGGCGAGCTCGACGATCCCCTTCTTGAGGCCCTGCAACTCGTCTCCGGCGCCCGGCAGCATCAGGGCGAGGAAGAAATCCGTCATGTCGGCGACGGCGGTTTCCGACTGGCCGGTGCCGACGGTTTCGACCAGGATGACGTCATAGCCCGCCGCCTCGCAGAGCAGCATGGTCTCGCGGGTCTTGGCGGCGACGCCGCCGAGCGTGCCGGCGGTCGGCGACGGCCGGATAAAGGCGCGGGCGTCGGCCGCGAGCTGCGCCATGCGGGTCTTGTCGGCAAGGATCGAGCCGCCGGTGCGGGCGGAGGACGGATCGACCGCCAGCACCGCGACCTTGTGGCCAAGCCCGGTGAGATGGCTGCCGAGTGCGTCGATGGTGGTCGATTTGCCGACCCCCGGCGCGCCGGTGATACCGACGCGCCGCGCGGTTCCGGTGTGCGCGAGGAGGCTTTGCACCAGCTGGTGCGCCGACCGCTGGTGGTCGGGGCGCTTTGACTCGACGAGGGTGATGGCGCGCGCCAGCGCCGCGCGCTCGCCGCTACGCAGGCCGCAGATCAGGGAGGCAATATCGGCAGGCGGCTGGGCGGGGACCTGAGCCGGGATATGAGAAGGGATACGGGTCATGGGCGCCACCTTAAGATATGGTGGCCTGGCCTTAAAAGGCTACGTTGCTGTACGCGTGTAGCCCGGATTGAGCCACAGGGTCCGGCCGGAGCCTGCCATCGGGCCGGCCAAAGGCCGGACCCGGTGGGCCGGCCCGATGATAAACTCCGCGAAATCCGGGACCGCCCTGTCAATACGGCGACGCCGCCCCCGGGTTTCGCTATCGCTCAACCCGGGCTACATCGCTACGTTGCCGCAATTCGCTGCAGGTAAGGAGAACGCCCATGTTCGACAGCGTCCGCGCCGCGCGCGGCGTGATCCGGTCGCTGCGTATCTATTACGGCGACAGGCAGCGGCGTAGCGCGCTCGACCGGCACTACGCCCGCTTTGTTGCCAAGGGCGATCTGGTGTTCGACATCGGCAGCCACGTGGGCGACCGGGTTGCGGCATTCCGGCGGCTGGGAGCGCGGGTGATCGCGGTCGAGCCCCAGCCCGCGCTGGCAATGACGCTGCGCCTCATCTATGGCCGCGACAAGACCGTGATCTTGGTGGAGAGCGCGGTCGGCCGTGAGCCCGGCAGGGTCGCCTTGAAACTCAATCTCGACAATCCCACGGTTTCGACCGCGTCTGAGGCCTTCATCACAGCTGCCCACGATGCGCCGGGCTGGGAGGGGCAGCATTGGACCCGGACCGTGGAGGTGCCGGTCACGACCCTCGATGCGCTGATCGCGCGCCACGGCGTGCCGCGCTTCATCAAGATCGATGTGGAGGGCTTTGAGGCTGAAGTCCTGGCCGGGCTCTCCACGCCGGCATCGGCGCTGTCGTTCGAATTCACCACCATCCAGCGCGATGTCGCGTGCGCCTGCGTGGCGCGTTGCGCCGCGATCGGCTATGGGGCATTCGAAGCGTCGCTTGGCGAGAGCCTCGCTTTCGTGCATGGGCGCAAGCTTGATGCCGGCGAAATCACCGACTGGCTGATAGGATTGCCGGGTCGCGCCAATTCGGGAGACATCTATGCGACCTTGGCGTAATCGGGTTTGCTCCGGCACTCTACTCGCCGCGCTGTTGGCGCCTGCATGCTCGCTTGCGGCCGGCCCTGTCCCGGTGACGGTCGAGAACGCCAGCACGCCGACGCTGTGCGCCGAGACCGACAACGTCTACCTCAAGCTCACTTCGGCTGCCGTGCGCCAATTCACCATCGAGGCAACCCACCCGGCCTATGCCGGCACCATCGTGGCTGACCGCACCGCCCCGGACTTTCGCAACTGCGACATGTCGGCCGATCCGGTGCATCGCGCCGAGCCGCGCCGGGTCACGATTTACGAGACCGGCGACCTGCAGCTGATCGGCCACACGTTCACCTCCTTCTGGCGGCCCAACGCGGTTCCGGTCCGGGTCGGAGCGCGCGTTGAGACCGGCCTGCACCTGTTGCAGCTGTTCACGAAATTCAAAGAGCGCACCGAGGAGGTGCTGGTGCTCTATCCCGCCGACGGATACTGGCGCGCGCGCCCGCTGCCGCCGGAGCATCTGTCCTACAGCGCCTATGGATCGTCGTTCCTGATCGGGCCGGTCGAAACAGCGGGACGGCCGTTCGTGGACATCCGCGACATTGCGTTCGATCCGGCGACGCAGAGCTTCCGTCTCGCCTTTGCGCGCGGCGGCGAGGCGACGCTACGGCTTGACGCCGTCGACCGCGAACACATCGCGCTCGACGTGAAATTCGATCGCGCCGTCGCGGCGCGTCCGTTCGCGGCGCTGCGCTCGATGTTCGTGACTGAAACCAATGCGGACGTTGCCCAGGTCGCCTGGCGCACGGGAGGCGGCAAGGCCTACGAAGTCGCGCCGATCATGTCGTTTGGCCGCGCCGACGCCCTCGAATTGTGGGCCGGACGGCGCCTGCCGTCGCGCCATAACACCAGCGCGCCCGACATGATTTTTCGGTCCTTCATGGGCGGCGAGTGACCGTGGCGCTTAGCCCGGATGAAGCCACCGGGTCCGGCCGGAGCCTGCCATCGGGCCGGCCAAAGGCCGGACCCGGTGGGCCGGCCCGATGATAAACTCCGCGTAATCCGGGGCCGGAGTCGCCTCGCGGCATTGCTGTTCCCGGATTACGCTTCGCTCCATCCGGGCTACAATGCTACGAGGTGAGAACACGCATATCGGAAGGTCGAGCAAATGAGGCATCTATTGACAAAGGCAAAGGCAACGGCACTGGCGGTCGCAGCGCTTGCCGCAACCGCAACGCTTAGCCGCGCGCAGCAGGACTATCCGACCAAGCCGATCCATTTCATTGCCACCGAGGTGGTGGGATCGGCGACGGACATCCAGGCGCGCATCATCGCCAAAGGCATGGCTCCACTGCTTGGCCAGCCGATCGAGATCGAGAACATCTTCGGCGAGCCGGGACTCCAGAAGGCGATCAAGTCCGCGCCCGACGGCTACACCGTGGTTTACGGTGGCGCCGGCACGCTGGCGATCCTGCCGCACATCAAGAAGGTGTCGTTCGATCCGTTGCGGGATCTCACCCCAGTCGGCCGCTTCGTGATCAGCCCGACGCTGCTCGCCGTCAATCCGACGCTGCCTGCCAGCAATGTCCAAGAGCTGGTTGCCCTGATGAAGGCCAGTCCCGGGACGCTCAAAATGTCGACGGCCGGGGCCGGCACCGCCGGCCACTTCGCGGGCGAAATGTTCATCGCCATGGCCGGCGTCAAGCCGATCGTGGTCCATTATCCAGGCGGCGGCCCGGCGATCGACGCGGTGGTCAACAACGACTCGCAGTGGACCATGGCCCCTATCGCCGGCCGCCTTCCCCACGTGCGCAGCGGAAAGCTTCGCGCGCTTGCCACCGGAGGAACGTCCCGCCTGCCGGCGCTGCCGGACGTGCCCACGATCGCGGAATCCGGCTACCCGGCCTACAGCTCGGTCGGCTGGGCCGGCATCTACGTGCCGAACGGCACGCCGCAGCCGATCATCGACAAGCTCAACGCAGCGATTGCAAAGGCCGTCACGCTGCCGGACGTGAGACAAGAATTCGCCGCGCAGGGCGTCGAGGGCGCGAGCAGCACCCAGGCCGAAGTCGCGAAGATGCTGCAGGATGATTACGTGCATCTCGGCGAATTGGCGCGAAGCATGGGGATTCGGGTGGAGTGAGGGTGCGGGCTCCGGCGCGTGACCGGCCACGGCCGATGAAGCTTGAGCCCCGACGACGGCAAGCTTGGCTTGACGTCCGGCTTGGGGCGCGTACATCAAAGCATGCAGGCGAAACATGAGTCGGCCGATAGACCATACACGAATTGATTACGCGTTGGGGCGGGGCGCCTACGGTGCTTCCGAAGCATTGCGGCTTATCAATTTCCAGCGGATCCCGGCCAAGGGTCTGCGCAAAGTTGCTCGACAGACCATCGTTCGATGGCTTTGCGGCTATGAATACGGCGACGCCCTCTGGACTCCGGATTTCTCGCCGATCAAGGGTGATGACGCTTTTGATGTCAGCTTCCGCGACCTGATCGAGCTGCGCTTCGTAAAAACCTTCCGCGATGCTGGTTTGAGTCTGCAGACAATTCGGGAATGCTTCGGCCGCGCAGTGGATGTGGTGCATGACGCACGCCCATTTTCGACCCGACGTTTCCGAACTGACGGAAAGACCATCTTTTTTGAAATCACCGATGGTGTTCGCGAAGGCGAACTCGTTGACCTCAGGCAGCGCCAGAGTGTTTTCCACCGAATTGTTGAGCCAAGTCTTCACGATCTCGAATTTGATGCCGATGTTCTCGCCCGCTGGTTTCCGCTCGGGATATCTCGCAAGTCGATTGTTATCGATCCAAGCCGAGCGTTTGGCCGCCCCGTTGTGAGCGATGGCGGGGTACCGACAGAGACGATCTTTCGGGCGGTCCAGGTCGAAGGTTCTCCCGAACGCGTGGCCAAGCTCTACGAGCTGCCGCTTGGTGCAGTGCGCGACGCCGTTAGCTTTGAAAAGCAGCTTGCGGCTTGAACCTCATGCTGGACAATAACCTTGCGCCACGGATCGCCAGATCATTGAACGCTCTGTTCGCCGATCAGCATCATGTAGTTGCATTGCGAGATTGCTTCCCCGAGAACGCCTCTGACGTCGAATGGATCGAGGATCTTGACCAGCGGGGTGGCTGGGCAGTGTTGACGCGAGACCTCCATATCAGAACTCGACCTCATGAGCGTGCGGCGCTTGATCGCGCGCGTATCGTGTTCTTCTTTCTTGCTGGCGGTTGGGCAAATTTTGGTGTCGAAGAGACAGCCGCCCGGCTGATTCGCCTTATTCCCAAGATGGCGGCGCAGACCGAACTTACCGAAAGTGGGCGTTTCGAATTGCCGATCAATGCAGCCTCGAAATTGAGACCGCATCGCAAGTGAAGCCCATTCTTGGGCTGAGAGAACGCTGCTCTACCCCGCGGTCGATCGCTCCACATTGGCGATCCGGCTCGGCACCCCGAATTCGCGGCGGCAGACATCGGCCAGCACCGCGATGCCCTCGCGGATTTCCGCATGAGATGGATTGCCGAAACACAACCGCAGCCGGCTCCTACCGTAGGGCTTGTCCGGCGACCATTCGAAGCCCGGATTGATGGAGACCCCGGCCGCTAGGGCAGCCTGGGCGAGCTTTTGGGTGTCGACTGCGTCAGGCAGCTTGACCCACAGGAAAATGCCGCCCTTCGGATCATCGAACTCGGCCGCGGTGCCGAACTGCTCGGCGAGCGATTCCATCATGGTTTCGAGCTTTGCCCGCAACGCCCGCGTCAGTTCCGGCACATGGGCGGCAAAATGCGGTGCGCAGTATTCGGCGAGCACCATCTGCTCAAGGGCGCCGGAGCCGGCGTCGGTCTTGAGCGGCAGCATGCGCGACAGCACCGACCAGTCCGCCACCACATACCCGATCCGCAGCGCCGGCGCGATCGATTTGGAAAATGAGCCGATGTGGATGACGTTGCGGCTCTTGCTCAGTGCGTAGATCGCCGGCGGCCGTTTGCCGTCCCAGATCAGGTCGGCGTAGCAGTCGTCCTCGAAGATCGGCACGTTGTGGGTTTCGGCAAGGCGCAGCAGCCCCAATCGTCGCTCTTGCCCCATGATGGCGCCGGTCGGGTTTTGCACCGTCGGGATGGTGTAGATGTACTTCGGATGGATGCCGCGTCCCTTGAGGTCGTCGAGCGCGGCGGACAGTGCATCGAGGCGCAAGCCCTCGTGGTCGAGAGGCACCCCGATGGCATTGACGCCGAGGCGGGCAAGGCGGCTGAGCGAGCCGAAATAGGTGACCTGCTCGACCAGCACGGTGTCACCGCGCGAAAGCAAAAGGCCATTGACGAGCTCGATGCCCTGGAGCGATCCGGAGGTAATGAGAATCTCATCGGCCGTACAGGAAATCCCCGCGTCGCGCTTGAGCTTTTCGACCAGGAATTGGCGCAGCCGCCGGTAGCCGAGGGGGCCGCTTTCGAGCCCATAGGTCGCAAGCGTCCTGCCCTCGCGCTTGAGCACCGCCGTCGCGGCCGCGATCAGTTCGTCGACCGGCACCTGTGCGGCATCGTTGTGGCCGCCGGTGAAGTTGTACTTGGGAAACCCGTTCCACTTGATCGCCGGCGCCGGCAAACCGGCCGGCAGCAGGGGCGCGAAGTCGAACGGTCTGGTGGCGGTCGTGGATGCAGCTTGGCTCATGATGTCTCCCGGTGCTCTAAGGCGTAAGCGTCCTGGCGACCCGGAAACCCACATAATGGACGCGGTCGTCCGGGTCGGCCCAGATGCGGACGGCGGCGCGGAGGTTCTTTGGGAAATTGTACCATGAACCGCCGCGGACGGGGTGGAGACCGCAAACGGGTCCCGATCCCCCCACCACAATCATCATTCGTCCAACCCGTGCTCCCGGGGTCCAAGCCGAACCGTCGGACGGTGCGCCCGCATAGCCGTCATGATAGCAGTCCGCGGTCCACTGCGAGGCGTTGCCGAGCATGTCGTACAAGCCGAATGGATTTGCAGCGAAACTCCCCACCGGCGATGTATATGCATAGCCGTCGCTGCACGGCGCCGCCGTCCACGCCTTGGCTCCCGCGATGGTGCTCTTTGCAGTCTGATCCGCGCCATTGCCATACCGGCACAGGTCAGTTTCCTCATTGCCGAACCAATACCGCGGATACGAGCCGGGCTGCGTCCGCGCCCGCGCTGCGTATTCCCATTCTGCCTCGGTCACGACCCGGTAGGCTTTGCCGGTCTTGCGCGCCAGCCAATCCGCATACGCCTTGGCATCGTTAAAGTTCAGGCACACTGCGGGTTGAGACCCGCGTTGGGTGAAGCCGGGGGTACGCCACGAACGACCGGAGCGTTCCTTGTTCTCGCCGCCTTCGAACGTCTGGCATTTGGAGCCGGTATCATATCTGGTTTCCGCCGCGAAGACCGCGAATTGATCGACCGTGACGTGAAATCTGCCGACCGCAAACGGCCGCACGAATGTCACTTGATGCAGAGGACCTTCGTCCTCGTCGCGATCATGTTCGCTTTCCGGCGACCCCATCGTGAAGGCGCCGGCCGGCACGACCATCATCTCGGGGCACTGGCTGCATTCCTTGAACGCATCACCAGGCCTCAGCGCGCATTCCTCGGTGGAGGACAGCGCCACCGCCGTTCGCGGTGATGCCGAGACCGCTGTTAGTCCGCCGCCACACCCGCCGGAGGGGATCGGCGATACCGTTGGCGGCGCCACCACCGCGAGCTTGGCCGGCGGGGGCGGCGTGGCGGTCGCGGCCTCCTTGCGCAACTCGTCAAGCCGTGCGCGAGCCATCGAGGCGTACGGCGTGCTGCCGAATTGACGAATGAAATCCTCCAACACGGCGACGCTCGTGGAGTTCTGCGTCGCGGTCCAGGCCTGTCGCGCCTGATCAACAGGCAGCAGTGGCGCCGCGACGGCGGGCTTTGCTCCCGGCTTGAAATAGATCTCCGCGCTCGGTAGCGCTCCATAGACAACCGGCTCCTGTCGCAAATTCGTCGCGTTGAGTACGGCTTCGCGGACGTTGCGGAAAAGGTAATTAACCTCCAGTCCGGGCGTCTCGATGTGCCGCAGAAGCGCCGCAGTGAACGGGCTATTGCGGCCCGTTCCATCGCTCGCCGTGGTACCCTCTTTCGCCGCAAAGGCGACCAGCACGCTGCCGGCGGGTTCCACCCGCGTGAGACCTCGTTCGACCGCCCGGACCGGCATGCTGCGTTGCATCCGCGCCGCAAACGGATTGTTGCGGCAGGCATCGAGAATGATCAAGCCGAGCTTGGAGGCTGCGCCGACAATGGGCACCAGGCTTCGGAGCGCAATCGCTTCCTGCTCGGCGGCAATATCTTCCTTGAGTTCGGCATCGACCGGGATCAACCAGTTGTCGCCGCCGATCTCAATGCCATGGCCGGCAAAGAACACCACTGCCATTTCGGATCGCCGGGCCTGCGGGGCGAAATCCCGCAAGGCCGTGCGGATGTCTCCGGAGGTCCCGTCGATGATTCGCCGGACCGTGAATCCGAGCCGCTGCAATGATGCCGCGACGTCAGCGGCATCGTTGGCGGGGTTGGCCAGGGCGGGGACGTTCCGATAGCCGCTGTTGCCGATGACGAGCGCAACACGGGCCTGCGCGTGGCCCGGCACGACGCCCAACAGCGGCACGAGCAATGCCCATGCGATGGCAAAGGCGACGTGCATGGTCCGAGGCCTAGGATATCGTCACGAACGGCTGGTCTTTCACCGCCGCGACGAGACCGTTGAACGCCTCGTTCACCTTCGGCCATGCGGGCAGCTTCGCCACATTGTCGAGCCAGCGTCTGATGTTCGGATAGGCCGAAAAATCGACCTTGATGATCTCGCCGATCGACACCAGGCAGGCGCCGAAATAGTCCGCAATCGTCACCTGATCGCCGACGAGATAATTCTTGTCCGGGCCGATCCAGTGGTCGTTGAGCACCTTCAGCCAGCGCTTGGAATGTTCTTTCCCCATTTCGAGGGTGGCGGCCTGGGCCTCGTCACTGCGCCGCTTGAGATTTGGGAAGAGCTGCGGGTAGCACAGCCCGTAGCCGAAATCGCGATAGAAGTTGGTGTTGATCCAATCCATGACCTCGTTGACCTTGGCCCGCTGCTTGAGGTCCTTGGGGTAGGCCGGCGAGCCGACTTTATCCGCAAGATATTTCAAAATCGCGGAGCTTTCCGTGAGCCGCAGGTCGCCGTCTTCCAGCATCGGCACCAGGCAGTTCGGGTTGACGGCGGAATAGGGCGGATTGTATTGCGCGCCCGTCATGATATCGACCACCTCTTCTTCCACCGGAATGCGGTGCTCGGCGACGAACAGCCGCACGGGCCTGCTCGTTGTCGATATGGGGTGCATGTAGAGTTTCATGGGTCTTGCCTCCCTCCCTGGGTATGTCGCCGCCGCACTGGAGCGTGTTTCAACAGCGTTGAGCGTCGTATGCGGGCTTTGCCCGCGTAGCCGTCCGCTTCGCAAAAAATGTTTTGCTTTCGATGGACTGCCGGGTCAAGCCCGGCGATGGCGGCAGACGCATTGGGTGGGCAAAAATCGCCGGGCCGGTGGTGAATGCCCCACCAGCGCCCACGATTTTGCCCATCATGTGGGTGCGCGGACTATGCCGCGTGGCAAGATTAGGCGGCTGAGCTACAGCTCTCTCGCCACACGGTGTTTCGGCGGCAGCCCCGATGCGATGGTCTCACCCGGCCCGCACGTAGCCATAGCGCAGGTTCGATGGCTCCTTGGCGGCGCGTTCGTACTCGTTCTTGAGGCTCGCCAGCCGGTCCTCCGAATAGGCCGGCATCGTGGTGTTTTCCGCCGCCTTGAGGTTGAGCCGGTAGAGGCGGGTCGCGTTGATGCCGAAGATCAGCTGCTTGACCCCGCTATTGGCGCCGCCAAGCGGCGCGAAGCCGTACTTCTTTTGCATGTCTTCGGGGATCTCGAGCCGCCGCAGCGCCTCGATCTGCCACTGCGGCGAGCCGTACCAGACCGAGTCGGTGCCCCACATGACGTGATCCACGCCTAAGCCTTTGATCAACGTGCCGACGAGGGCGGCGCAGAATTTCGGGTGCGCGACGGCCGAATTGGCAAACGACGTCCCGAGCTCCGCATAGACGTTGGTGACGCCGAACCGCTGCGGGATTTCCGCGAGATCGCTCACCCACTTGATGCGGCCGGACGCCTCGAACTCCGCCCACGCCTGGTCGGGCAGCTCAAGGAACGCCCGCAGCGCCGAGTGATAGACCACGAAGTTCATCTGCGGCCAGTCCTTGGCGGCTTTGCCGATGTCCCAGGCGGT
>WNFR01000426.1_pt1 | contig 42752 bp, 43 predicted proteins | sample 5400221 | NCBI WGS metagenome assembly WNFR01 (sample SAMN13153357, study PRJNA577476) | soil metagenome | isolation source: 40 cm soil under Madrone tree | place: USA:California | collected 2016-06-14 | reverse complement strand
CCATGCATTGGGAATTCATAGCATAACGAGCCGAAACGTTGACGACACTCCGAATCTTGCGGTCAGTGTGTGCGCCGGGATTTCGATCAATGGGGGGTCGCAGTAGCTGAGTCGACCCGGGAACAGCTAAAGCCGACCCTCTCCTGCCTGTGGCGAAGGCCGGCTCTAGGGCACGGGAATCGTCGAGATCACGAGTGAAGGCGTAAACCCGATCGGATCGCGACGAGAAATGACACGGCAGTTCCCACGTAGCCAAAAATTACCCAGAAAATGAGATCGTTCCACCGTACGTGACCACCTGCGTCACGGGTGTTTTTCGCCGACGAAAAGCAGACAGTTCCGCGACCGTATTGGTATTTAAAAAGAAGTTGAGAACCTAGAAATGCTATTGCCTGAACTAGTGGAAGAAGAAGCAATAAAAGGCTGCCGACTCCGGACGGCCAGCGAGTCCAAAACCCAAATTGCACGAACAGCGCGGCAATCGCGAGGACGACTAGGCCAGCCCAGATAACGCGCGCGTACTGATGGGCAGCAAATACACCGTTGCCATCTTGCATCATTGCCGTGATCGGGATCGCACCAACGACTACACACATAATCCACGACTGGGCCACGTTAGAGATCTCTGCCACAACGCTGGAATGCGTCCTAGGTGCATTAGATCATCGCAGGCCGCGAGCGACCGCTTACCGACGATCAGTTCAAGGCACTCGCTGACCGGTGTTGGCCGCCTTCTGCCGCCCACATTGCGCCACTCCTGCGCGGTCCGTAGAGATTGTTAACCGCCGCCCTGCTTTGCTTGTGGTGCCTTGCTCTCATCCATTTGACCGCGGTCACACGTTGGTGAGGAGTTGTACCCATGCATGTTTTCCAGAGTTACAAGGTAGGGCTTTCCCGAACCGATATCAAAGACACGAGGGAGTGTCGTGTTGCAAGCAGGTGTCTTGTAGTAGGTAGGGAATAGAGAGCCGATGCGAAAGTAGGCATAGGGTTCTTTGGTTCCCACGTAGTAGACATCTCCACTAAAGCCCTTCAGCACGGAAATCCAGACCGTCCAAGAATCCGTCTTCGCCCGCTCGGGTGATTGCAGATTCGACCAAAGACTGCAACTGGACAAAGCAACAATTGTGGTGGCGACCATAAGCCCCCAGATCCGGTGCCCTGGGGTCATTTGCTCGGCCTGGTCATCAAGTTTCACCCTTCCATGGCTCACAACCGAAGGTCAGCTTTCCAGCATGAATTCTAACCTACTGTAAGTCCGCCGTTGGCCGGCTAGAGCCGCCGGCGGACGCGGCGGTCGCCCACAGGCTCTTGACGGCCCTGGGTTCTTGCTTTAGGTGCCCGCGCCCGGCAGGTCCGCCGGCCGGCGGCGAACCACCGCCCGGCCTACTACCCGACTGGCCCGCCCGGACGCGGGCTAGGAAATATTGACCGTCGTCGTGTGGTCGGCGGTGACCACGATGCCGGTCATGACCGGACTGAACGTCACGGCGGAGTCCGCCTGGGTCAGCTTGTCCTGCGCGGCCTGACAGGTTAAGGCCAGCGTGTAGGTGCCGGGCGGCAGGGCCGTGAAATGGTAGGTGTACGGCGGCGCCGACGTCGCAACGGGCAGCGTCGAGGCCAGCGGCTGGTTGGTATCGGTGGACGGTGCCGCGGTGTTCCAGTCTTCCGGTGCCGTCACGTTGCCGCTGTAGAGATAGACTCCGGGCGTGCATCCGGTCGGCAGCGTTTTCGTGATCTGACCCTGGATGCTGCCGAGAGCGATGTCGATCGTCGCAGTCTGGCCGGCAGTCACGGCCGTCGTCGCGACCGGTGTGAGTATCACCACGGACGGGTCCGCCTGATCAGGGATGTCCTGGGCGGCCTCACACGTGAACGCCACGGTGTAAGTGCCGGGCGGCAGGAACGTGAACTGGTAGTAGTAAGGCGGCACCGAGGTCGCGACCGGCACCTTCGAGGCCAGCGGTTGGTTCGGGTCGCCACTCGCGTTGCTGTTCATGTCTTCGGGCTTCGTCACGGCGCCGCTGTAGAGATAGACCCCGGGCGTGCACCCGCTCGGCAGCGTGCTCGTGATTTGCCCCTGGATGTTGCCCACGGACGTGTTGTCGACGAGGCGCTCCACCGGCTTCAGGATGCACGCGGGAGCCTGCCCCGGCGGGCACGTGATCGCCTTTCGCAGGTCGAAGTCAATCGTGTAGTCGACGACGCCGCTGCTCGGGACGGTGAACCCGGAAACCAGCTTAAATCCCGTTTCGGAGCCGCTCGGCACTCGCAGGCCGAGCCTCGAGCCGTCGGCGAAATCGATGTAGGAATTATTGGCGCTGCCGTCTGCCGTCACCATCAGCCGAATCTGGCCGTAGGAGCCCGGTGGGATCGGCTGATCGAACAGCACCGCGGACGCAGTTCCGCTCTGCGTCATGAGATCGATGCTCTTCGGCGCGGCGAACGTGATGGTCACCGGATTGCCGCTGTTGCCGGTCAACTCGACGCCGGTGAAAACGACGACGACGTGCGTGGCGTTGTCAGCCGGAGGAGCGTCGGCGACCGACAGCTTCATTTGAGGCTGGCTCATCGGACCCGTCATTCCGCTCGAGTTGCCACCGCCGCCGCACGCGGCAACACCGAGTGTCGCCGCGAGCAATGGCAACAGTACTAGAAAACGTACCTGCTGGAACATGGTGTCCTCCCTCGGGCCGCGTGTAACCCGACGGCCTGCCGGCGCACGCGGTTAACATTGCTCCTCTGCTCCGTCTCCGGCAGCGCACGAACGGTGGTCGCGCGCCACCATGAGAGCCGCAACGATATTCGCGCCGAACAGAGTGCGCCAGTACTGTCGCCACGACGCGACTGCGAGCGCTCTGCCGTGTGCGGGAACGGCGCGACCAGTATCCGCCCGTTCGCGATCACGGGTGGCCGATTTGACAACAGATGGCGATTTCCCGTTCCTTACCGGCAATGCGACCGGGCACGGCGGGAGTCCGCCCCCGAGTCGAGCCGATGGCTCGCAGGAGCGTCCTCGTAAACGTCCGCCGACGAGGCCCCAAGCACGCCCGGATCAGCGGGCCTGGACGTAAATCGATTGTGGGCTCCATACCCGCCATTCGCCGCGATTATTGGCAAATCGACTGAGAGCGTCGGTCGAACGGTCAGAGCCGACCCGTTGCGGGCAGTGGTGATTGTCGGCTTTGGGGAGACCTGATTGCCATCGCAATCTAAGACTGCTCGGTGGCCTTCTGGATGATGAATCCATCGAATACGCCGTCCAACAATTCATCGCCAAATGTATACAGCGGCAGGCACAGAGCAGTTAGCTTTCGGTCCAAGGTAGTTCATCCGGCGTCCATACTGCTTTTTTTCCCTGCTCGCGGAACCGTTCGAAATACCACATCACGTCAGAGATGCCCGAAACCGAGGTTAACAGTGCATGAATCTCACGAGAGACCAGTTTTACCTCCCCCATACACAATTCCGTTCCTCGACCTCGAAGGAGATCCCACGGCGACGGTATTTCGCCAGGAGCAACGATTAATATCCATCCCCCATCCTTAAACCGGCTTTTATGCCAAACCAGCGATACTGTTTTTTGCCCCAATTGCAGATCAATGATCCGCGGGCCCACGAGTGGCAGACTTATGTCTTTCACCGAGACAAATCTTGCGCGAAGGTGCTTCTCTAGAGCACCCGCAATCTCCTGTTTGGCCTTTGAAGATGAAGGAAACTCCGCCTTAAAACAAACGTGTGGGGCTTTATCCCACTCCAACTGTTTTTTAACATACCTACACCTTCACGGGATCAGCACGGGTGGAACAGCGCCGCCGTGGGCTACGAAGAGCACAGGCCTCAAGATCCATACTCCTGTTCAGCCTGGCGTTAGCCTAACTCATGCCGTGAACGGCAGCTTCAAGGATTTCAAATCAGCGCGGCGACCGGCGGAAAGTGGCCGACCAGAGCCGATCGCCGACGCTACCGTCGCCCGCCGACTCGTCTCGGCCCCTAAGCGACGTTCCCGAGTGGCAGCTTAACGGCATCAGAATTGCGAGGCAGTGCAAACACGTCTGACGAATCTAAATAGGCTCGGGCTACTGTTGGAGTAGCGCGATTGCCACGGACGTCATCGCCGTTACCCCGGTCCGCAGAGTCGGTTCAGGAATAGGTTCGAATAAGCTTGTATGCGGACCCGGCAGGGATTTCCCTGCTGCTTGAGCCGCGGCTAGTTTCAAGGGTTCCATGGCCCCGAGCCAGAACATTACGGTCGGAATCCTATGGCCTTCGAGCCCAAAGAGACCAAAATCCTCGCTCGCCATAATTGGATCCTCATCAAAGACATTCTGCGCGCCCAAAGCATGGACAAGCGCCGCCTTCACCCGAGTAGTGAGCGCCGGATCGTTATAGGTCGAAGGTCCCGACTCGTTATCTAGAATGGTGACGATCGGCTGCCGATCTTCCGGTACCCCAGCGGACAGTGCCACGCCCTGCGCAGCATGCCTAATGCCATCCAAAATAATTTGCATTGCCTTATCACTGAAAGCGCGCGTGGTCAGCTCCAATTTAACTTCGTACGGGATAACGTTCCGCTTGGTGCCGCCGTGGATGTCGCCAATCGTCACCACGGAGGGGTCGCGAGGATCTTCTTGCCGGCTGACAATGGTTTGCACTTGCACGATAAACTCGCCCGCCATGACGATGGGGTCTTTGCCGTTCTGCGGTTGCGCACCGTGGCCGCCAATACCGCGCAGGGTGACATCGACGGCGGTAGCTCCAGCCAGCGCTGGTCCACTGGTGATGGCAACCGTCCCCGCCGCGCGCGAGTTGGTGTCATGCAGTGCAATCGCTAGATTAGGCGTGCCAAACTGCTCGTAAAGATGGTCGGCGAGCATGGCGTTCGCTCCATCGCCGGTCTCCTCGGACGGTTGCCCAATGAGCATCACGGTGCCGTGCCATTTCGCGCGAGAGGCGGCAAGCGCTCGCGCCGTGCCGATCATAGTGGTCACATGCACATCATGGCCGCAGGCATGCATCACACCGACTTCCTGACCGGCCGCGTTTTTGCTCTTCACGTGACTCGCGTAGCTTACGCCGGTCTCTTCAACAATCGGCAACGCATCCATGTCGGTACGAATTAGTAACCGTGGGCCGGGACCATTCTCGAGTATTGCCACCACACCATATGCCTGTGTTCCATCCGGATACTTGCCGACGTGCTCGGTGACCGTGAAGCCAGCCTTGCGTAGCTCCGTAGCCAACAGGGCAGCCGTCATTTCTTCGTGATGAGACAGTTCCGGGTGGGCGTGTATGCCCTTATAGGTGCTCACCAATCCAGCACCAATCCAGAAAGCTCCCCATCAACAAACCGACCCAGATCCTCGGCTAAGACGGGCGCGGTGAGTACACAGACGAGCGAAGCGACGATTGCAAAATATTTCATTTTGTTCCTTTCCGAGTTCCACCGTTCGACTTGTGTTATTGCAATTTTCAACGCTGGCGCTTTAGGGTGACAATTCTAAGCGCTTCCAAGGGGCGTTGCGACCGATTGCGGCGGTCCGGTGAACGAGTCCTCTCGACCCGTTACGGGCATTGGCGAGCAGCCCGCTTCTGCGAAGTCCAGTTCATCCCTGCGGGACTGTCTCTTCATGGTTCCACTGCGCGTTCTCTTGCGCCAGGTGTTGACAGTCAAAGGGCGACCGCAACCGTCCGCTTAGGAGCGGGGTCGTCCTTGATGCGCTTTAATATGATTACTCGATCAGGGGACGTGCGCTGAAGAACAGGCCAAACACCATCGCGCTCAGAACGCTGATACTCGCAGTCAGGATAAAGGCCGCCGAGTAAGTGCCGGTCACGTCGAGCAACCAGCCCGTGACGGTGACGCCGACGATGCCCGGGATCGTCGCAATCGTATTCGAGAAGCCGCCAACAAGTGCCGAGTGGCGCGGCGCAACGTCGATAAGCCCGGGTGCATAGCCGCACCACGTGAGGCCAAGTGCCCCGGTTGCAGTGCAGAGCAGCACCAAGGCAATACCCGGCGATTGGACGTCGCGGATCGCGAGCAAGAAGCCTGCCGAGATGAGAAGGCCACCGCACTGCATTAGCTTGCGGGTCGCCGTGACACTGAAGCCCCCTGCGATCAGCCGATCCGAGACTGGAGCGGCGACGTTCGTCACTGCAGCCGCCGTCAGCCACGGACCAGCCGAGAACAGACCGGCCGACGCAACGCTGAGATGTAACACTTCGCGAAAATAGCTCGGCAGCCATGCAAGCAGTACATACAACGTCCAGTTCGACGCGACGTGTGCACACACGAGCGCCAACACCGGCACGCTGACCAACAGCCTTCGCCAGGGCACCGGTTCACCGGATTGCACGGGTCTGGTGTGGGCAAGCAGAAGCTCGCGCTCCATGGGCGATTCGTGCGGGTCCTTCATCGGATTACGCGCTATGAATCGAAACCACACGATCGCCCAGACGAGGCCGACGGCACCGAAGGAGTAGAACGCGACCGGCCACGCGAAGTGGGCGAGCATCCAGCCGGTCAGGATGAGGCCGGCGACCTGACCGACCGGGATGCCGCTCAGAATCCGCCCGGTCGCACGCGTGCGTGCGTTCGCCGGCACCCATCGGCCGATTATCTCGTACGCCGACGGGAACACTGCAGACTCGCCCACCCCCATCGCGATTCGTGCTGCGACCAGGGCCGCCAGCGAGACGGCGCTGGCGGCCGGCGTCAAGAGGGTGCAGACGGACCATACGATTACCGCAAGGCCGAGGAGGCGCTTACCGCCGAAACGCGGCGCGAGCCATCCGCTCAGCAGCAGGCACAGCATATAGCCGATAAAGAACGACGACAGGACAAAGCCCTTCTGGGTCTGGGACCACCCGAACTCCTGCTGCATCGCCAGCGCTGCGACCGAGATATTCACGCGGTCCGTATAGGCGAGACTGGCGGCGAGGAAGATAAGCCCAATCAGGAGGTCCCGCCGCAACCACCGACGACCATGCGGGGCGAGAGCACGGCCATCGGCGACCGCAACAGCCGCCCCGGGATCCAGATCGGTAGTCGGCACTTCAGGATCTCCCTGTGCGTCGCTGTCCTTAACCCGCGAGTCGGCGCAGGCTACTGCAATCCTTCTCTGCGATTCGGCCGAGTCTCGCACACCGATGTATCGGAAGCTAGTGCCTACTGCGTGTCGCGAGCAACGTCGGCCTGTTCTTTATCGAACCGCAGTCGCTGCACGTTGGCTCGCTGCCCCCCGCAAAGGATTTGTCGAGCGCCATCCTGCTGACTGCATTCGCCTTCTTCGGCTTCGATGCCCCAACAGTGATGGCGGGCGAAGTCCGCAATGCTTCTCGCTCCGTTCCGTTCGCTATCCTGCTATCGGTGGGCAGCGTCGTGGTCCTGTACACCCTGATCCAGATTGTCTGCGTTGGCACGCTGCCGGACCTTGCAGCGTCGGAGCGGCATCACCAATGGCGTCGATGCGGTGGTTCGCTACCAAGACGGGAGAATGAGTCCACCCATCATCAGGCGAGCGGTCCAGACCTTGGTCCGTGACTCGGACGGCACCGTTTGGTTTGCAGGCCGCCGGGCCTTGTGGCGCGAGCGGCGGGGGCAGCTGGACTCGGTTACGCCCGCGAATCCTGATCTCGACACCCAGGCGCTGGCTCTAGACAAGTCCGGGGCTCTGTGGGCGTCAATCCTTGGTGCCGGAGTCTTTCGGCTAAACGAGGGAGTCTGGACACCGTACGGCGGCATCGCAGCACTGCCGCGGGGCGCGGCGCTCACCATCGTGCGCGACCGGCGCGATCGTCTCTGGTTTTCCTATCCGGGTGGCAGCCTCGCGATGCTGGATGGTGAGCGGGTCCGCACCTACGGCACGGCGGATGGACTGCAGATTGGCAATGTGATGGCGAATCATCCAGGCCGGATCGGTCACTGGTTGGGCGGGGAGCTCGGGCTGGCGCGGCTCGACGGAGAGCGGTTTTCCAGTGTCCAGCCAGCGCCAGAGCTGCCGCTCGACGGCATCACGGGCATCGTCGAGACGGCCAACGGCGACCTCTGGCTCAACGCCCGCGCCGGCATCGTTCATATCGCGGCGACCGAGCTTGAGCGCAGTCGCCAGGACCCCGCTTATCGCGTGCGCGGCGAGACGCTCGGCGCGTTCGATGGTGTCGTCGGCAGTGGTGCGATGCCGCGGCCGCTACCGACGGCGATCCAAGCCGCCGATGGAAAACTGTGGTTCGCCACCACCGGCGGCATTTATGGCATCGACCCGGCACGGCGAGTACACAACCGCGTGCCGCCACCGGTACTGATTCGCGCACTCACGGTGGCCGGCAACGCGATCGAGCCGATCGCGGGGTTAACGCTGCCGGCGTATACGACCGCGGTGCGCTTTGATTACGTGGCTCTTAGCCTCACAGCGCCCGAGAAGGTGCGCTATCGTTATCGGGTGGACAATATCGATACCGACTGGCGTCCCCTCACTGCATTGCGCCAAGCGCTCTATACCAACTTGCGGCCCGGCAAGTACACGTTTCATGTGATCGCAGCCAACAACGACGGCGTCTGGAACGAGCAAGGTGACTCGCTCGCTTTCAGCATACCGCCGGCATTCGTACAGACGGGCTGGTTTCTGGCGCTGTGTGTGGCAGCCGGTGCGCTTGCGGTCTGGGCGCTGGTGCGCCTGCGCGTCCGTCAGGTCGCAGCCAAGGTACGCGGTCGCATGGAGGCACAACTCGCCGAGCGCGAGCGCATTGCGCGCGAGTTGCACGATACCTTGCTGCAGAGCTTTCAAGGGTCGCTGCTCCGGTTTCAAACAGTCTCCGAGCTGTTCACGACGCGACCGGCCGACGCCAAGCAGATCCTTACGAGTGCGATTGATCAGACGGCGCAGGCCATCACCGAGGGACGCGACGCCGTCCAGAACCTGCGCGCCTCGTCTTTTGACGACCGTGATCTCGCGACTTCGTTGAACGCACTCGGCACCGAACTCGGGGCGCCGATTGATTCCCCGTCAAAGCCTCAGTACCGCGTAGTCGCGGTGGGCAGGCCCCGCGAGTTGACTGCCGTCGTTCGTGACGAGGCTTATCGCATTTCACGCGAAGCGGTCAGCAACGCGTATCAACATGCAAAGGCCGGCCATATTGAAACCGAAGTCACTTTTGGCGATGCCGATCTCACGATCCGCGTGTGCGATGATGGAATAGGTACGGATCCTGAGATCCTCGCACGGGGTCAGCGGCCCGGCCACTGGGGACTTCCCGGAATGCGCGAGCGCAGCGAGAGCTTTGGGGGTCATCTGCATTTTTGGAGTAAGGGAAATGCGGGTACGGAGGTCGAGCTTCGCATCCCTGCTCATGTCGCATACGCGCGGCCCCCGACATCCATGTCCAGCCGACTTAGAGGCTTTTTGGCTGCGGTAGTCCAGGGCAAGCTGCGCCGGCGAATGCAGCGTCGGTGAACGACCGCATTAGGGAACCCTATTCGAGGGGCTAAAGGTCCGCTCCTGGCCGAGTAGAGCCGCTGGCGGACGCAGTTGCGCCCACCGAATCGTCACGGAGCCTGTGCTGCCGCTTGCGAGCCGCGGTGCCGCGCAAAAGCGCAGGGACGGTGCATAAATCTGACGTCGTCATGGCGCCAATCGTTGTTTCCAGTAACTCGGTTCTCGCCTGACGTGCATGACGGCGATGATCCAGACGGCGTCTGGTTTTACGACGTATATGACTGCATATGGAAATCCATTGGCGAATAGGCGTCGTGCTGGCGGGTCGAATTGCTTAAACCGGAGTGGATGCTCGACAACTTGACGGAATACGCTGGTTACCTCTTCGTAGAAGCGACGGCCCAATAGCGGGCTGGCATCTGTGTAGCGCTGTTGCGCAAGGAGAAATTCAGCGTCTGCCTCGGGATGTAGAACGACCTTCACTGGCCGGTGATTTTGCGTGCTTTTGCCAACGTCTCTTCGAGCGGAATTCCCTTCACTTTGCCTGTTTCCAAATCGGCAATTCGGCGCCCAATCTCCGCATGCCAAGCATTATCGACTGACGGATCGACTTCGCCGTATTTGGCGCGCAAAATTCTGTCGACCAGATCGGCGACTGCGTCCTCGGGCCAATCGCTGGTCTCTTCGACGATCTGATCTGCGCTCAATTGCATTTGGTAAGTCTGCATCGATGCTCGATTACCCGCAACATTTCTTCGCCGATCTGCTCGAAGAATAGTGGGGGGTAGGGTTGGGGGTAGCCACGAAGAATCCGAAAATAATATAAATCGAAACAAATAGTTATACGGCAATGTGGCTGCCACCCTCTCCGCCATTTAATCGTTCGCAAATGTTCGTACTCGTTCGAAAACATCGGAAAAAATAGGCAAATCGACGCGCACGGCGTTCGCCCCAGGCCGCGCAAAATCGTTGACAGCCGCGGGTTTTGGGGGTACTTCTGGGTTCTGGTGCATTGAGGGCAAGGGCCTAGAATTCGGCCTTTTGTGAGGATGCCCAATGACCAAAGCCATCGCGCGGGACCCGATCTATCGGCGTCGCAGATTCCAGTCCGAACTCATTGAGTTATGCGTGCGCTGGTATCTCACGTATCGGGTCAGCTATCGAGATCTCGTCGAGATGATGGCCGAGCGCGGCGTCACCGTATCCCACTCGACCATTTTGCGTTGGGTCCAGCGGTACGTGCCAGAGTTCGAGAAGCGTTGGGATCGCTATGCCCGACCCGTGCATTCATCTTGGAGGATGGACGAGACCGCCGTTTCGGTGCGGGGCGGTGTTCGCTACCTCTACCGGGCGGTCGATAAACACGGCAAGACCGTCGACTCTCTACTGTGTGCAGATCGCGGCGAGTCGGCTGCCCGGGCCTTCTTTAGCAAGGCCCTAAAGACCCATCAGCCTCGGTTGCCCCGCAAGGTGAATCTCGACGGCAACGCGGCAAGTCATAGGGCGTTGCGCTTGTTACGGCAAGAGAACCCCGAGTGGCGGTCCGTCGTCGTGCGAAGTCGCCGCTATCTCAACAACATCGTCGAGCAGGACCATCGAGCGATCAAGCGTCGCTGTGCGCCGATGCTTACCCTCAAGTCGTTTCGCACGGCAGCCGTTACGCTCGCGGGTGTGGAGCTCGCGCATCGCATTCGCAAGCGCCAGTTCTCATTTGGTCGTGGCGGCCCGCGCCAACTTTCGTCTCTTAAGCATCTCTGGGCACGTGCATTGGCATGCCATGACGTTGCTGCGACTGAGGGCCGGGCCGTCAGGCCAATGTCGTGACGCTCAACCGCCACTGCACCAGAACTCACGTGCTCGTATGCTGACCGAGAGCGTGGTGCAAGCCATCAAGCCCGTACGCCAGTTACGAAAGGTCTCCGATGGCGGGGGTCTGTACCTGCTGGTGACTCCAAAAGGCGGGCGGTGCTGGCGGTACGCCTACCGCTTTGCGCAGAAGCACAAGACGCTCGCTTTGGGAATCTATCCCGACGTTCCTATCGACCGGGCCAGGTCACGTCACGAATTTGCTCGCAACCTACTCGCGCATGGACTCGATCCGTCGGCGTTGAAGGCCGCACTCGGAAAGCACATTTTCGCGGCGACGATGCGGGAGTGGGAGATAGCACGAGGTCACCAATCCTGACATACCCTGGATCGTTTCAGTTCAAGGCTCCAGAGGAGCGGCCTTTCGCCGTTGACTCTTTGTTTTTCTCGTGATTCGTTGTGCTGCCTGAACACCACGTCGTACTGGCGATCGAATGGTTGTACTGCTCTTCGACGTCCGGCGTGCTCCTAACGTGCTTGAGAATTCGCTGAATCCCTTGATTCTCACGGGACTGCGATTCGGAAATCGCGCGGTCAACTCGAGCTTTCCTCCAACCTTGTTGACATATTCGCTCAAGGTGGAAAGGAGCATGTCGGTTCGCTGCTCATAACGAGCAACCGAGTCCTGGCCGACGCCTAGCTCTAATGCGATCTTCGCCTGGGTCTTACCCATTGCACGACGAAGTTCCCGCAGCGACATTTCCTCGGCAACGAGTTCGGCGGTACGCGCTTCCACCTTGCCTCGACGCTCCGGACTCAACGCCGCCAATTTCTCTTCTAGAATCTTTACCATGGCGCTATTTTTTCCTCCGCCGTTCCTGCCGTGCTTCCTCTTCCAGGCGCTCGACATGTGCGTCAAAGCGTGCATCGGCTTTCTTAATCAACTGCTTGTAAAACCGCTTCTCACTGCCACCCGACTTGTCGCCTCCGACGAGCAAGATCGCTCGTCGCTTCGGATCGAACGCAAAAGCTACACGCCAGACTCCATCCGCTGCCTCAAACCGCAGCTCCTTCATGTTCGCGTGCCGTGACCCATTTAGCGTATCCACCCGCGGCCGACCCAGAGCGGGACCGAACTGCTTCAACAACCCCATCAGGGCCAGGATCTCATCCTGCACCGCTTCCGGTAGTTCACCGAACTCCGGGTCAAATTCATCGTGGAGCCCTACAGACCACTCCATGGACAAATTATGCTCTTAATGTCATATGGCGTCAACGTCATAATATGGGGAAGTCCATGGCTGGGTTCAAATCCTTTGCGAACGCGGCGATCACGATCGCTGGAATCGAATTGGCCCACCGCATTCACAAGGGACAATTCTCGTTTGGCCGTGGCCGTCGGCGCCGTGGCTGGTCGCGCAAAGCCGAATGGGCGATGGCACACGCATAGAAGAGAGGCTCGAAGCACAAAAGGCGCCCGTTACTCGAACATCCCCCGATGCACCAGAGCCGTAGATTGGGTCTCGGGCAAACGATCCGGCAGTCTACCCGATGCCCCTGGATGCACCAGAGCCGCGGCTGCCCGCCGCTGGAGTGTTTTCGAGGCGACCTTGGCCAACTTGATTCCGAGCGCTGCGAGAATTGCCGAGGCGAATGACGAGCAGGTCGCGTACGCAATGGCACGCATCGAAGTCCATTACTTTCGAAACAATCGATACCAACCCGAGGATCAATTGCTCAACCGCGTAGACCGAATTCGCCACCTGCCGGCGACCATTGTGCAGGGTCGTTACGATCTGCTGTGTCCCCCAAATAACAGCCGCTCAGTTGCACGGCGCGTGGCCCGGTTCGAAACTCATCGTCGTCGACGCCGCCGGTCTCTCGGCGATGGAACCCGGCATACGTTCGTGCTTGCTGACCGTGATGGATGAAATCGCCAGCGCGTGACGCGCTCAACCATACACGGGGAAGCGTCGGCACAGGGACAGCACCTCGCCGCGCACCCGCTCGACCACGGACTCATCGCCCATGTGATCGAGCACGTCGGCAATCCAGTGCGACAGCTGCACAACCTCCGGCTGCTTGAACCCGCGCGTGGTCACGGCCGGGGTGCCGATGCGCAGGCCGCTGGTCACCATCGGCGGGCGCGGATCATTCGGTACGGCATTCTTGTTCACGGTCATGTGCGCACGGCCCAGCGCCGCATCGGCGTCCTTGCCGGTGATGTTCTTGTCGATCATATCCAGCAGGAACAGATGATTGTCGGTGCCCCCGGAGACGATCTTGTAGCCGCGCCCCTGCAGCACGTCGGTCATGGCGCGGGCGTTGGCGATGACCTGCGCCGAGTAGACCTTGAAGGCCGGCTGCAGCGCTTCGTAGAAGGTCACCGCCTTGGCGGCGACGACATGCATCAGGGGTCCGCCCTGTGTGCCCGGAAAGACCATGGAATTGAATTTCTTGTGCAACTCCGCGTGCGGCCGCGCCAGGATCAAGCCGCCGCGCGGGCCGCGCAAGGTCTTGTGCGTGGTGCTGGTCACCACATCGGCGATCGGCACCGGGTTCGGATACAGCCCCGCGGCCACCAGTCCCGCCACGTGCGCCATATCGACGAACAGGTACGCGCCGACCGAATCGGCGATGGCGCGGAAGCGCGCAAAATCGATGTGCCGGGAATAGGCCGAGAAGCCCGCCACCACCACCTTGGGACGGTGTTCGAGCGCCAGGCGCGCGACTTGCTCGTAGTCGATCTCCGCCGTGTCCGGCCGGATGCCGTACTGCACCGCGTGGAACAACTTGCCGGAAAAATTCACCTTCGCACCATGCGTCAGGTGACCGCCATGATCCAGGCTCATGCCGAGGATGGTCTCGCCCGGATTGAGCAGCGCCAGGTAGACGGCGGCATTCGCCTGCGACCCGGAATGCGGCTGCACGTTGGCATACGCCGCGCCGAACAATTCCTTGGCCCGGTCGATGGCCAGTTGCTCGACGATATCGACGAATTCGCAGCCCCCGTAGTAGCGCTTGCCCGGATAGCCCTCCGCATACTTGTTGGTCAGCACCGAGCCCTGCGCCTCGAGCACGCGCGGACTGGCATAGTTCTCCGAAGCGATCAGTTCGATGTGATCTTCCTGGCGGGTTCGCTCGCCGGCCATGGCCTTGGAAAGTTCGGGATCGAAACCGGCAATCGTCATCGAGGCATTGAACATGAGCGAATCTCCTCTTGAATTTTCATGGGACGGTCAAAACGATCTTGCCGATGTGACTTGACGACTCCATCAGTTGATGAGCGGCAGGCGCCTCGGCAAGCGGAAATGTGGCATGAATGATGGGACGTACACGGCCGGAAGCCAGCAGAGGCCAGACGTTGTGCCGCACGGCGTCGGCGCGCCCCTCGGCCGGCGCATTCTCGAAAATCAAGTCGACGTAGGCGCCGTGATGGACGCGCTTGAGATCCAAGGGCTCGGCCGAGGGAGCTTCCAGGCAGCGCAACTCCGTCACCAGCCCGGATGTCCGCATGCTCTCGTTGACCGAAGCCAAGCGGTCCGGACATTCGGGATGGCCGGGCCCGATGTCGTTAAGCAGACAATCGGCGTGGGTGACGTACGCGGTGGTCATATCGTGTATCTCGATCAACGGGAGCAACAGATATATCACATATTATAGCCCGAGCCGATTAAGGTCCCAGTGCAAGGGCGGAATGCTTGACACCTGGAAATCTACTGATATATGGTATATTAGACATAGAATTCAAGGCTGGTGCAAACCATCGTTCGGTGTTGGTTTGAGGGGGTCTCGATGAATAGATCTGACTCGTTGACTAGATCTAAGCCGGCTCGCCGTAGCATCAAAGCGATATGATGCGCTGCAGCAACACCATCTCTGTCTCCTCTTCAACCGCTAACGGTCTTTCGACCGACCAATGTCCCTTCGGCCGTGACGCGACGTATCCAGGCGCTAGCACCGCCATACGCCGGGATTTACGCACCGATCGGATCCTCGACCGTCAGGTCATGTTCTCGCTATCCCTGGGGTGAAATAGGAAAACTATATGAGCACGAAATTGCATGACTCCAGTCCGTCTGTGCTGGCGAATCCTTGGGTACAGCTCTTTATCGGCGTGATATGCATGGCATGCGTCGCCAACCTGCAATATGGCTGGACGCTCTTCGTGAACCCGATTGATGCGAAGTACCACTGGGGTCGAAGTGCAATTCAGGTCGCCTTCACCATTTTCGTTCTCATCGAGACCTGGCTGATTCCCGTAGAAGGGTATCTGGTGGATCGATTCGGGCCGCGCTGGGTCGTGCTCGGCGGCGCCATTCTGGTGGCGCTTGCCTGGGTCATCAACTCGAGCGCGGACTCGCTTGCAGTGCTGTATGTTGCGGCGGCGCTCGGCGGCATCGGCACGGGATGCGTCTACGGTACGTGCGTCGGCAACGCGCTGAAGTGGTTTCCCGGAAGGCGCGGTCTGGCGGCCGGCATCACCGCCGCCGGCTTCGGTGCCGGCGCAGCCATCACGATCGGACCGATCGCCGCGTTGATCAACAGTGCCGGTTATGAACAGGCGTTCCTGGTGTTCGGACTCGTCCAGGGTGGCATCGTGTTCGTGATGGGGTGGCTGCTGCTGGCGCCGCCTCCGCAACTGGTGGCGGTCAAGGTGAAGCCCAATCAGAGCGCGTACGGTTACACGCCGACGGAGGTGCTGCGCAGCCCCGTCTTCTACGTGCTCTATTTGTTGTTCGTGCTGATCGCGGCGGGCGGCCTCACGATGGCGGCGTCGATGGCGCCGATTGCCAAGGATCTGAAGATCGACAAGGTTCCCGTCGAGTTATTCGGTCTTGCGATGCCGGCGCTGGTCTTCGCGCTGTCGCTCGATCGCGTATTCGACGGGGTAGGGCGTCCGTTCTTCGGCTGGCTGTCGGATCAGATCGGCCGCGAATACACCATGGCGCTGGCTTTCTTCATCGGCGCATTGGCCTTGCTGACTCTCAGCCAGTCAGGATCGAACCCCGTGGTATTCGTGCTCGTCACGGCGCTCTATTTCGGAGTCTACGGCGAGATTTTCAGTCTGTTCCCGGCTACCCAGGGCGACACCTTCGGTTCGAAGTTCGCGGCTTCCAACGCCGGGATGTTGTACACGGCGAAGGGCGCCGGTGCGCTGCTGGTCCCGGTCGCCGCCGGGATAGCCAAGACCCACGGCTGGGGGGTGGTGTTCTCCCTCGCGATGACATTCAACGTGATTGCCGGATTGCTCGCGCTGTTCGTCCTGAAGCCCATGCGGGTGCGGCATTTCGCCAAGGGCAAGGATACCGTCCCGGCCGCCCCCGACAGCATCATGAGCACTCGTGCCACCTGATGATTGCGTAACAATACATCAATTCCCAACATCGTTGGCCGCCATAGGGGCCCCGGCAGGGAATCAATTCATGAAGTGGGAGGAATAATGGCAACCGCAAACCCTGTGTCGATTCAGCCCAAGACGTCCACTGCTGAAGACACTCTGCAGAGAAAGAGCCGCGACGCGGGCGTGATTTCCGGCGGCCACCTGGTCGCCAAGGCGCTCAAGAGCGAGCGTGTCGATACTATCTTCACGCTCTGCGGTGGTCACGTCATCGATATCTACGACGGTTGCGTCGACGAAGGCATCCGCATCATCGACGTGCGTCACGAACAGGTCGCGGCGCATGCGGCCGATGGTTATGCCCGGCAGACCGGCAAGTTGGGGTGCGTGGTCACGACCGCCGGACCCGGCTGCACCAACGCGGTAACGGGCATCGCGACGGCATTTCGTTCCGAAAGTCCCGTCCTGCACATCGGCGGACAGGGCGCGCTCACCCAGCACAAAATGGGTTCGCTGCGGTGGTGAATATCTGGGTCGACCCGCGCGAATACGCGCCGGGGACCAAGAATCAAACTATGTACAAGTGACTGGCGGGAGTATTGAATGAGTAAAGCATTGCACGGCGTCCGCATTCTGGACTTCACGCACGTGCAGTCGGGACCGACATGCACGCAGCTGCTCGCGTGGTTCGGCGCCGACGTGATCAAGGTCGAGAAAGCCGGGGCCGGCGACGTCACCCGCGAGCAGCTGCGGGATATCCCCGACGTGTTCAGCCTGTATTTCACAATGTTGAATCACAACAAGCGGTCGGTGACGCTCGACACGAAGAGCGAGAGCGGCAAGCAAGTGCTCGAGAAGCTCGTCAAGCACTGCGATGTGCTGGTCGAGAACTTCGCGCGGGGCGCACTGAAAACACATTGAAGATAGCGATCATTGGTGTCGGCGCGATCGGTGGGTACCTCGGAACCCGGCTCGCGCATGCGGGCAATGAAGTGACTTTCATCGCACGCGGGGCTAATCTCGACGCGCTCCGGACCCGTGGAATTCGGCTCATCATGGGCGATGGCAGTGAACTGGCGGTGCCTCATGTGGCTGCGACCGATGACTATGGGGCAGCGGGCCCGCAGGACGTCGTCGTTCTCGCGATGAAGGCGCATCAGGTGGAAGCGGTTGCCCCGCTGGTGCCCAAGCTATTCGGACCCGATACCCTCGTGGTGCCGATGCAGAACGGTATTCCGTATTGGTATTTCCATCGCCATCCGGGCGAGTTGGAGGGGACTCAGGTCAAGAGCGTCGACCCGAATGGAATCATCGAGCGGCACATCCCCTGCGGGCGGGTCATCGGCTGCGTGGTGTATCCGGCCGCCGAGCTGATTTCGCCCGGCGTCATCAAGCACGTCGAGGGGAACCGGTTTCCGGTCGGCGAACCGGACGGAAGCAGCAGTGACCGCGTCAACCGCCTGGCGCAGTGCTTCGTGGAAGGCGGCTTACAGGCGCCGGTGCTCGATGATATCCGCGGGGAAGTCTGGTTGAAGCTGTGGGGCAACCTCACGTTCAATCCGATCAGCGCATTGTCGCGGGCGACCCTTGCCGGTATCTGTCAATACCCGTTGAGCCGGACTCTTGCGCGGGCGATGATGACCGAAGCACAGTCCGTCGCGAACAAGCTCGGCGTCACTTTCCGCGTTCCGCTGGAAAAGCGCATTGCCGGCGCGGAACGCGTGGGCCACCACAAGACTTCCATGCTTCAGGACGTCGAGGCTGGACGCACGCTCGAGATCGACGCCCTGCTCGGTTCCGTGGTCGAGCTCGCCCGTTTGACCGACACGCCAACTCCGCATTTGGATACGGTGCACGCATTGACCAAGCTCCTCGGGAAGAGCCTGGAGGATTCGAAGCCACAGTTGGACGGTCCGCGATAGCGATTTGCGCCCGCGAGCGCGGGCATGTATTTGACGGCATTCACGTGAGCCGGGCTTTCCCGCGCGCACCTAACAAGGGTAAATGAGGTAACAGGCATGCAGGCAAGCATCATCAAGGCAAGCGCACGGCGGACACCGGCATGAACATACACGAATACCAGGGCAAGGAAACTCTCCGCCGATACGGCCCACATCGACGTGATGAAGCTGTTCAACTCCGATCCCGACACCGATGCGGTAATCATGGTGGGCGAAATCGGCGGCGACGACGAGGAGACCTGCGCCCGTTGGATCAAAGAGAACATGGACAAGCCGGTGGTCGGATTCATCGCGGGCGTCACGGCACCGCCGGGCAAACGCATGGGTCACGCGGGCGCCATCATTTCGGGCGGCAAGGGCACGGCGCAGGAGAAATTGGCGGTGATGGAGGCTTGCGGCATCAAGGTCACCGGGAATCCGGCCGAGATGGGCAAGTTGCTCAAGTCGGTTCTGTAGCATGAACGAGCCAATCCGGTGGGCTCGTTTCCGCTGCAAGGACGGCCGTGTGGGATTCGGCATGTTCGAAGATGACCGTATCGTCGAATACGACGGGGATTTCTTCGGCTCGCCGCAGGCGACGGGAATGACCATCGAATCGGCTGCGGTCACCCTGTTGGCGCCGTGCGTACCGTCCAAGATGATTGCGCTGTGGAATAATTTCAGAGCTTTGGCCGCAAAGCTCGGTAAAGAGGCGCCGGTGCACCCCTTGTTCCTCATCAAGCCCGGCACTTCGATCATTGGTCCGAATGAATTCATCGAGCGGCCGGCCGGCTACTCGGGAAGGATCGCTTATGAAGGCGAATTGGGCATCGTCATAGGGCGGCGGTGCAAGGATGTCACCGTCGGCGAGGCGGCCGGCTATATTTTTGGGTACACCTGCGTCAACGACGTGACGGCTGCGGATGTGCTCAACGAAACCCCCGACTTTGCGCAATGGTGCAGATCGAAAGGCTACGACACCTTCGGCTGCATCGGGCCGGTCATTGCCACGGACCTTGACTTCGGTTCCGCTCGGGTCATCACGCGGCTCGGTGATGTCGAACGTCAGAACTACCCGCTATCGGACATGATCATGTCCCCGGCCGAACTGGTCAGCCATATCTCGTACGACATGACCCTGCTGCCCGGCGACGTCATTGCATGCGGAACCTCTCTTGGCATCGGGTCCATCCGGGACGGGGGCGCTGTCGAGGTCGAGATCAACGGAATCGGATCCTTGAGGAATGTTCTCGCGGCGAACGCCGCCCCCACGTCGGGCGCCGGCGTGAGCCCGCAATGATGGAGGCCGCACCCCCTCCCGTACCACGGGTGCTGTTGCGACAGATGTTCGATGCCGCCATCGCTTCCGCGCAGCCGGCGCTTTGCATTCCGCCGCACCTTCCGTCCGCACCGCGCGGCAGATTAATCGTGATCGGCGCCGGCAAGGCGTCGGCCGCGATGGCGCGCTCGGTGGAACAGCATTGGGCGGGCTTGCTCTCGGGACTGGTCGTGACGCGCTATGGATATGCCGTGCCATGCGAACATATCGAGATCGCCGAGTCCGCACACCCTGTGCCCGATGCGGCCGGATTGCGCGCCTCGCAGCGGATGATGGAGTTGGTCAAGGGCTTAAACGCGGACGACCTCGTGCTCTGTTTGATTTCCGGTGGCGGCTCCGCGCTATTGCCGCTTCCCGCGGCCGGGCTCACGCTCGACCTCAAACAGACGGTCAATCGTGCGCTGCTTGCCTCCGGGGCCACGATCAGCGAGGTCAACTGCGTGCGGCGGCACCTGTCGAACATCAAGGGCGGCCGATTGGCCGCCGCCTGCCATCCGGCGCAAGTGCTTACCTTGCTGATCTCCGATGTGCCCGGCGACCGGCCCGTCGATATCGCCTCCGGCCCCACGGTCGCCGACCCCACCACCTGTGCGGACGCACTCAACATCGTGCGCCGTTACGGCATCGAGTTGCCCGCTGCCACCCGCGAGGTGCTTGAAAGCGGACGCGGCGAATCCGTCAAGCCCGGCGACCCGCGGCTTGCGCGAGCGACCGTGCGCACGATTGCAACGCCGCAGATGGCACTGGAGGCCGCGGCGGCGGTTGCGCGGGCGGCGGGAATCGCATCGCATATCTTGAGCGACGCCGTCGAAGGCGAGGCACGCGACGTGGGCAAAGTCCTGGCAGCTATTGCCTTGCAAGTCGCCGAGCACGATCAACCGGTAGCGGCACCTTGCGTCTTGCTGTCGGGCGGCGAGACGACGGTGACTGTGCGCGGCAACGGACGAGGCGGGCGAAACGTGGAATATCTGCTGTCCCTCGCCATTGCACTCAATGGTCACCCGCGTATCCATGGGCTGGCGGGGGACACGGATGGTGTCGACGGCCTCGAGGAAATTGCCGGCGCACAGATCGCACCGGATTCGATCGCACGCGCCTGGGGCCGCGGCTTTCGGCCCATGGAAACACTGGCCGACAACGATGCGCATAGCTTATTCAAGGCGTTGGGTGACTCGATCGTGACCGGACCCACCCTCACCAATGTGAACGATTTTCGGGCAATACTCATAGAGGCATAGGCTACCGCATGAATTTACGAAGGACTCGAAACGCCAAGATCGTCGCCACCCTGGGGCCGGCAAGCTCCGCTCCCGAATCGATACGGCAGCTGTTCCTGGCTGGAGTGGACGTGTTCCGGCTCAATTTCAGCCATGGCAGCGCCGACGACCATCGGGCGCGATTTGCCATTCTGCGCGAATTGGAGCGCGACACGGGACGCCCCATCGGCATCCTGGCCGACTTGCAGGGTCCGAAGCTGCGGGTGGGAGCGTTTTCGGATGGTCCGGTGAACCTCGCCACCGGTCAGTCGTTTCGCCTTGACCTCGACCCGACTCCCGGAACTCGGCAGCGCTCGGGAATGCCGCACCCGGAGATATTCGCGGTATTGGCGCCGGGCTCGGAATTGTTGCTCGACGACGGCCGACTGCGCCTGGTGGTGGAGCGGTGCGGGCCCGACCATGCCGAAACCCGTGTGGCCGTCGGCGGCAAGCTCTCGTCGAATAAGGGGGTCAACGTTCCGGGCGTGGTATTGCCGCTCACGGCGCTGACCAGTAAAGATCGTCGTGACCTTGAACTCGCGTTGGAACTCGGCGCCGACTGGGTCGCGCTGTCCTTCGTGCAGCGCCCGGAAGACGTGCACGAGGCGCGCGCGATCATCGGTGACCGGGCGGCAATCATGTGCAAGCTCGAAAAGCCGGCGGCGATCGATCGCCTCGGTGAAATCGTGTCGGCTTCCGATGCCGTGATGGTGGCACGCGGCGATCTGGGCGTCGAAATGCCGGCCGAATGCGTGCCCGCCATCCAAAAGCGCATCGTGCGCACCTGCCGCGAGATGGGCAAACCCGTGGTGGTTGCAACACAGATGCTCGAGTCCATGGTGGAGAGTCCGGTGCCGACCCGGGCCGAAGCCTCCGACGTCGCCACCGCGGTCTACGACGGCGCCGATGCGGTGATGCTATCGGCCGAATCCGCTTCGGGAAAATACCCCCTCGAGGCGGTGAGCATGATGAATCGCATCATTCAACAGGTGGAATCCGATCCCCTGTACCGGCAGGTTATCGACGCGTCGCATAAGATTGCGCCGTCGGGGCAGGCAAGTGTTGCCGACGCCGTATGCTGCGCCATGCGCGACGCGGTGTCGTTGCTGCATGCCGCTGCCATCGTCTGCTATACCAGCTCCGGACATACCAGCCTGCGTGCCGCACAGGAACGGCCCGAATCCCCCGTATTGAGTTTGACGCCCGTCGTGTCGGTCGCGCGTCGGCTCGCGTTGGTGTGGGGCATTCATTCGGTGCAGATCGCCGGGGTGACCGACGTGAACGAAATGACGGACGTTGCCTGCGAGGCGGCGCGGCGTGAAGGCTTTGCCGCCGGCGGTCAAACCATCGTGGTCATTGCGGGGATGCCATTCGGGCGCGCCGGCACGACCAATCTCATACGTATCGCAACCGCCTGAGCGTCGTTGCGGCTCACAGCCGGCCCCGCACGGTCGTGTATACGGTTTCCGAATCGGCCGCGGCGTACGCGACCAGGCAGTCGATCTCCGCCATGGATTGGTCCGCAAAAATTCGATCCCGCAACATCGGTGCATTGATGTAGACATTCAGTGCGGCGCTGCGCAGTGCTGCAAATGCAGCCAGCACAGCGACTCCGGCATCGCTCACCACACCCCTATAGCCCAGATCGGCCGCACGTTGCGTCAACGCAATGACGGCGGCGCAGGCGCGCGCGCATGCGAGCGGCACCTCGGTGGCGCGGCGCAAGCTGCTTTCTATTGCCGCAGAACGGCGCGCCTTGTCCTCCTCCGTCGCTTTCGGCAGCTTGTAAGCGGCCATCAGGCCGTCAAAGGCCGCGATGTCCTCCGCCATCATTTCAGTCAACCGCACTTGAAGTCTTGCCGATTCGGCACGCACGGCCAGCATGGGGGCTTCGACTCCTTCCAAGCCCTTCTTGCCGATGGTGACGTTGCACACCATGGATGTCAGAGCCGCACCCATCGCGCCCATGACCGCGGCCGCACTACCGCCGCCGGGCGTCGGGGCGCTGCTGGCCAGGCGGTCCAGAAATTGGTCGATGGGTTCCTGCATAACCGTCCGTTCGCTATTCATGGCTTTTGCGCGTTCTCACCGACCATCGTTTTGGCGATGGCGTAAATCTCTTCGGCGTCCAACAGCAAGTCGTTGCGCTCGAACAGCCGGACGATGCACGCCGCCGACATTAGCGTCGTCGATTCCGCCGTAGGCGGAGATATGATCGGCACCGCCGTCATAGCCCACCACGTTGTCGAAGACCGCCGGAAGCGGCTCAGTGTCGAACTGGAATAGCAGCTTTTTCATTGCGGGCTCTGCAAAGGGGTTGCCGGTCACGTCACGAGATTCTGGAACACCACGCGTTGCGTCATGCCGCGATGCCCGCTTTCGCTTCAGGAGCGCTCTTGGCGGCGATGACCTGTGCCATGCGCCAGAAGCCTTGCGCGGCGGCAACGCCGCTGCCGGGTTCTATTTTTACGCCCACGTCGAGCATCGCCATTTCCGCACCCGCGATACCTCCGAGCAGCATGAGTTCATTGAGATCGCCTAGGTGCCCGATGCGGAACAGTTTACCAGCGACCTTGGAGAGTCCGGCGCCCAGGGCAAGGTTGTAGCGATTGAAAGCACGTGCGATCACCTCCGCACCATTGATGCCCTCGGGCAGCATGATCGCCGAGACGGTATCGGAATACCACTTCGGGGCGGTTGCGCACAGCTTGAGTTTCCATCCCTCGAAAATCGCCGCCCGCACGCCGCCAGCGAGGTACGTGTGCCGTTGGAACACATTCTCCAAGCCTTCTTCGGCGAGCATGGTCAGTGACTCGCGCAATCCGTACAGCATCGGAAGTGAGGGCGTGTACGGAAAATACCCCGAGGCGTTGGACTGAACCATGTCGGCGTAATCGAAGTAACAACGCTTCGAGGTAGTCGTTTTGGCCGCCTCGAGTGCTTTTTGGCTTACGCAGGTGACCCCCAGGCCGGCCGGGAGCATCAACCCTTTCTGCGAGCCGCTGACGCAGACGTCGACCCGCCATTCGTCCATGCGGAAGTCGATGCTGGCGAGAGCGCTCACCGAGTCGACGAACAGCAAAGCCGGATGCTTGACACTGTCCATGGCCTGACGCACTGCGGCAACGTCGCTGGTCACCCCGGTGGCGGTCTCGTTTTGGCACACCAGCACTGCTTTGATCTTGTGTTGCTTGTCGGCGGAGAGCGCGGCCAGGGAGCGCTCGACCGGCGCACCCTCGCCCCAGGGTGTTTCGACCAATTCGACTTCGTATCCCAGCCGAGTGCACATGTCGGCCCAGAGGTGACTGAACTGTCCGAAGCGGGATGTGAGCACCTTGTCGCCCGCATTGAGGCAATTGGTCAAGGCGGCTTCCCAGCAACCGGTACCCGACGACGGAAAGATGATCGGGGTGCCGGTGGTGGTTTTGAATATGGGTTTCAGCTTGTTGAGGCAGGCGCGGCTCAATTCTGGAAAGACCGGCGAGCGGTGGTCTTCCATTGCTACCATCATGGCCCGAAGCACCCGGTCGGGAACGTTAGTGGGCCCCGGGACAAATAGAAAATTGCGACCGGCCATGAAGATCTCCTTTGGTGTTGGCGATTCAGCCGTTGATTAACTAGTGGCGCTGTGTGCGCTGCGTCATTCCAGTGCGTGTCATTCGAGCGACCTTATGATATATCAGATATCATGAGTTTGCCTATAGGTTCGATACACGCCAAACGGGGCAGGGAGTAGGATCGTGAGAATCGCCATCGTGGGTCAGCAACAATTCGGTAAAGCCGTTCTCGAGGCGTTCATAGAGCGGGGCGACCACGTTGCCGGCGTGTTTTGTGCACCGGACAAGGCAGACGGCAAGGCGGATCCACTGAAAACCAGCGCCGAATCGCTGGGGATTCCGGTGTACCAGTTAGCCTCGCTCAAGACGGAGCAGGCGAAAGACACCTTGCGCGCACTGGCCGTCGATCTTGGGATCATGGCTTATGTGCTCCAGTTTGCGCCCTATGAATTCACGTCGATTCCGCGTCACGGTATGATTCAATATCACCCCTCTCTGTTGCCGCGCCACCGCGGCGCCAGCGCCATCAATTGGCCGATCATTCGCGGCGATACGCGTACGGGACTCACGATATTCCGGCCGACCGACGGTTTGGATGAAGGACCGATCATTCTGCAAAAGGACACACCGATCGGCCCTGACGACACGGTGGGATCCGTTTACTTCGAGCGCCTGTTTCCGATGGGAGTTGGTGCGCTGTTGGAAGCGGCCGATCTCGTCGCCGGCGGGCGTGGGGCGGCGACTCCACAGGACGAATCCGAGGCCAGCTATGAAGGCTGGTGCCGCTCCGCCGAAGCGAAGATAAACTGGCACACCCATGTCGACCTGGTATACGACCTCATCCGCGGCTGCGACCCTGTCCCCGGAGCGTGGACGCTCTGGAACGGACAGAAATTGCAGCTGTTCGAGACGCGCAAGCACCCGGTGCGCAGTTTTTCACAGGTCGCAGGGCGGATCGGCACGGTCACGGAGGTTGGAGATCGAAGTTTTTGCATCAGCGCGCATGGCGGCGAAATCGAAGTGCTGAAAGTCAGATTCGGAGACCAGCCTAAGCTGCCGGCGGCGCGGTTCTGCGCCGAGGCGGGCGTCGGCGTCGGTGCTCAACTAGGAGGAGCCTGACCCCGGCCGGGGCAACCCGCGCGTGATGGCTGTCACGTTTGCGAGCGCCGGCGCCCGCCACATTAAACAAATTGCGGCAACCGCTGTCGACCGAAAGCCAGCAAGCGCATTCGATCCAAGGTCACAGTGAGTTCCTCTCGCAGCGTAAACCAACGCACGCCGTCGTGCCTCGGTCAGGGAATGAAATCCCAGCGCGGTACAGGCAAGTTCCTGATGTTCATCCACGGTGCGGTGCCGCCCGGTAGGCCTTCGCTCGGTTTCACTCTCTGAGAAGTGCGATGAGCTGGGCGCATCGCCTCAAACGCGTCTTCGGCATCGAGATCGAGCGCTGCGAACACTGCGGCGGAGCGGTCAAGGTCATCGCCACCATCGAAAACCTATGAAATCGACGGGCAGTCGGAGCGCCCCTGACTGGTCGAGAGTACTTCGTCGCGGCCACTTGCATCAGTGATATATAATATATTACACTCCATCCCACCGTTGGCACCCCATCAAGGTGAGGGGCGGACCACCGCCGATTTAGGTCAAATTTCACAATGATAGAGATCAGCCGCCAAATGGGTTCTACCCTTCGCTTCACAGACACTTTACTTTCTGGCGAGCGGCAACCGGCGCTGTTCACCCTTTCCACGTTCAGCTTCTCAGCTGACGGAACCCAATAAATGAGGGAACCCAAACTAAAAACCGTTCTTACGAGCACCGACCTTCAACATCCAGAACTGACTGCGATCGAAAAGCCCGAACTGACGGACGGCTTTCATCTCGTAATCGATGCGTTGAAGTGCAATGACATCGATACGATCTTTGGCCTCGTGGGTATCCCGATCACCGACTTGGCGCGTCTTGCGCAAGCTGAGGGAATGCGATTCATTGGTTTCCGACATGAACAAAATGCGGGCAATGCCGCGGCAATCGCCGGGTACATGACACAAAAGCCGGGGATCTGCCTGACGGTGTCTGCGCCTGGGTTTTTGAATGGCCTCACGGCGTTAGCCAACGCGACGACCAACTGTTTCCCGATGATCCTGGTCAGCGGTTCGAGCGAGCGCGAAATCGTCGACCTGCAGCAGGGCGACTATGAAGAAATGGATCAGCTGAACGCGGCAAAACCTTTTGCCAAGGCTGCGTATCGGGTTCTTAAGGCCGAAGATATCGGGATTGGCGTAGCCCGTGCGATCCGCGCTGCCGTGTCCGGTCGTCCGGGTGGCGTCTATCTGGATTTGCCGGCGCAGTTGCTGGGACAGTCGCTGGACGCAGTCCATGGCAGGAAATCGCTGGTCCGCGTGGTCGATCCCGCTCCCTGCCAAATTCCGTCGCCGGATGCTGTCCAACGCGCCATCGATCTTCTCAAAGGGGCGAAGCGCCCCCTTATTTTGCTCGGAAAAGGTGCGGCCTATGCACAAGCGGATGCGGCAATTCGCGCGCTGGTCGAGACCTCCGGCATACCCTATTTGCCGATGTCGATGGCAAAGGGCCTGCTGCCCGACAACCATCCCCAATCCGCTGCAGCGGCCCGTTCGTTTGTCTTAGCCGAGGCCGATGTCGTCGTTCTCATCGGTGCTCGCCTCAACTGGCTGCTGGCGCACGGCAAGGGCAAAACCTGGGGCACGCCGAAGAAATTCATTCAGATAGACATCGCCCCAACTGAAATTGACAGCAACGTGGCTATCGCCGCTCCCGTGATCGGTGACATCGGATCGTGCGTTTCGGCGCTCCTCGCCGGGATCAGATCCGGCTTCGATGAGCCGAGCGCTGATTGGACCGCATCCATCCAAGCGCGCAAGGATAAGAACCTCGCGAAGATGACCGCCATGCTCGATCAAAATCCTGTGCCGATGAACTTTCACGGCGCACTGCGGGCAATCCGCGACGTGCTGAAGATTAGACCCGATATCAACGTGGTCAACGAGGGCGCCAATACCCTCGATTTTGCCCGCAGCATCATCGATATGTACAAGCCGCGAAAACGGTTCGACTCCGGCACCTGGGGCATCATGGGCATTGGCATGGGCTATGCGATTGGCGCCGCTGTCACGAGCGGCTTGCCCGTGGTCGCAATCGAAGGCGACAGTGCATTCGGATTCAGTGGCATGGAACTTGAAACTATTTGCCGCTATCAGTTGCCCGTGGTCACGATCGTTTTCAACAACAACGGCGTGTACCGTGGCACCGATGTGAATCCAACTGGCGGCGCCGATGTCGCGCCCACCGTTTTCGTCAAAGGCGCTCGCTACGACAAGATGATCGAAGCTTTCGGGGGGATCGGCTATCACGCCACCACGCCCGCCGAACTCTCGAAATTCCTGATCGAAGCGATCGCGGCGAAGAAACCGGCACTTATCAATGCCGTGATCGACGAAGCTGCAGGTACGGAGAGCGGTCGGTTGACCAATCTGAACCCGGCAAGCACTGCTACCAAGAAGTGAGACAACTTGAATCAATCAGCCGTGAGGAATTTCAACTATGACCATGCCGTTAGAGGGTATACGCATCATCGATTTCACGCATGTGCAGGCCGGGCCGGCATGCACACAATTGCTCGGATTTTACGGTGCCGATGTCATCAAGGTTGAGCGTCCTGGATCGGGCGACGTTACCCGATCGCAGTTACGCGACATCCCCGGTGCCGATGCGCTGTATTTCACAATGCTCAACGGCAACAAACGGTCATTGACTCTCGACACGAAGACCAACGAAGGCAAGGAAGTGTTGGCAGCCATGATCAAGACCTCGGATGTATTGGTCGAAAACTTCGGTCCCGGAGCGTTGGATCGAATGGGCTTCGGCTGGGAGCGCATTCAAGCGCTGAACCCCAAGATGATCATGGCCTCCGTAAAGGGCTTCAGCGAAGGTCACTCGTACGAAGATCTGAAGGTTTATGAAAATGTTGCGCAATGCGCCGGCGGCGCCGCATCCACCACCGGATTCTGGGACGGCCCTCCCACCGTTTCTGCCGCCGCATTGGGCGACAGCAACACCGGCATGCACCTTGCCATCGGTATTTTGACGGCATTGATGCAGCGTGAAAAGACCGGCAAGGGGCAAAAGGTGTCCTGTTCGATGCAAGATGCGGTGCTGAATTTGTGCCGTGTGAAACTGCGCGACCAGCAGCGCTTGGACAAAGTCGGTTACCTCGAGGAATACCCGCAATACCCGCATGGCACATTCTCCGATGTCGTTCCCCGCGGCGGCAATGCCGGCGGCGGCGGACAGCCCGGTTGGGTTTTGAAATGCAAGGGTTGGGAAACCGATCCGAACGCTTACATTTATTTCACGATTCAAGGTCATGCCTGGGAGCCGATCACCAAAGCCATCGGCAAGCCCGAGTGGGCCAATGATCCTGCCTATATGACGGCCCAAGCACGTCAAGATAAGATTTTCGATATCTTCACGACGATCGAAGAGTGGCTTCAGGACAAAACCAAGTTCGAAGCGGTGGATATTCTGCGCAAGTACGACATTCCTTGCGCGCCGGTTTTCTCCATGAGGGAATTGGCGGATTCGCCCGATCTACGCAAGAGCGGCTCGATCGTCGAAGTCGACCACAAGGTTCGCGGTAAGTACCTGACGATCGGCAGCCCGATCAAATTCTCTGACTTGGAGATCGAAGTGAGGCCCTCGCCCGTGTTGGGCGAGCACACTGACGAAGTTCTGCGCGATCTCGGCTATGGAAAGCAAGATATTGCCAGGTTACACGCGGCAAAAGCCGTTTAGAACTTGAGCGGATGTTCCAGCGAGGGGCGCCCGGATGGGCGCCTCTTCTTTCCCGTCTGCTAGGAGTACTCTGACCTGATGAACATGCAACTGGATCTCGCGCAATTGTTCAACGTGCTCGGTGACGCCGTGATCGTGGCCGACACCAATGGATACATCGTCGGGTGGAATGCGGCCGCCAGACGAATTTTTGGGTTCAGCGAGGCTGAGGCATTGGGCAATAGCTTGACGTTAATCATTCCAGAGCGGCTGCGTCATCGCCATAACACCGGGTTCAACAAATCCATGGGGACGGGAACGACGCGCTATGGATCCCAATTATTGAAGGTGCCTGCGATTCACAGGGACGGACGAACCTTGTCGATCGCGTTTAGCGTGGCCATGCTGTTTGACGAAGACCACAAAGTAACCGGCGTTGCGGCGGTGATTCGCGACGAAACGGCGCGATGGCTCGAAGAGCGAGAGCTAAAACAGCGCCTCGCCTTCTACGAAGCCAAATCAGCGGCCGTGTCGCAGGCCGCCGAGGCCCGGTGACGTGTCGCGTCACTATTGTCGACGTCAGTATTTTGTGGCCAATAGTTTCACCGGTGTGTCACTCGATTCGGCTCGCGAATGGCAAAGCAACCGCTTGAGATAGTTGCTGATTCTGAGCGGTTGCATCGCGGGTGTAGTGCTGCGGCGTGACATACAGTATTTCAGCAATTTATGGCAAAATCACGCTCGGCAATTGCAATTCGTGTCCACATCCGCGAGGCGTTGACACGGCCAGAGCTCGCAAGCTCTGAAATCCTGTTTCCCCTACTCCGCTGAAAATCTTGAGCTAACGGCTTTTTTGCCGTCCGTCGAATTCCGTTGAGTTTCGGCGCGTTATGGGCTGGGGGTATCCCTTGGGGTAGGGCGTGCTTAGCGGGCCACCGACCGGCGCTAACTCGAATCTGAATTTGCCAGCCGGCCCAAGCCGCAGCGTTACGGGCTATGGGCTACGGCAGGCTACGGCAGTACCGAAATGAGCTGGCACGGGTTCCGGGCGTTGGCTTCGACGCAATTGCATGAGCTCGGATGGAACGATCGGTGGATCGAAACCCAACTTGTTCACGCTGATCGCAACAAGATCGGGAGCGCGTACAATCACGCCAAGTATTTGCCGCAGCGGCGAACGATGATGCAGGCCTGGAGCGACTACCTGGACACGCTGCGCGTGCAAACCGACATTACGATCTCTCACCACTCTGGAGAACAGGCGGCGTTGACTGCGATGGAGGCATTCCAGCACGCGGACTCCCAGCGTGCACTCTCGTTTCAGACTCAAGCGATGGGAGGCGTTACATGCCATCGTGTTGCTCGGTAAACGGCATTGAGTGTCAGAGGTGGCGCCTGAGTCATGGGAGACTCCCGCCACTCCTGTCGTCGTCGTGTTAGGGCGAATTCCGGGCAGAGGGGCTGAACCCTCTGCCCGCATCAGATAGGGCCGTAAGTGTCGACCGCATTTGTGTCCGGAACGGACGGAGGCGGGATTTTTGCCGCCGGAGCCGGATAGCAAGCTCGGTGCGGCCGCTGAGGGTTAGTCCGCCTTTCAGAAGCGATCTGCCGGCGCGACGGTCGCGCGCCGCGAAAACTGCCTAAATCAAATCACGCATAGACAATGTATGGATTGACAAACTTAGATTTGATGATTTAGCATTTCTCATGGAATTCCTTGGACGTCGGCCCGAACTCAAAGCGTTAAATGACGCCTGGTCCCGCGAGCGCAGCGGCTTCATTCCCATTTACGGGCGTCGCCGGGTTGGAAAGAGCGAATTGATCGTGCATTTTATGCGGAATCGGCCTGGACTCTACTTCGTCGGCAAGCGTGCCCCCGGCCAGACCCAGATCGCGGAGTTTCTTGGCGCCGCTGCCAGGGCGCTGAATGAAGCATTACTCGCCCGGGCCCAGGGGACCGACTGGAAAACGGCCCTGGAATGGGTTGCCGAGCGAGCCCCGAAAGATGGGAAGTTCATTCTGGCCCTGGATGAATTTCAATGGATCGTCGAGGCCAGCCCTGAACTGCCTTCCGTTCTCCAGGAGTTATGGGACCGGTCCTGGTCGGGCTCTGGCCGCATGATGCTGATTCTTTGCGGCTCCTACATCGGCTTCATGGAGAGGGAGGTGTTCGGAAGCCGCAGTCCACTTTTCGGACGGCGCAGCGGCCAGATCCTGCTCAGACCTTTCAACCATCTGGAGGCCGCCGGCTTTCACCCTCATATGTCGGTCCACGACCAAGCCAGGATTTATGCCTTATGCGGCGGCATCCCGGCCTATCTCCTCGAGTTCGACGAGCGAATTTCCGTCGAACAGAACATCATGCATCGGCTGCTGACCGATACATCAACGCTGGCACGTGAGCCCGATTTCCTCCTGCGCGAGGAACTCCGTGATCTCGTGCCCTACCATGCCATTCTGATGAGCTTGGCCGAGGGCTTGACGAAACCAACCCAGATCGCCAAGGCCGCCGGAATCGATGTGCGCGCGCTGCCCCATTTCTTGAACGCCCTGACTGCTCTTGGCTACGTCCAACGCCGGTACCCGCTCACGGAATCGGCACCGAGCCGGCGCGCCGTGAGATACACCCTGGACGATCCTTTGTTGCGCTTCTGGTTCCGCTTTGTCTTTCCGCACCAGAGTACTTTGCGGTTTCTGGGGCCCGAACGCGGCTTCACCGAGATCGTCCGTCCCGGGCTCGACGCCTACTTTGGCTTGTGCTTCGAGCGTTTATGCCGCGAATCCCTGCCACTGATCTACATAGCGGAGGGAATAACGGCCGCGTTCGAGGTGGGCGAGTATTGGGATCCGGGCGTGCAGATCGATGTCGTAGGCATCCGGCGGGATAATTGGACGGATCTCGGAGAGTGCAAATGGCGAAGCGTATCCTCGCTTTCCATCCTCGCAGCCGAGATCGAAGACAAAGCGCGCCACTATCCCAATGCTCGCAACGCCACAATCTGCCGGCGTCTTTTCGTCAAGTCACGCAAAACCAAGGCGCCCAAGCTACCGCAAGGCGTGCGCTTACATTCGTTGGATGAGTTATATGCACTACCCGGCACCCCCTGAATGTCGTGATGTGCGGTCGCATCGCTCGCTGGCCCTTACCATGTCTACCGTTCAGCGGATTTGCAGCCAGCGATGGACGGTCGCCCTTGCCGCTAGGAAGCTCCAGAGAGTCTATGATCCCAGGGATGTGCGCCCGCTGCGCAGCTGCGCTTTCAGCCGGCACCCTTCGGGCAACCCGAGATCGCGGCGTATTCGATCGAGCTGAGGAGTCCCCGTCGCGGCGTTCGCACAGAAATGATTTGGCGTCGTGCCAGCACACGTATCAGCCGTGCTTCTAACCACCGGCATGCGGCTCCTGCCGCGGCTTCGGTCAGTCATTTCCCTCGGGCTGCCGGCTGACGCTGATCTACACTCTATCGCGCCGAGAGCCGGGCGACCTGCCCAGGCCACCGAGTTATGCGATCGAAGGAGAGCAGCTGACGGCGCTGCTGCGTCACTGGGCGGAAGACGAGGACCGAGCTGATGGTCGGCCGGACAAGCTGATCTTTCCTCTGGAACACGCCTATAGCCAGGCCAGCCTGTCGTTCGATGCCCTGAAGGGAGCGGACGCCGCCAGGGCGGCCACGCTTCTGGCCGCTGTCCAAGCGGCGGACTGCGATCTGTACCTGGCACTGCTGTCCCTCGACGAAAGCGGAAGCGCCGAATACACGGGCAATTATCGGTCGTATCGACGCGGCCGTTCCGATGACGCGGACGGGTTCGAGGTGCTCGAAGTCATTGATCGAAGTGAAACCCTGTCCGACTGGCGCCGGCCCGACGGCGGTGTGCCGGTACTGGGCGTTTTACCCTTCGATCCGGAGGAAATATCGCCGCCGGAAGCCTTGGAGGATTGGGCTCCCGACAACCAAAGCTTCCGCGAGGCGACCGGCAATGAGGGGGCCTCGTTCGAGCGCAGCTACCGCAAGGCGGCCCTGGTGCTCTGGCCGAGCCGTCGGCGGCTCGCCGTCGTCAACCAAGGGGGCTTGCCAGCCACACTGCCGTATCTCGCTGATCTTTCCGAGCAATGGGCGGCGCGCGGCGAGGACCATCGGTCGTCCTTGTGGGCGCAGGCGCATGAGCTCTCCGGCCACATGCTGGCGTCCTGGCGGATCGGGCCCCGGCGGATGGCCAAATCGCCCAGTGACGCCAGTATCATGCTGGCATTGCTGAGCCGGCTCAGTGACACGGAGCGTATCGGTCGCTTCCTGGCGGAGGTATCCGCCGTTGGCGCCTACGGCAGGGGCGATAACGAGGCTATGTTACAGGCTATTCGCCTGCTGCCGCGTAGCCAGATCGTTGGGCTGCTCGAGCGCATCGTTGCGCGGAACGCCGCGGACGCGCTTGACGCCTGCAGTGATTTGTTGGCACAGGCGTCGACGGCGTCGGGACGGCTCAATCTGGATCCGGCTGATCTCCTGCCGGCCGCAAAGGTGTTGGTTGGGGCCTTGCCGGGCGATCCGGCGCGCGTACCGCAGGCCCCGCTCTGGAGCGTGACTCGGGCAGTGGAGCCCGGCGTCGTGGTCGATGTTGTGATCGCTGCACCTTTCGGTCTGGCAGTCGTGGGCGCTGGCTTGCCGATGAGCGCCTTGCTCGTCGCCACCAAGCGCGTCGAGAAGAACTCCATGAAGGCGTGGATGCTGCGTACGCCGCCAGGCCCCAGGGCCCGGTATTGCGACCGACCAGGTGCTCCGGTGGTGAGGACGTTGCGCGGATCACGACGTCGACGTCGCGCTTGGACAGGTCGACGTAGTCGGCGGTGACCGCGATCTCCATCGTTACGTCCGGATAGGTCTGCCGGAACTCCGCGAGCCACTTCGGCAACGCGTATTGCACGACGATGTCGCTGCTGTTGAGGCGGATGTGTCCGTCCAGGCGCGTGTCGGTGCCCTTGATCTTGCGCTCGACGCTTGCCGTTTCCGCCTCGATGCGCCCGGCCGTTTCGGCGAACGCTTCGCCCGCCGGTGTCAGGCGGTAGCCCGTACCCATAGTCGCTCCCCCTGAACGCAGCACGGCTTAAATCTATTGTTCTCCATGGGGTTTGGTTTTCATAGATAAGTCCCAGCGACCTCGGCCCGTGGCTGTCCGTGGCGGTCTTTGGCGCTCGCAGTTCCCCGGGGACGTATTGATGGAGAAACGTCCACGGGGAGCCAGATAGAACCGCTGACGGCCGCCGTAGTGATTCACTAGGAAAACAATCCAGAAGCGTCGATCGGCGTACAAGGATGTTCACCGGAGTTCAGAAAATTAATTTCTTGTTGGGTAGATTTGGAGGTACGCGAAGTTTTCAGATGAAACAATTACTTTAAAGTCATGTGGCGATGTCCTGAAATCGGTCTCACCCTCTCCGACACTCCTTAGGCCGGCGTCGCGGCCGAGGCGCACCAGAAGAACAAATTGGAGCGAGTGGTGCGCTATATCGCGCGACCGCCGGTGGCGATCGAACGGCTCTCGCTCACTCCCCAGGGCAATATCCGCTAGGCATTGAAGACCTAGTGGCTGCCCATAGAGCCGAGGATTGGGGGAGTCATATCGCCCGTAGGTCGCTGAGATGCGTCGCGAAGGCGCGAGGCATGATGAATCGTAGGCCGATGGCGAATTGACGCGAAGTGTGCGGCACACAATAAACTACTTCGGCCTTGGTTCGAAACTCCATCAGCGAATCGCTGACAATGACCTGCTTACCCGCGCCCCAATGGCGGCCGGCAATGAGGCGGGCTCCGTGCTCGCTGATGTTCGCGAAAACCACCGTCTCGTTGTACGAAGGCTCATCGGCTGCCTCAAGATTCGCCACTGCATTGGTGGCCATCCGTGGCTCCGCTCGCCCAGTTTGCATCGCATTCACCCTCTTGGCATCGTCGACTCAATCAGAGATCCGGGCGTTACAATACGGAATTGCCGGATGGGTTAAGTTCGAGCTGCGCCATCGACAGCCAGCGATCATTTGACGCCGCTGCGGTTGTTGATTCACCGAGAGCCGGCCGCTTGGCGCCGCCGGAGCGCACCGACGCTTCCGAATTTGCAGCCGTAAGATCATTGGATACGCAGGACCGGTTCTTGCGTTTTTGCGCATACAACGCGGTATCGGCCTGCCTCATCAGGTCTTGCAGAGTCGCGGGCTTGTCGGGATCGAAATGCGCCACGCCGACGCTCAAGGACAATTTGTAGCGGTTTTCCGCGCCGGTGCAATCGGCCAGATTCGAGTGCAGACGCTGACAGATCGCTTCCGCGCTACCTCCGGGTTCCTCCTGGATCAACGCCACAAATTCATCGCCGCTCAAACGCCCCGTCACATCGAATTTACGAAAAGTCTGCTCGATGCACGCCGCTGCGAGCGATATCGCTCGATCACCCTCACTGTGACCGTAGTGGTCGTTGATCCATTTCAGGCCGTCCAAATCGGCGAAAAACATCAGCATATTCTGCCTCGCGTCGCGTGCCCACCTCAGGTTCCGGGCCGCCAGCGCCATGAATCCGCGGCGGTTATGCAAGCCGGTCAGATCGTCCCTCAACGCCATTTGCAGCAGCGTGCGCTGCAACCCAAGATGACCATGGGTGTAACGCAGGGTTCGCGCAATGGTGTCGGCCGCAATCGGGTCGGCCGCAATCGGGTTGTTGCCGGCCGCGGCGCTGAGACGCGATTGCTTTCCCCCCACTTCCGGCGGACCTTCCAGCTGCTCCACAGCACCGTGAATGTCGGGCAGCAACAAAATCGGCAAGTTCGGCAATTTGTTACGCACTTGGATGGACATCCTCGACACAAAGTGCGGCGTCAATGTGGATTCCAGCAACAACACATCGGGTGCTTGCTTCACGACCATGCGCAATGTGCCGTCAAAGTCCTGCATATTCACCCGCAAGGCTTTCACATCTATCAGTTGACCGTCGATCGACTCATGAAACCCTCCGTTCAAAAACCAGGAATTTTCCCATTTTTCCAACATGACGAGCGCCTTGAGCAAGGTCCGTTTCATAGCCTCGTTTCGCCTCTTTTTGGGTGATTGACCATGCATCCAGCTTAGACCGGGCAGCGACGCGCACAATCGGGTGAATTATCGATGGACCCTGTGGGAAAGACCGGGTGCCATGGGGGAAGGCGAAAATCAGTGTTGTAGTAGCCCGATTATGGCTCTATTAGGCCATTTCGGATCGCATAGCGGACCAGTCCGGCGGTCTGATGAATATCGAGTTTTTCCATTACCTTGGTGCGGTGACTGTCCGCCGTCTTAGTGCTGATACCCAGCAACGCCGCGATCTTCTTGGTCGAATGCCCTTCGCCGACTAGTTGCAAGACTTGTCGTTCACGCAGGCTCAGTTTTCCATTGGGCGCGTCGGGGTTGGTAAGGAACGCATGGACCACCGCGTTGGAGATCTTGGGACTCAAGTACACCTCGCCGCAATCCACATGCCGTATTGCAGCCACCAAATCCGTGCTCGCCTGTGTTTTGAGCACATAACCGCGCGCGCCGATGCGCAATGCTTCAACCGCATAAGGTTCTTCCATATGACGGGTCAGAATAACCGTGCGTGTTTGAGGACTTACTCGCGCCGCTTCGCGCAATACGCTCAACCCATCGAGGCCCGGCATGTCCAGATCGAGCACGGCAATTTCCGGCAATAACTCCCGAATCATGCGAATCGCCTCGAGTCCATCCGAGGCTTCGCCCAATACCTCGATATGCTCCTTCTCCAGCATGAGCCTCAATCCCTGCCTGACGATGAGATGATCGTCCGCGAGAACTACTCGAATCGGCATCTTTAATTCTCCACCGGGATTGATATCATCAACTCCGTGCCGCAGCCGCCCGAGTTGATCTGCATGGACCCGCCGACAACGCTCAGGCGCTCGCGCATGCCGATCAAACCGAAGCCTTGTTCGCCCTGGCGAACCGCAATCGACGCTGGGTCGAAGCCTGTGCCATTGTCGCATATGCAACAACAAATCGAATCGGCTTTTCGTTGAAATCGAATCCAGACCGCAGTTGCCCGAGCGTGCTTGACCACGTTGTGCAACGCTTCCTTGGCAACGTGGTACAAGGTCGCTTCGACCCGTCTTGGTAATCGTTGCTCCGGCACCGCCTCGATGCTTATCTGCAATTGGGAACGCTGTGCGAGGCCCTCGAAGAGGTACCGTAGGGCGGGAACCAGGCCCAGGTCGCTCAGTAACGCGGGCATCAGCTCGTGCGACAATCGACGCAGCTGAACTTCGATCTGATCGAGCAGTTGCGTCACCTTGAGAATATGCGGCTGAACCGCCGGCACCTCGTGGCACAGGTTTTGCAGCGCGATGTACACCGCAACCAACAATTGGCCGGCCTCATCGTGAAGCGCGTTCGCGATACGTTTTGCCTCCTGTTCCAGCACCTCGTTGAAGTGGCGCAGCGCTGTATTGGCTTCGCGAAATCCGCCGTACGTCATCTCATAGGGCGAGATGCATTCGGCAAAAAATTGCGCGGCTCCCGTTAGCATGCGATTACGCTCGTCTATCCCGACATCATGCGCCAACAGCTCCCGTAAACAAGAATGGTGAATATCCGCAAGGGCGACCAACCCCGTGCCCGCCTCCAGCGCCCTGCGCCCGATTTGATACGCTTGCTGCAGCGCAGATTCACCCGCACCGCCCAAATAGTCGCGCAGTGAGGTTGGATAGGCGGTAGCGGCCTCTTTCACGGCCAGGCACCCCGATACCGTGCGACCAGAACCAAGGCATCATCAGTGCCTTTGCTGCCATTTGCCAAAATCCCATCGGCCATGGCCTCGAGTCGACCCTGCAGCGAGATGCATATGGCACGCTCGGCAGTCACTCCGTCGGTGGCCATCGTCAATATGTCGCCGGGCCTGACCGGCAGTTCTTCCGCTCGAAGACCGGGCGAGCGAACGCCGACCACGCCGTTTCGCAGCAATAATCTGTTGCATGGCAGCCCTGCATCCCGGTGCAGTAAAGCGCACTCAACAGTGCCGACGCCGATCCAAGTGAGCTTTGCGTCCTCGGTATTGAATGCCGCGAGACTCATGGTCACACCGCGCGATCCGCGCAGCGCCTCGTGGCAATGATGCAGCAGCTGCGTGACCGGATCGCCGATATGCTGGTCCAGTGTTGCGATTGCGATGCCGGCTGCCGCGGCCGCCGCCGGTCCGTGTCCCAAGCCGTCTATTACGGCGAAAACCATGCCATTCGAAACGACACCGGCCCAATACCGATCGCCCGATTCAGTCTCTCCGGGCATCGTGGCGGCGGCTATGCTCCATTCTAGGTCGGCCGCTTTCATTTGAGCCACTTCTTGACGGTGACGGTCGTGCCTCGCCGCAGTTCCGATTCGATGACGAACTCGTCCATCAGTCTCCTCACGCCCGGCAGTCCCAGACCCAATCCGCCGGACGTTGAATAACCGTCGCGCAGCACGTCGTGAATACTTCGAATACCCGGTCCGCTGTCGCGAGCGATGATCACGATACCCTTCGTATGAGTGGTTTCTTCGCTGCGCATCATCACCTCGCCGTGCTGTGCATACGTGACAATATTGCGGGCCAACTCCGAGATTGCCGTGGCGATCAAGGTGGCGTCGGTCGCCGAGAAACCGATATTGGCCGCCATTGCCCTTCCTTGCTGCCGCGCCAGCACGATGTCTACGTCGGAGCGGATGCCCACTAGGATATCTTGTAGCACAAGCATTTGCGCGCTCAGGTACTACGGGCCGCTCGTTGTTGCAGGTGCGCAAGACCCTCCTCCAAATCGAGCGCGGTGGCCACACCTTCCATCGTCAAGCCAAGCTGCACCATGGCAAATGCCACTTCGGGTTGGATACCCACAATGACAGTCTCTGCGCCGCGCAGACGAATCACATTGGTAATGTCGCGCAATGTTCGCGTCGCGAAAGAATCCATCACGTCCAGCGCAGTGACGTCGACGATCACGCCATTCGAGCGGAAATGAACGACTTTGTCGATCAACGCCCGGCGCAACTGCAAGAGGTCCGCATCCGAGAGCGCAGCCTGGATGGTGGCTATGAGAAACCGACCCTGCTTGAGGATTGGGACTTCCATGGTCTGCCTTATGACGACGCGGTATCCGCAACCGGAACAACCTTGTAGCCCAGCAAGCGCTCGGCTTGTTCAATGCCGCCTTGCAAATCGCCGACTGTATTCATTTTGCCGAGATCGACACCGATCGTGACGATGGTCTGGGCAATCTCGGGAGACAGACCCGTCACGATCACAGTGGCACCCAGCAGCCGCGATGCTTCCACGGTTTGTACCAAGTGATTGGCGACGGTCGCATCCATGGCCGCCACGCCGGTGATGTCGATAACCACAACCTTGGCGCGATTTGTGCGGATGCCTCGCAGCAATTGCTCCGTCAACTGACGCGCCCGCTGTGCGTCGATGACGCCGATAATGGGCAAGATCAGCAGTCGCTCGCGGACCTGCAATACGGGTGTGGAAAGTTCGCGGATTGCTTCCTGCTGCTGACGAATGACGCGTTCGCGTTCCTGCACGAAGCCGACCGCCACGGTGTTGGCAATGCGATTGGCCGCCGGCTCATAAGCGTCCAAGATGTGATTGAGCATCGTGAAATCGCCTTGATACTTGGCGAACAGCGACCGCGCCAATACGTCGCGCAGCAGCAGCACGATTCCCACGACTTCGTGGGTTTCCACGCCTCGGGGAATGATGCGCTCGGAAAGGTCGCGCGCATACGTTTGCAACGCTTCGAACGTTCCGGTCGCGAGCGCTTCGACGTAGTTGTCGTACACGGAGGTCGCTTCGGCGAATAGTTCGTCCTTGGTCATGGCCGTCAGCAATCGTGCTTCCGCGATGCGGTTAGCCCACTCCTCGCGCAATTGAGTGCGATTTTGCCGCAGGTGCGCCACAAGCTCCTGCAGTAACTCGGTTGGTTGCGCAGGGGTGCCTTGCAGTTGATCGGCGGATCGCTTGCTGGACATGGGACGGCTCCTAAGGCGCTACGTTTATTTGAAGGAGCCTCCGGGCTCCCGCGGGTTTTGGCCTACTGTACAAGGTTAGAGCTGATTACCTTATCGGGAAAATACCCTATCCCGGCAGGAACGTGCTGCGCGTTGACGCAGGCAGCCGCCGGCCAGATCCTCCAACTCGCCGGGTGTGGTGAAAACTCCAGGATGTATGGCTAGCCTGGCGTATTTTCCCGCAGGTGCGGGGGCGGAGAGGACAGTTTCAAACCCTGTACTGCCCACCACAAATCAAAGACTTAGCCACGATTCTAGACTTGGCTGCCGTTTAAGGTCATCGGCGGAGTGCCTGACATAGTTAGAACTTCGCGCGGCACGGCTATTGGCCGCCGCAGCCGTAGTTCAATATGCGGCAGCAGCAGAAAGATACGCGGGCCGTGCACCAGATATCGCTTCGCCAGTCTTCTCGGATTCTGGACGAGACGAAACAGCCATTCAAACCCCGATTTTCGAATCCAAAGCGGTGCACGCCTTTCGACACCCGTGATGAAATTGATCGAGGCGCCGATACACAACGCGAGACCGCGAGCGACGCCGCGCTCCTTGAGTTTTTGCGCGATGATTTCTTGCTGAGGCGAGCCAATGGCCAAAAAGCAGAACCTGAAGGGACTGCTTTCCTCGATCGCGCGCAAGCAGGATACGACCGCTACTTTGTCGCGAATAAAATTCATCGGCGGATCAATGTGGCGCAGGGCTTTGAGGCCGAAACGCGCCCGAAGCTCCTGAGCCTGTTCGGCGCTCCCACCCACCATCACCGCAACATCGTTCGGTTTGATCACGCTGGAGATCACCGCGGCTGTCAAATCGCTGCCTGGACTTACGCGAAGGTGTTGTCGCTTGAGGAAACCGATCAAATGCGCCAGAAAATGGCTGTCCAAAAACACATATGCAGCTTGCGCGTACAATGCGCGAAACTCGGGATCGTGGTAATGACGAATAACATGATCGACGTTGGGCGTAACGACGTAGCCGAAGCGCTCACTCCCGAATGCGGTCACAATTGCGCACGCTTCGGCGAGTTCGTAGTCATCGATCATCAGAACGTTGGTCATATCATTCACCGCAAATGCAGTGCCGAAGTTTCGTCTTGGACGGCGCAGCCGCCACCCCCCGCCTGCATAGCCCCAAGTTTCCGCCTCGCCGGCTGATTAACCGCACTGCCAGCATAAACCGCGTATCGAGGCGCACAATCGGGTGAATTATTGATGGCCCTGGTGGAAAAGACCGGGCGCAATGAGTTCGCATGTGACACAAAGCCACCGGGGAAGCGCTGGTTCAAACCATCAGTGAACGGATCGGTCGGCATCTCGAGCGCACCGGCAAGTTAGTGCGAGACGAGCAAAGCAGCTACCTGGCCCTGGATTCGGAGGGGGAGGGGGAGGATGCGCTGAAAGATCTGCAAGGCCACTCCATCCGGTACCGGATCGCCGTGGGTCCGCACAAAGGCCGGCAAGCCTTCAAGCTGCAGAGTCTGCCGCCGCTCACCGGCGAGCGCGCCGGGGAGCCCGTGGCCCAGGTGGCCGCCTTCTCCCTGCACGCCGGCGTCGCGACCGAGGCGCACCAGAAGAACAAATTGGAGAGTGGCGCGCTATATCACGCGACCGCCGGTGGCGATCGAACGGCTCTCGCTCACGCCCCAGGATATTCTCGGTTCGTCGTTGTACCCTCTATATCGCGGCAGCAACGACCAGTGCCGGTGATCAAGAGTCCGCAGTCCCCTCACCAACGGTGTACGATGCACCACTCGACTTGGGCTGTGGAGCTGAACGATGCCCGCTGCAAGTGTCCATGTATGTGTCATGAGTGACGGACGCGAACCATGAACGCGGATGCGATGCGCGACAGCTTCGACTATGACACCTACTGGTGGATCATCGAGCGACTCTCCCGCACTAATCGGCCGCTACGCTTCGCGGACTTGGCCAGCGGTTTCCCGACTGCACCTTTCTTCATTCTGCGACACGATGTCGACTACTCTCCTGCTGCGGCGTTGGATCTGGCAGATCAAGAAGCGAGGCGCGGCGTGCGTTCCACGTATTTCTTATTACTAAATGGCCTTTACTACAACATGCTCAGTCCCGAACATGGGACCTTCGGACGTCGACTGGCCGCAATGGGTCACGAAGTAGGATTGCACTACGACGTGAAATTTCTCGAGGCGTTTCCCCGGCAAAAATGGCGCGATTTGATCCGCA
>WNFR01000439.1_pt1 | contig 42815 bp, 22 predicted proteins | sample 5400221 | NCBI WGS metagenome assembly WNFR01 (sample SAMN13153357, study PRJNA577476) | soil metagenome | isolation source: 40 cm soil under Madrone tree | place: USA:California | collected 2016-06-14 | reverse complement strand
GCAAGCACGGAACTGCTCAGGTATATAGGACTCTCCCCGGATTCCCCGTCTCGCGCGAGGAAAACAGATTCAATGGCTGCCGCCGAACTTGCCGGCCCTTCTCCCTAAAAAGGTCCATTATTTTGTCAAAGACCATCAGGTAGTGGTCCAGGGATCAAAGTATTCGGGCTTTAGCCCCTGAGGTTTTTTGGAGCCGAATACTTCGGCGAACCCTGAGGTTTCGACCTTTTGGTTTAGTTCTTGGTTTTAATTATTGCCACTACCTTCAGGCAGTGGTCCGGGATCAAAAGTATTCGGGCTTTAGCCCCTGAGGTTTTTTGGAGCCGAATAGTTCGTCGAACCGTGATACAACTGTCGTTAGTGCCCGAGCCAGTTGTCACCCGTCACTTTTGAGAAAGTTGCGTCAACAACTCAGTCATTCGACGCACCGCACTCCATTGGAAACGAACAGAAAAATAAGAAGGAATGAGGAAGCCCAAAATGTCTAAATTCATCGCCGTCGTTCTACTCTTCGTGCTGGTTGTTGTGCCGATTTCAGCCCTCGGGCAAACACCTTCCACACAACAGGGTGACGAGAAAATCGTTACCGGCACCACTGAAGTGGTCTTCGACGCCGTTGTAAAGGACAAGAAGGGCCGCCCGGTAAAGGACCTTAGGTCCGAGGATTTTCAAATCACTGAGGATGGTGTGCCGCAAGAGGTAAAGTCATTTCGGCTGGTAGCTGGAGACACACCGGAGCCGGCTGCGAAAGACAACACGGGCAAGACTGCCACGGGTGGTCCAAAAGCTACGGCTCGCGTCCTCGAAGCTTTCAACGCTGGCAGGATCGGCACCGTCGCGCTTGTGTTCGATCGGCTGTCTGCAGACTCCAGGACGCGCGCGCGCGATGCAGCGATCGCGTATCTCGGAAACGGCCTGGGCCAAAGCGATTTCGTTGGTGTTTTCGGCATCGATCTTAAGCTCAGCGTGTTCCAGACCTTTACGAACGATGAAAAGCTCATAAGACCGGCGATCGACAGGGCCGGCTCAAGCGCCTCTTCACCGGGTGTCGCTGACCAGTCTCAAATCACAGAGATGTCGGTGCGAAACACTGCTCTTACCGAACAACTTTCACAGGCCGAAGGAAACGCCGCGGCGAGCCAAAACATGGGCAACATCGGCTCGCTTGCTTTGGACAAGGCCTTGAATGGCGTCTCGCTGCGCGCCGCCGAAGGGTTCGAGCGGATGGAGCAGACCGAAAAGGGCCAGGCCACAACTGATGGCCTGCTGTCGATTGTGTCTGCGATGGGTAGCCTGCCAGGCCGAAAGGCAATTATTTTCTTCTCGGAGGGAGTATCGATTCCCACTGCTGTGGCAGCCAACTTCCGAACTGTAATCAGCAATGCCAACCGCGCCAACGTTAGCATCTACGCCGTTGATGCAATGGGCTTGCGCACCAAGAGTGCCGATGTTGAATCCGGGAAAGCGATGACGGCGCTGGGACAACAGCGCGCCAGCCAGGCCGCCAGCGGCAATGATGACTTCAGCTCGATGATGAGAGACTCTGAGCGCAATGAACAGTTGGTCCGGAACAATCCCGAGGGCGTGCTGGGCCAACTCGCGAATGAAACGGGCGGCCTGCTCGTCAGCGGCACTAACAATCCCGGCCCGCGTCTGCGGCAGGTCAACGACGACCTGCACTCTTATTATGTTCTGACTTACACGCCGAAGAATTCCGAATATGACGGCAAATTTCGGCAGATAAGCGTCAAGGTCAATCGAGGAGGTATAGACGTACAAGCTCGCAAGGGCTATTACGCAGTAGGCGCGCGGTACGATACTCCTGTATTGGCGTTTGAAGCGCCCGCGCTGGCGGTCCTCGGCGGCAAGTTACAGCCGAACGCCTTCTCGACAATGGCTGCCGCTTTCAGTTTTCCCGAAGCCCAAAAACCCGGCCTGGTGCCGGTCGTAGTTGAGGTACCCGCAAGCTCAGTTAACTTCGTTGGTGATACCGAGAAGAAGACTTATCGCACCGACTTGGCAGTCGTCGTTGTGATCAAAGACGAGTTTCAACGTCCCGTAAGAAAGCTTAGCGGCCAGTATCTATTGAGCGGACCACTCGATCAGATCGAGGCAGCGAAGCATGGCCATATTCTCTTTTATCGTGAAACTGATCTGGAACCTGGCCGGTACGCAGTGGATTCAATCGCTTATGACGCAACCAGCAACCGATCAAGTGTGACCCACCACGAGCTGACAGTACCCGATAGCGACCAGACAAAGCTAAGGATCAGCAACCTCGTTGTCGTCGCTAAGGCGCAAAAAGTTTCGGCAACGGATTCGCAGGCAAACCCGTTTCGCGTGGGTGAGTTGATGCTTTTTCCCAACCTGGGCGAGCCGCTGCACAAGGCTGGCAGCAAAGGCCTGAGTATGTTTCTCACGATATACCCACCCAAAGGTTCGACGACGGCTCCAAAGATGAGCATTGAACTCGCTCAGGCTGGCCAGCCTATTGGCCAGTTGCCGGTTCAGTTACCCGCGCCGGATCAAACTGGTCGGATCCAATATACCGGCATCATTCCACTCGACGCGTTTCCGCCAGGTGAATATGAGCTAAGAGCAACGGTTAGCGATGGCGTAACTAAAGCCATGCGCGCAGAGCGATTCAGCGTTCAGCCTTGAGTCCGGCAGTAACTGCGGCAGCAAACACGTCCTGCTTGAACGTCGAGCGTCATTTCTGCGTTTCAGACGACGGAAATCAATTATGAACATCTTCACCGCAGTTCTTCTTTTCGTCGCCTCAACGATCGGCTTTCCATTGCTCGTTCGGGGACAGTCTCAATCGAAGTCTGAACCGCAAAAGCCGGATACGATTGTCGTTGAGAGATCTGAAGTGATACTCGACGCCGTTGTCAGAGACAGGAAAGGACGACCGGTCACAAATCTTTCAGCCGGCGATTTTGAAATCTACGAAGACGGTGCTCGCCAGCAGATTGCTTCATTCCGTCTGGTGACTCGCGGGGCGGTGAAGACCGGCGAACAGCGGCCGATCCCGCAGTCGGCGACTGCGAAAGGGTCGACCCCGATCCCGTTACTCTCCGTTGAGAATAGACCCGGAGCGGTCGCGCTGGTATTTGATCGGCTTTCAACTGACGCACGGGTGCGCGCGCATGGGGCAGCCCTTGCTTACCTCGAACAAGGTTTGGGGCCGAATGACTTCGTTGGGGTCTTTCGCATCGATCAGTCGCTCAGCACAGTCCAAACCTTTACTAGCGACCCGCTGCTAATCAGGCAGGCGATTGACCGATTCGCGGGAGAAGGAAACTCTGTATATATCTCCGGAGAAAAGGAGATCGCCAGGCTTTGGGAGGAAAACGATAAGCTTCAAGAGCAACTCATGGGCCTCAGCCAACTCGAGGCCGGCCCCGTAATGATGGACATGGCGCTCAATGCGATGAAACTTCGGACAGCCGAGGATTTCGAACGGATCGAACGAGATCAGCAAGGATTCACCACTCCGAATGCATTGCTCGCCCTGATCAACGGATTGGGCGCCCTGCCCGGCCGCAAATCGCTGGTTCTCTTCTCCGAGGGCATTGCGATCCCGCCCTCAGCGGCAGACCGTTTCCGCTCGGTCATCGGCAATGCCAACCGCGCCAACGTCAGTATCTATACGGTTGACGCCGCCGGCTTGAGAGCTGAAAGTTCCGACGCTGAAACCTCGAAAGCCATTGCCAGGATCGGACAAAAACGCCTGGGGGAAGCAATGACCGCTGAAGATCCCAGAGGGGCTGGCACTCAGCCAATGATGAGAGACCTTGAACGCAACGAAGACCTCGTGCGCAAGAATCCTGAAGGTGGTTTACGCCAACTAGCAAGAGATACCGGTGGGACGTCCATCAGCAGTACGAACGATCCCGGCCCGCGCTTGCGTCAGGTGAACGAAGATCTGCATTCGTACTACCTGCTGACCTACTCCCCGCGGAATCCGGACTACGACGGTCGCTTTCGTCAACTGAATCTTAGGGTCACGCGCGCCGGTATGGAGGTGCAGGCCCGCAAAGGCTATTACGCGTTGCGCGAATCGTACGACTCGCCGGTGCTCGAATACGAGGCGCCGGCTCTCGCAATGCTAAGCGGCAAAGCGGTGACCAACGCGTTTCAGACATACTCCGCCGCCTTTAGCTTTCCCGAACCGGCGCGGCCGGGTCTTGTGCCTGTCGTCGTCGAAGTTCCCGCGGGCGCGATCAATTTCCTGGTGGATAACGCAAAAACGAAATACAGCGCCGATTTCTCGATCGTCGCCTTGATCAGAGACGAATTCGGCCGCGTCACGCGCAAGCTGAGCACTCACTACCTGCTCAGTGGTCCTTATGAAAAACTCGAAGCAGCGCTGAACGGCAGCATTCTCTTTTACAAAGAGACTCAGCTCCAACCAGGTCACTACTCGATCTCCTCTATTGTCTACGACGCGCTCGCAAAGCGGTCGAGCACCAGCACGGCAAACGTTATTATTCCGGCTACGGGGAAAGACTCGCTGCAACTGAGCAGCATCGTGTTGGTAAAGAACGGCGAGCACCTCTCGTCGGCAAACAAGCAAGCCTCAAGATTGTTCCGGTTCAATGACGCGTTGTTGTATCCCAATCTGGGCGAGCCCGTAAGCAAGTCCGAAACTAGCGAGCTCAAGATCTTTGTTACCGCTTATGGGCCACCGGGCGAGGCTGCTACGCAGAAGCTGAATTTGGAAATTCTTCAGGGCGGCCGTACGGTGGGCAAACTCCACAACAACCTTCCGGCTCCGGATCAAACAGGACGCATTCAGTACGCAAGTGCGATCTCACTTGATAAGTTGCAGCCCGGTGATTACGAACTGAAGGTCTCAGTGCAAAACGCGAAAAGCGTCGCCGTGAATTCTGCTCGCTTCACAATCATCCCTTAATTAGTTCGACAACCTGGACACCAAAGCGACTAAATCAAAACAGACAAGATTGGTACACGATGGCGAACTTACAATTCGATATGACTTTCCTGGCCTTCAACACCTCCTGGAAGCGCGAGCCATGCCTGCTGTAATTAAAAGTATTCGCGCGCCAGCGCGCAGCATTCACTAACATCTAACCTCTGACATCTAACATCTGCCTTTCTCAGCGAGCTTCAGTTCGGAAACGGTTCGCCTTCTCGCACAATCCTGATACGGTGATCGGTGAACTTGAAATGCGAGCCGGGAAACTCGACCTTCGGCATGTGACAAGAGATGCATTGGCGCTGACCGACCGGACACGCTTTGTCGGTGCGGCCATCCTCTACTTCAGCTTTGGCAACAGCGGGCGATTTCAAGCTGGCAAACGACTGGTGGCAAGCGAAGCATTTCGGGTCATACGATGCGATATCCGTTGAGGGATCCTCGTGCGGATTGTGACATGATGTACAAGACAGACGCATGTCGGCCGGATCGTGAGCTCGGCTGGTGAACATGCGATACGGTTGAAAACGGACGGTGATTAAACCGCGGAGCAGCTTGTTCGAGATTACCTCCTCAGCACTGCGATGGCACGAGCCGCAGAACTCCTGTGAAAGTTCGTCAGCGCTCATGTTACCGGGATTGAAGATGCGTTTGTCCTTGAACTGCTTTGCTTCCATCGCCGCGATATGCTCCGCGCCTGGTCCATGGCACGCCTCACACGATACTCCGGGCATCATGCGATCCAACTCCAACTGATTCCCGTAAACGGCGCCGGTGGAGTGACAGGAAAAGCAGTTCCGCGCTTCGTCCATGCTGATCCTTCGACCCGCTGCCACATCGAGCGATGGCGGTACTTCGCGCGGATAGCCCATGGTCACATCCAGGCCCTGAATGTCTTTGTAGTAGCTAAGACGACTTTCGTAGAACGACCCGTCGTGACGGAAGACATAGGTCTGGCCAGCTTTTCCCTGACCGAATGTATAGAGTATGGGCTCGGAGATCGTGTTCACACCGTCGGTTACGGTATACAGGCTTTGGTCGCCGCGACGCACGATCTCGTGTGCATATGCTCCGCTGCGAAACGTCAGGCGCGGATGCGCGCGCAGAATCTCGCTCTTGGCTACAGGCTCCAGTGCCTTCCCCATTGCCGTCGAGTGCTGCTTTGCCGATTCTTCCGTGTGGCATTTTGCGCAGGCCTGGGGCCCGACGTATTTAGCATCCTTTTTGCCGGGGCGCCACGGCGTCGCAAGTGCGTCGCCTCCGCTCATGCCGGGCCCTTGGGCGCGCGACTTAAGTCGATCAATGCAAAGCAGAAACCCGATCATGACGACCAGAATAATAATGGCCGAGACCTTTACTCTGACACCGAAATTTGAATCTGCAATTGAAAGCGGCATGAATCAACCAAAGAAACAGGTTCACGGATACTGAAAGGCAATTTGCAAAAGTGTCAGTCCTTGCGAGACTCACCACCGTGACAGGATTATTATTGCGGAAAGCCCCTGCTCTGGATCGGCTTCGCGATGGATTGATTGCGCCTTTCGCGATCGACAAATGGGTTTATGGCTGAGGCGACTTGTCTGTTGCCGAATTGTCATCGGGAAGTGCGCTTCCCTGCCCTGCGCCTTCTGCCTTGCTTAAACGAGCAAAAATGGCGCGGGCCTTGTCGGCATCCTGTTTGCGCTTGGCTTTTGTGTACGCGCGCGCAAGCGCAAAGTATATCTTCGGCTCATTAGGCACCATCTGGGAAGCCGTTTCCAACTCCACGATGGCGCGATCGTTTTGACCCGCGTCGAGCAGCAGTCGCCCAAAAACATAATGGCCCAGCGGTAACCGCGGCGCGATCTTCACTGCCTCTTCCGCCAAAGGTAATCCACCCTCGATATCTTTGTTGCGCAGCTTGATGTTGGCCAGTTGGCAACGCGCCAGCGCGTGCTTGGGCCAATTTTGCAACTCGTGCTGAAAGGCGATTTGCGCCCCGTCGTCGTCGCGGTTCGTCAACAGAAAACGACCGTAAGCGTATTGCACATTGGCTACCTTGCCATAGTCGCGCACCACCATTTCGTATTCCCGCTGGGCATCGGACATGTTCTTTTCCGCCGCGAAATGCTCGGCGAGTCCCGCCCGGCGAATTAAAGCATGATCCGGATAGTTGATGGTGATCTCCTTCGGCGTCATGCCGATCCGCAGGATTGCCAAACCCAGGGAAATGATCAACTCCTCGCTCTTCAGACCTTCGTAACTAAGCGAGCCGAGAGTCTCCTGTGCCTTTTCGAAATCTCCCTTTAAGATCGATATAAGTCCATCGTGATACCGCATAACGCGGGTCAATTCGGTATTGTCGCCGAGCCCCAGTATACGGGCCTGTTCAAAATGCCCGCGGGCATCGTCATAACGTGTCAACTGAAACTCGCAGAGGCCAAGCATTGCCCAGGGGGCGCCGACCTTCTGTTGAATCTGTGCCGTCTGTTTGAAAGCTTTCGCAGCCTCGGCGTACTGGTCGTGATCGTAGTAAAGAGTGCCGAGAAACCACCAACCTTCGGCCCATGTGGGGCGAAGCGCGATTGCCTGGCGGTACAATCCGATAGCCTCGTCGATTTTGTCGGCTTCACGTGCGGCAGTTGCTGCCGCCGCGATCGTATCGAAATTTTGCGATCCCGCCGATCCCTTCGGCATCGCTGCCACCTGCTGAGTCGGCGTGGATCCTGGTCGTGCACGACGTTGGGCCAGGGCATTCACAGAGCCCGCCATCAGACAGGCAAGAAACGAGGTTGCAAAGATAGCCGCCGATACGCGCGACAGCATGCAGCTTCGCGAATCACCCCTGGGGGGATTAAGCTTGAACAACAAATGGTTCTCTCCCATGATACTGCCGCGTCCTTAGCCGTGATTCCGGTTCCTGAATTCGACACTCCTGCTGGCGACTTTCTTGCTCTCTGCTTTTGTGGCGATCTTTAGGCCTTCACCCTCCACCACAGTGACATAACTATTCATCGGTAAGTTCGTGAGTTTATCAGACTTGCCGCTTGGCCAACGAATCTCAACCGAATCAACCTTTCCATTGGGTCCGGCGCCGAGGATCTCGCGCGGGTCATGTGACGCCAGATAACTGCCGCCGGTTGTTTTCAGCCGGCTGAATTTCTTAGTTCCGACCTGCCACGAGATCACAGCGCCCACCGCGCCGGGATTGCTCTTCGTCGCGACCAACTGCAAGCCTAACCAGTTGTTTCGATTGCCCCCATCGTTCCGCAGTAAGAGCGGCGCCTCGCCATTATTAGAGATTAACACGTCCAGATCGCCATCGTTGTCGTAGTCCCCGACGGCCAGACCCCGCGCCGGATAGCTTTTCGAAAAGACCGAGCCCGATTGCATGCTGACATCCTTCAATTTTGTACCGAGGTTCTCGAACATAAGAAGCGGTTCTTTGTACTTCACCCGCGTAGTCAGTTTCTCCACCATGTCGTCCGGATGGCCGTTAGCCAGAAAAAGATCTGGATAACCGTCGTTGTTATAGTCGAAAAACTTTAAACCCCAGCCACTCAGCAAACGAGTCGCCTGACCTATCTCGCCGGGCTCGTCAGTAAAGTTAAGGTCCTTCTCGTTGTGATAGAGGCTGAACAACTCCTGATCGATGTTGGCAACAAACAGATCCTGCCAACCGTCGCCGTCGAAATCCGTGGCATCTACACCCATACCGGAACGTGGGCTTCCGTTGTCACTAAAGGCTACGCCCGCCCGCAATCCAACCTCTTCAAAAGTCCCGTTTCCCTTGTTGATAAAAAGAAAGTTAGGCATCGTGTCGTTTGCCACAAACAGGTCGGTCCAGCCGTCGTTGTTCACGTCGGTCGCTACCACCCCAAACGACTTCCCGGGCGATTTCGTGATGCCGGACTTTTCACTGACGTCCGTAAAGGTGCCATTCCCGTTGTTGTGAAAAAGGTGGCTCGGCTGCGGTTTAAATACGCGCGGAATGCAATAAAATTTCTGACCCAGACGATTGTTGCCGCACGTAGTCTCCTTGTTGTATTCGACAAAGCTGGAAACGAACAGATCGAGCTTGCCGTCTTTATCATAGTCGAACCACACGGCACAGGTGGACCATCCTGGCGCCGCGACTCCGGCCTTCTCGGTCGTGTCTGTAAACGTGCCGTTGCCGTTGTTGTGATAAAGAATGTTACGCCCGTAGCTCGTGACGTAAAGATCAACCCAGCCATCGCCGTCGTAATCGCCCGCCGCTGCGCCCATGCCGAACGTGTTGCCCGCAACTCCTGCTTTGTCTGTCACGTCAGTAAATGTGCCGTCGTGGTTGTTGTGATAGAGGGCGTTCTTCAGCGGTTTGCCGGGCTTAAAAAAATCCGAAGGACCACTGTTAACAAGGTAGATGTCCATCCAGCCGTCATTGTCATAATCGAAGAACAAGCAACCGGCGCCGACGGTCTCCGGCAGGAAGCGATCAGGGGACAAGGCGTTGTCGTGCACCCAATTGATCCCTGCCTGCTTTGTGACATCGGTAAAAACTACTGGGGATGCGGAAGCGGGTTGCTGGCAATAAAGGCTCGAAGCATGTGTCAGGAGCAGCACGAGACATGCCAGTGGATAAAGAGTCTTAATGGCTATCACACGTGTTTACCTTTCGGGCGTTATGGCTTTGGCGTGGAGGGGGTCGGTGCCCGCTCTTTCTCGGTAACAGCGCTCGGCTGAGGCTTCGGTGCTTCCGCGCGCTGCTTCTCCTGCAGATCGACTTCGCTGCCGGGTGCCTTCAACGGCACGGATAGTTGCGGGTCATTCGCCTGCTTCTTCTGCTGTTCTTCCTGAAGTTTTTGAATGATGTCGCGCTCGCGTTGTCCATCCGCAGCACGGTTTAACTTGTAGTAGAGCCGCGCCAACAGGACATGCGCCGGCGTAAATTCCGGACTCCGCTCAGTGACGCGTTCGAGAAGGCGCACTGCTTCTGCGTTTTCGCCTTTGACCGTGGCCAACTGGGCCATCTGATAAAGTGAAGCGATGTCGTTAGGTCTCAGATCGAGCGCCTTCTTTAACAGCGCCGCCGCCTCGTCCAGGCGTCCATCCTCGCGAAAGATCCAGCCGAGACGAACGTTTGCATTATAGTCGCGGGGATTGATTTCCAACTCGGCGGCAAACTCTTTTGCTGCCTGTTCCCGGTTGCCGCCAAATAAATTGGCTTCGCCAAGCTGCGAATGCAGTGTCGGCAGGCGCGAGTTGAGTTCCTTTGCCTGATTGAACTCGGCAATGGCTTTCGGGAAATCTTTGACCGCAAGGTAAAACGAGCCGACGATCAAGTGGCCTTCCGCGGAGTTGAGTTGACTAAAGACATTTCTGACCAGCGGTTCAGCTTTCTCCGTTTCATTGAGGCCGAGGTACGCGTTACCCAATGCAAATGCTGCGGCTACATTGTCTGGCTGCGCGTTATGGACAGCCTCGAGTTCGACAACTGCTTCCTTAAGCTTGTTGAGCTGGTAGTTGCACACGCCGAGCAGCAGACGTGCCTGGTAATTATCCGGTTGCGCCGCGGCCACCTGGGAAAGTTCACGTTGGGCCAATTCAAATTCTTCTGTCTTGTAAAAAGCGATGCCTAAATTAAGGCGAGTTTCGTGCTGATTCTCGTCAACCGCCAACGCCTCTTTGTAGTAGTGGATCGCTTCGCCATACTGGCCTAAACGGGCAAAGATGACGCCGAGATTCGAAAGCGCGTCCGCACGATTAGGTACGGAACGCAGCGCGGCCTCATAGGCTTCTCGCGCCTGCTGCAATTCGCCACGCTGTTGAAACGCAACACCGCGGGCAAAGTCAGCTTCCGATTGGCGCACGGCAGCGCCATCCTGAATCGGCACGCCTAAAACAACTAAAATTAAAAGCAGACTTCCGAGCATAAAGAACTTCAATTCAATTTCGCGGCGATCTCTGACTGATAAAGGAGTCGCTAAGGACGACGGGGAGCAATAAATCACATACGTAGCCAGGTAAGTCTAGCATCAATGATTCTAGCTCAACAAGCCGACCACTATTCCGGTTAATCCGCGGCGGCGCAGCAACCCCTTCCGGAGTCCGGGAAAAGGCTTACAACCAGCCCGGGGAGCACATTCTTAATAGCACTCCCATCTCACGTCGAGCTGAATCATCTGGCGTCAATCGTCGTGCTTGGCAGACTGCACCAGCACTTCCGCATCCACTTCCTTAGCGCGCGGGCAACGAAAAGATCGCGATTTTGCTGCGATCTCTCCTCCTTGAGCGTATCCATCGAAAGTCCGATTCGTAGGTGCCCCGAACCAGCATTGGAACCATTTCCCGATCCGCCGGGATCTCGCGCACAGGCGACCCCCCGGGGCAATCGAAACAATACCGCATACAACAAGCAAGGGCCAGTAACAGCCTTGCAAGCATATACACTGTTTCGATTTGGCGGAAGGTGCGATTCGGCTATTGGAAATCCACCTTGCTCAGCAGGGAGACCTCACGTCGGTTCGCAGGCCGGAGTATTCCATCATCATTTTAGGCTCAACAACTTACTTAAAAGTGACAGGTGACAGGAAAAAGCGAATTCCAAGCCGATTCTTGTACGAAGTCTGAGAACTGCGGTGAGTTTGCTTGCCGCTCCGTTCGCTTACTTAATGCGCGGACTTAACAACAAAACGGCCGTGAGCACACAACTTCCTGTCACCTGTCACTTGTCACCTGTCACCATTGAGTGAGTAGGCTTTCGCGGAATATTCTGCGGTCGGGAGGTCGATCACAAGAATCTGTGGCAATTCTCTCCAGAATGATGTTAATTTTAGTGCCTCTTCTTTTGCAGATTGCATCATTTTTTCTGCGAAATTCGGAATCCAACTTCCAGACAAAAGGCAGGTATAAACTTGAGGCTCGTAAAAAGCTTGCTTGTTCTTTCGATCTTATCGCTAACTATATCCTCCGAGGCGCAAATGCGATCCACCATTAGCCCTTCCCCCAATGAAGGCAGAATTCAAATACCGGTAACGACCGGGTGGCGTTTTCGGGACGTCGCCGGCGACACATGGTATCCGGCTACCGTCCCGGGCTCGGTCCATCTGGACCTGCTCAAGAATGGGGTAATCGAAGATCCCTTCTACCGCGATAATGAAGCAAAGCAGCAATGGATTGGCAAAAAGGATTGGGAATACGAGACCAGCCTCAGCCTGACGCCCGACATTTTAAAGCGCGACAAACTTGAACTTGTATTTGAAGGACTCGATACGTACGCTACGATCTTTGTCAACGACCGTAAAGTCCTTAGCGTCGACAATATGTTTCGCGTCTGGAGAATCGATTGTAAGGGTGCGTTGAAAGTCGGCGAGAATGCGATTCGAATAGTTTTTCGTTCTCCGGTCAACGAAATCCTGCCGGCGATGGCGAAAATGAGCTATCAATTGCCTGCACCAAACGACCAGGGAGAAAAGACATCGCCGTACACGCGCAAGGCTCCGTATCAATACGGCTGGGACTGGGGCCCTCGCTTTGTGACAAGTGGAATCTGGAAACCGGCGTATCTGGAAGCATGGAACGAGGCACGCCTCGATGACCTTCATATCTCTCAGGATAAGGTAAGCGCGGCTGAGGCCCAGCTGTCGGCTCAGGTTGACGTCACCTCGATTTCCAACACCGATGCGCTGTTGATTATTGATAACGTCGCGACCAGGGCGGTCGTGGCACAGAAAAAAGTAACGCTCACGCCTGGAAACAATCAGGTTAAGCTGGATTTCGGCATCCCTCATCCGGCTTTATGGTGGCCGAACGGTTTGGGTCCACATCCGCGATATAACTTTCGAGCCCGCCTGCTGCTCAACGGTCGCTTGTACGATCAGACGTCGACGCGAGTGGGTATCAGAAGCCTTGAACTCAGACAGCAGCCGGATCAATGGGGCAAGAGCTTTGAGTTTGTTGTCAATGGCGTGCCGGTCTTTGGCAAAGGCGGGAACTGGATTCCTGCGGACAGCTTTCCGACGCGCGTAACCAAAGATAAATATCGAATGCTGCTTAGCTCCGTCCGCGACAGCAACATGAATATGTTGCGCGTGTGGGGCGGCGGTATATATGAAAACGATGAATTCTATGACCTGTGCGACGAGATGGGAATTATGGTCTGGCAGGATTTCATGTTCGCCTGCAGCATGTATCCCGCCAATGTGGAGTTCCTCAATAATGTTCGCCACGAAGCGATCGACAACGTCAAGCGTCTGCGGAACCACCCGAGCATTGTACTTTGGGCTGGGAATAACGAGGTAGATGCGGGCTGGCACGGGTGGGGATGGAAACAGGCGCTGCCGGCTACGGTTTGGGATGACTACGAAAAGATTTTTGACGGTGTATTGCCCGAAGTAATTTCGTCCCTTGACCCTTCAACACCTTATTGGCCGAGTTCGCCACTTGGTGGTCTACAGGACGACCCCGGGTCCAGCCGAAGTGGAGACATGCACTTCTGGGGCGTATGGCACGCCTCGTTACCATTTTCAACGTATGAGGCGCAGCTGCCACGATTTATGAGCGAATACGGGTTTCAATCTTTCCCACAGCTCGACACCGTAAACAAATACACGCTGCCTGCAGACCACGACATTCAATCGCCTGTGATGCGGGCCCACCAGCGACATCCACGCGGCAATCAGCTGATTCGGGAATACATGCTTCGCGACTATCCGGAGCCAAAAGACTTCGAATCGTTTCTTTACGTAAGCCAGGTACTGCAAGCTGAAGGCATCAAGGTCGGTGCCGAGCATTTCCGCAGGGCTCGTCCACGCAATATGGGTTCACTCTACTGGCAAATAAACGATTGTTGGCCGGTAGCTTCGTGGTCCAGCATAGATTACTTCGGTAACTGGAAGGCGCTGCAGTATTACTCGCGCAGGTTCTACAATGATCTGTTAATCAGCCCCCACGCGGAAAACGATCTGCTTCAGGTATACGTGATTTCAGATCGCCTGAAGGCGGCTCAGGCAGAAATCCGGGTTTCGCTGATGGATTTTGACGGGAAAATCATTAATAGCACGGAAAAGTCCGCGACAATTGCGCCATTAAACAGTACTGCGTATCTCAGCATTCCAATAGCTGACTGGCTTAATGGCAAAGACAAGAAAAACCTGATGGTCTATTGCGAATTGGTCGTGGCCGGCAAGACTGTCTCAAGCAACGAGTATTTCTTCGAGCCCTTTAAGGATCTTGCGCTATCGAAGCCCTCGATCAATTTTGATCTTCTTCCAATCCGTGGCGGTTACAAAGTTGTGCTGGAGTCTGACAAATTTGCCAAGGATGTCTATTTGTCTGTCGGTTCACAAACAGGATTCTTCAAGGATAACTATTTCGATTTAGTACCGGGAAAAAAGGCTGAGGTAACATTCAAAACCTCAGAAAAGTTCTCCCCAACAGAATTCAGGAACCTTCTTAAGATACGCTCGATGAGCGATTCTTTTTGAGAAGACAGGCGGCGGATGGAAGCATCCCATCCGCCGTCCGCATTCTGCGTCGCGGTACGTGTGAACGCGACGCATCGCTTCTGGGCGCCGTAGGTGCCAAATGTCTATAGATTCACACGAGTAGAAAACGTTCCAAGCTCCGCCAGGGGCGCACTGTCCACTCACTCTTTCCAGATGGAAGCTTACTGTTTCGCATACCGCGTTTAGAGTACCGGCTTCAGCCGGGTTTTTTAGGGCGGTTAAAAACTCGACTCGAGTCGCAGGCGGAACATTCTTTTCCTCAATCATCTAACGGTTCAGTTTAATTACTCACACCCGCACGATTGGCGCCACTGATTACTAACCGAAAAGACTCGAGCACGTCCTGTGGAAGCGCTATCCCTTCCGAGAAAAGAAGAACAGCTTCACGCACGTTGCACGGCAGCACATCCTTAATTCTGTGCTGTCCTACTACTCATAACGCAGTGCTACCAGCGGATCAACTCTCGTCGCGCGCCTCGCCGGGATATAGCAGGCGACAAAGCCGACAACACCAAGCAGCAGCGGGACAAGTGCGAAGGTCAGCGGATCAGTTGTGCCGACACCAAACAACAAACTCTTCATCAGCCGCGTCATGGCGAAGGAGCCCAGCAGGCCGAGAGCCACCCCGATTAAGGCCAGTTTCATTCCTTGTACAGCTATCAGCTTAAGCACATCACCGGCTTGCGCGCCCAGGGCCAGCCGGATACCGAGTTCGCGCGTTCGTTGCGCGGTGGTGTAGGTCATCACGCCGTAGATTCCCAGTGCCGCCAGCACCAGCGCCAGCAAGGAAAACGAACCCAGAAGCCAAAGGTTGAACCGGTCGGACTGCAAAGCACTCGCCTGCAGATCAACCATCGTTCTGATCATAGTAATCGACATCAACCGATCCGCTTTGCGCGCCTCATTCACGATGGCGCTTGTCATGCTAGTCGGATCACCCGCCGTTTTCACCACAAGATTCATCTGCCACAGCGGTGGGTCGGCGGTATTGACGTAGGGATAAAACATCTCTTCCCAAATCCGGTTATCTACACCCGGCTGAATGTGGTTGGCGACGACGCCGACGATCGTTGAATACGGTGGATTACGTTCACCCACCTTAATGCGTTTGCCGATAGGGTCTTCGCCGGGAAAAAAGCGCCGGGCAAAGGCCTCGTTGACGATCATGACAGCGCGGCCCTGCCAGACTTCCTCGTCGGTGAAAGCGCGGCCCTGGCGCAACGGAATACCCATCGCTTTGAAGTACTCGGCTGACACGCTGCCGCCCCGCAAAACCGGCTCTTCGCCTTTGGGCGGCGCAGGCCGTCCTTCGATCCAGACAGGATCGGTCGCACCCGCGCCCGTCATTGGCAGCGAGAAGCAGATGCCCGCCGCCTCGACGCCTGGCAGTTGCTGCAGGTTGGCAAGGGTCTGTTGAAAGTAGCTCACTCGTTGCGCCGGGTCTTTGTAACTGCTGGAAGGCAACCGCAGACTCATCGTCAGCAGTCGGTCGGGGTCGAAACCCAGTTCGACGGTGCGCAGCCTGGCAAAGCTCTTCAGCAACAAGCCCGAGCCAATCAGTAAGAGCAGCGCCAGAGCGATCTCCAACACGACCAGCAGGCTGCGCAGACGGGGCTGTCGCCCGCCACCGCTGACAGTGTGCGCTCCAACTTTCAGGCTCTCATTCAGATTGAGCTTTGTTGCGCTCAATGCCGGAGCCAGTCCGAACAACAACGCCGTCAGCACGCTCAACCCCAGCGTGAAGACCAACACACGCGCATCCAGTTTGATCTCGCCCATGCGCCGCACTTGCTCCGGGCTGAATTTAACGACCGCCGCCAGCAACCACTGCGCGAGCAGCCAGCCACTCGCCGCGCCGCAACACGAAAGCAACAGGCTTTCGATCAGCAACTGCCGCACGAGCGAGAAGCGACTCGCACCGAGCGCAACCCGCACCGCCAGTTCTTTTTCACGGCCAACCGAGCGCGCCAGGAACAGGTTCGCCACGTTTGCGCACACAATCAGCAAGACCAGTACGACAGCGCCGAACAAAACCCACAGGGCTCTTTGCGCGTTCGCATCTACCACGTAATCTTTCAGCCCAGTCTCATAGACACCGTGCTCACGACTGTGCGTTGCGGGATAAGCCTCCTTGATGCCTTCCATCAATGTCGCCAATTCAGCTCGCGCCTGCTCGATCGTCACACCCGGTTTCAACCGCGCGGAGGCCTGCACCCAGCGTCCGGCGTTGTTTAGTTGTAAGGCCTCGTTGGTGCGAAGCGGCGTCCAGATGCTGCGCCAGCCGATCTGTCCGCCGAGAGTCAAAGGCGGCATAACGCCAATGACTGTCAAACTCTGCCCATCGATCCGCAACAACTTGCCCACGATCTCGCGATCGCCGCCAAAAGACTGCTGCCACAGGTCGTAGCCGAGCACTGCTGTGCGTGGCGCGCCCACTTTGTCATCTTCCGGAGTGAAGTCCCTACCCAGCAACGGGTGCACACCCAAAACTTTGAAGTAGCTCTCAGAGACCTGAGCGCCTTGTACACGCATTGTGCCGTCCGCCTGCTCGATGTCCGGGTTCCAGTTGACGTAAGCGGCAATGGATTCGAACGTTTGCGCTTTATCGCGGAACTCAGCAAACGAACGCCAGGCCATCGGGTTACTGTTTCCTTCGCCTTCCTTGCTTTCGCGGATGCCAATTAGACGGTCCGATTCGCTGAACGGCAGCGGACGCAATAACACGCCTCGCACCACGCTGAAGATCGCCGTGTTCGCGCCAATGCCCAACGCCAGCGTGATCGTTGCAATCAACGTAAACCCGGGATGCTTTAGCAGGCTTCGCATGCCGTAGCGAATGTCTTTGAATAAGGTTTCCATGACGTCATTGCCGGTAGCCGGTCTCTTTTACTGTTGCCCTTTAGGAACTATTGCGCCTTACGCCCGTCAAGGCACCCTGTGATTGAAGACAGGATCGAAATCGCCCTGATATACTTGTCTTCAGGCTTCTAGGCTCCCTCGGAGGGCTCCATCGAAGTCTCCGGCACCAAACTACGTAAATGAGCCTTCTATAGTAAAGTCCGAGGCAGAGACACTGGTGAAGGTCGAGAACAGTGTTGAGTCAATTCGCCTGATAATGTATTTCGAAGACAGATCGGGCTCCTTTAGATTGTTGTAGTCTGCCAAGTGTCTGGGGACGAGAGTTTAGCAGGAAACTGGCGGCGCAGAAACCAAAAAAATGAGATTGCGGCAGCGAAACGCTTGTCTTGCGGAGACTAATCGCAGCTTCCATTGCGTGGCCCTTCAAAGGGGATTATATGGCGCTCAAACATTGGACGATCCTTTACATTATCGATGCATTCTTCGCTGGATGGATGTGCCTGCGAAGCCGAAGTTGGAATCCGGAAGCACGCAATAACGGCTATATTTGGATAGTATGGCTCGCGGTTAGTACGGGTTGGTTCCTCACAGGCCTGTTCATTCCTGAGGCCAGGCTCTTTATTGCCATACAGCCTGGTCAATGAGTAACAAAATCCCTCAACATTTCTGAGCTTCGCGTGATACACTTTTGTAGTGGTCAAGAAACTAATAGCTTTTGTTTTGACTTTCGTCGTGGGGATCGCCTTCGCTTCATTCTTGAGGAAACGCCCCCAGCATTCGATTAGTATAGAACTCCATGCGCCACAACTCAGGATGCCAGAGGGTTGTCATTATGCCCCCGCAATGGATGTCGACTACGATATTCCACCCAGAATTTTTTGTGATCACAATCTCGATGGATACGATTGGCGGGAAATAATTGGATATGCGCACGGCTTCTTTGCACCCGGCACTCAATGGGACTTAGTTCTTCCCGAAGGCGTTAAGCATATGATGCGACCGGCAAGGAAAGATTCAGATATAGATTGAAGCGTCACGCTCCGACTCGATTCCGGAGTATTCTTCGATAGACGCAATGTCCAATACTGATTGGGTTTTTGTCTGCGTTTTTCTGCGTCCTTCTGTGGCTAAATTTCTTCCCGTGTACCAATCTTCCGTGGCGTGATTTAGGTTTCTCACTGCACGACTTATCTGATTTACCTTACGACAATTTGCTTCCGGATTCGTTAAATGAAAGGAACCAGGAATGAATGCTTCGCGGAAAATTCACTGTGGCGGAGTCGCAGCGGTTGTTCTGGCTGTTGTGTATTTTAACAATGTGGCGGCACAAAGTAAGGAAGCCGAGAAAGTTGTGGTCTTCTGTGACGAACAGCGTACCATCGCGCTTCTTGAGAAACAGGTTGCCGAGGCTAAGACGTTTGATGCGCCTGGCACCGCGATTCCCGTCATGGTGGCCGCGGCAGATCTGTTGTGGAATTATGACGAGAGGAAATCCCGTTCGATATTCACGGATGCTTTTGAAAAATCCAAAATCGAATTTGGCAAGACCGGGGATCAAACTCGGCAAGACGGTAAGCTGCTCATAGGAATATCCGATCAACGCATCACAGTTCTGAACGCGATTTCCAAGAGGGACGTGGAGTGGGGCTTGCGGCTTGTCAAGGATTTAGCTCCCGACTCCGCCGCCAGCGAGGAGGGCAAGGCCACCAGCGAATCTAGTTCTCGTGCGAAGAGTGCACAAAGAAGAAAGCTGAACGAGAAGATTGCCAGTTTGGCAGCAGGACTGGAAGCCACCAACCAGGAAGCTGCGATTCGGATGATGCGGAGCAGCTTCCAGTACCCGGCATCAATGTTTGATCTGTTCTTCTTTTTTCAACTTGCGAAATCGAACAAAACCGCGGCGGACCAGTTATTCAAAGAGGCAATTTCTGCATATGCGACGGGAAGTGTGGATGATCTCCTCTACCTTTCGGCTTATCCATTCGGGCTGCCATTAAACATCGGGCCCACCACGGGCGGCTACACCAGGTATGCTGTACCGCCAGGGTTTACGCCGGACCCTTCCCTTCAGCAGTTCTTTATCACGACTATGTTTCAGTTGTTCAGTAAACGCATAGAGGACCGTCCTGCCGAGCAGGTCAAGCCAACGTCAACGTCGGTCGCCGAACAGATTTACACTGCCGTGTCTGCGCTTGAGCCTTTTATTGCCCAGCATTTTCCGGAATATCTGGACGGAACTGCGACCTTGAAGTCCCAGGCTGTAACGATGATCTCGGATCGGACAAGACAGGAGGCTGAAAGTGAGGGTCGAGCTGCCTTTGCCGGCGAAGCCCCGAAAAACAGCGAATCATTTGAGAAGGCAGTCGAAGGTGCCGAGAAAAACGTAAACGTTCAGCAACGTGATTATACGATCGTGCAACTGGTAATCCGTATGGGATCGAGGGAACCGATCGATTCATTGTTGAAAGCGATCGAAAAGATCAGCGACGCCGACGTGAGAAAACAGTTGCTAAATTGGGCTTACTTCGTAAAAACACAATCGCTAATCACCGACAATCAATTGAACGAAGCCGTCCGGTTGGCGCAAAAGGTCGAAGAGGTTGACCAGCGAGCGTTCCTGATGACACAGATTGCTGAAGAAGGTGTCAAAGAGTTCAACGACCGCGCGCGTGCAATAGACCTGCTTGACCAGGCGGCAAAGACCGCTTCGCAGGCCCCCAATACTGCCGCAAAGGCTCGCGCGCTGATGGGTATAGCGGCGTTGTATTCACAGTTTGACGCATTAAAAGCCGCGGACGTGATGTCATCAGCCGTAAAAGCGATAAATGTATTGCCGGATGCCGATCTTTCGTACCGCACGATCATCAGACGTATCGAAAGTAAAACATATGCAATGTTCACGGGCGCTCCGGCCCCGGGGTTTACTTTAGAAGCGTCGTTTCGCGAATTCGGCAAACGTGACTTCAATGGAGCCTTGTGGGTCGCAGAGAAGTTGGATGATCGACCAAGGCGGGCGACTGCAATTATTTCGCTGGTAACTGAGTGCCTTACGCGACCGCCCGGCGAAAAAAAGCCTGCAACCGCCGGGAAGCCGAATAAATAGAGTTCGGGTGTTCTGTCACTAATAACTCAGACCGTACCCATACTTAAACAACGGGTCGTAGTTCGCGTCGCCAACGTTGATCGGTATTTGATCCATTGACCGAGGCCACGAGCACGAAAGCTTGCCGGTCGGTTTATAGTCTCCGAACAACACATCTGCCACTCCCTGACCTTCCGTCCCGGGCAACCACGCAGCCACAAAGGCATCAGCGTGATCGAGCGTATTTCCAACAATCAGTGGCCGGCCTGAAACTAAAACCACAACAACGGGTATCCCCGCCTTTTTCAAGTTTTCAACAGCAACGGCATCCTCCGCGGACAGCGAAAGGTCCTCGCGATCTCCCGTGCCTTCCGCATAGGGTTTTTCGCCAACTACAACGATTCCGACACTTGCGCCCTCGGCCCCGGAACCGTCCAGCGAGAAGGTCACCTTCGTGCCCTTCGAGACAGTGTTCTGAATTGCTTTAAGAATAGTAGTCCCACCCGGCGTTACAACTCCGCTCTTACCCTGCCACTCAATCGTCCAGCCGCCGCACTGGTTGCCGATATCGTCGGCGGTCTTTCCGGCAAGGTGTACGTGGGCCACCTTCTTCGAAATCGGCAGCGTTTTCTTTTCGTTCTTCAGAAGCACAAGTGACTGCCGTACGCAATCGACCGCCACCTTCCTGTGCGCAACAGAACCGAAACTCTTTTGAACGCTCCGATCCGTCAATTGCGATCGGTTCTTATCCATCAAACCCATTGCAAACTTAACCCGTAGGATTCGCGTTACGGCATCATCAATGCGCGACTCTGGTACCCGGTTTTCGTGCACAAGCTCGATCAATTTTGTATAAAACTCTCGGTATCGTTTTGGAACCATCACCATATCCATACCGGCATTTATGGATATCTCGATTGCATCCTTATAGTTTGGCGTAATCTGGTCGATGGCGTTGTAATCTGAGATTAGAAAGCCTTCGAAACCAAGTTCCTGTTTTAAAATCTCGGTCAGCAGTCTCTTGCTGCCGGAGCATTTCACACCATTCCAACTGCTGTAGGACGGCATGATCGAGCCAACCCCAGCCTTTACAGTAGAAATATATCCCTGCATGTGTATGGCGCGGAGTTCTTCTTCGCTTAACTTCGTGTCTCCCTGGTCAAGTCCCTTTCTTTTGCCGCCCGGACCTTGAAAGGTCGATGTACCCATTGCGGTGCCCCCATCACCGATAAAGTGTTTGGCGCATGCAAGAACACTCAACGGGTTCGATAGATCGGCGCCCTGAAAGCCCCGAACCGCGGCCTCGCCAAGCGTCTTCGCCAACTCCGGCGCTTCTCCAAATCCTTCATACGTTCTGCCCCAACGTTCGTCACGCGGAACTGTTACGCACGGAGCAAACACCCACTGCGTGCCGGTCGCACGAACCTCTTCGGCGGTAACACGGGCCGCTTCTTCCACCAGTCGGGCATTACGGGTACAACCGAGACCAATGTTATGTGGAAAGATAACGGCCCCAAGCACATTATTATGGCCATGTACAGCATCAACGCCGTAGAGAATCGGAATCCCAAGCCGTGTCTTAAGAGCGATCCGCTGGTACCCGTCATACATATCGGCCCAGGCGTCCAGACTGTTGCCTGCCTTAGGATCTGAGTTTCCTCCGCTGAGGACCGAACCCATGTAGTATTTCGCAATGTCTTGAACATCCTCCAGGTTCTCCTGGTCGGCCTGAACCATTTGACCCACTTTTTCTTCGAGCGTCATTTTCGAAATGATGTCGCGAACCTGAGGGTCAAAGGACGAAAGTGGTTTTCGGGCGAAAGGAAAAACACTCGAGGAACTGGCGTTTACAAGCGATGGTGCGAGAAGTCCTGCGACACCCGCTCCGGCAGAAATCTTCATAAAATCACGGCGCTTAAGTTTCATATTCGTTTTAAGAGAGTTTTACGAGTTCGTAATAGGATTAAAGAGCATTTGTGGCCCCATTGTTCACTTTTTCCATTGTTAGGGTCAAGAACAAACTTCGAAATATTTAAAGGACCTAACATCTTCAGCCCACATCCGGGTCCCAACATACCCCTTGGCAGATATCCGCAAAATATATAGTCTTAGAGACTAATGATGAAAACAACCGTCTTGCTTCTGCTTTCGCTCTTTTCACAAATAGCCTTATCAGACACAGGCATTCCTACAACTCAGATCAAAGTCGATCAGGCTGGCTATCCGCCCGGCGCAGTCAAGAAAGCGTTGGTGGTTACTCCGACCGAGGCGAGCGAATTCGTAGTAAAGCGCTCGCCCGGCAGTAGCCTAACCATGAGCGTCCTACCCGCTGCTCGTCAGCACGGATTACTTCGCGTTCAAAGGATGGTGCATTAGATGAAGGTCGTCGCGCTCGAGAATTCGGATGCAACCGCTTCGCTGTCTTCCGTGTTTCTACTCAGGAATGTACGACAAGTGAAGGAGGGCACCGTGGTGCTCGACGGCGTCGACCTGGAGGTTAAGCGGAGCGCGATAACTGCACTGATCGGGCCATCCGGGGCTGGCAAAACTTCATTGCTGCGGCTGCTCAATCGACTTGATGATCCGAGTGCGGGCGAGGTCTATTATCGTTCACGGCCGATCATCGAGTACCCCGTTCGCGAGCTGCGTCGACAGGTCGGCTTTGTTTTTCAAACGCCGGTGATGTTTCCCGGCACGGTCCGCGATAATTTACTGCAAGCATCAAAACTCTCTGGCGACGCCAAAGCGGATTTGGAAGACCGGGTAGCAGAGGTGATGGAGCTCGCCGAAGTGGAATCCTCGCTTGCAGATCGTGACGGCGACCGCCTCTCCGTCGGGCAGAAGCAGCGTGTCAACATTGCTCGGGCCATAATGACTTCGCCGGAGGTTCTCCTGATGGACGAACCGACCTCAGCACTGGACCCCGAAACAGCTGACAAGCTCATGGAAACGGTACGGCGACTGGGAAGCGATAGTGGTCTCACTGTGGTCATGATCACTCATCGCCTCTCTGAAGCGCGGCGCGCCAGTGATTCAATCGTGTTGATGGAACGGGGGCGAATCGTCGAGGTGGGGCCTACTGCCGGCGTTTTCGAACAGACAACGAATGAGAGGTTGCGCGCGTTTCTCGACAGCGAAAAGTAAATCATGCTCCTGATTCTTCAAAGCTCTGCGTCCGCCGCCAGTTCCATCATCGACGTTTCGTGGTTCGATCTCTCACTGGCGTTTGGCCTCATTTTGATCGCGGTCAGCCTCTCTCGCTGGCAGCACCTGGGGCTCGCAAAGGATTTCATCATCGGAGCGATTCGCACCATTGTTCAACTTGTGCTGGTCGGTTACGTTCTCGTCTACATCTTCGCGGCGAATCGTTGGTACATCACAGTCGCGGCCCTCCTGTTGATGCTGACTGTCGCTACTTTCGCAGCGGTGGGCCGCCAGAAAAACCGAAGGGGACAGAGTATACATTGGCTTACAGGAACGGCGATGCTGCTCGGCTCGGGATTCACATTAATCTATATCAGCTCGCTCGTCGTGCGCGTGCATCCATGGTACGACCCTCGCTACATGATCCCGATTTTCGGGATGATCGTCGGCAGCGCGATGAACGGCGCGAGCATTGCACTGGAACGGCTTGCGGGAGAGATGGAGGCGCGACGAGCTGAGATCGAAGCATACCTTGCGCTAGGGGCCACCTATCAACAGGCAGCACAGCAGCCCGTACGGCAGGCCCTGCGCGCCTCGCTAATTCCGACTGTCAACGGACTCATGGTGGTCGGGATTGTGACTCTGCCCGGCATGATGACGGGGCAGATCCTCGCCGGCTCATCGCCACTAACAGCCGTACGCTATCAGATCGTCGTGGTCTTCATGCAGGCGGCGGCTGTGGCGATTACAACCGCCGTGGTGACACTTTGGTATCGGCGCACGTTCTTCACCAGCGCCCTGCAGTTGAAGGTCGGCGGCGCTACCGGGAAGTAGTTAAACAGAGATGGACAAATCGGCTTCCGCCAGATTATTCCAAGGCACTGCCCCTCTCACTGAGTTAATACTGCAATAGCCCCGTAAAGATTTACTTGATTACCCGTACTTCAATCGAGCGCGCGGGAGTGTGCAATGTACCTTATTTCAAAAAAACTGGGCTTAGTGACCTTTGCTATGGCGGTCGTGCTTGTGGCATTAAGCGCTTATCGAAACGCTATCGGAGCATCCCTTCCAGCCGGTTTCACGGAAACCTCAATAACAGGACTGTCCGCACCGACCGCGATGGCCCTCGCACCTGACGGTCGTCTGTTCGTGTGCCAACAGGGCGGCCAACTGCGCGTTATCAAGAACGGCACTTTACTTTCTACGCCATTTATAAGCCTGACGGTTGATTCGACAGGTGAACGAGGTCTGTTGGGTGTCGCCTTTGATCCGGCATTTCCATCAAACAACTTCGTCTATGTCTATTACACAGCGACGACGCCCACCATTCATAATAGAGTTAGCCGCTTTACTGCAAACGGGGACGTTGCAGTTGGCGGCAGCGAACAGGTGATTCTGGATCTCAACAATCTAAGCTCTGCGACCAATCACAACGGAGGCGGGATCCATTTCGGGCCGGACGGAAAGCTGTATATTGGGGTGGGCGAAAATGCGAACGGTGCAAATGCGCAGACACTTAGCAATCTGCTGGGTAAGATTTTGAGAGTTAACGCCGACGGATCGATCCCGACGGACAATCCTTTCTTCAACACTGCAATCGGCAACAATCGAGCAATTTGGGCGCTTGGTTTGCGGAATCCATTTACCTTTGGGTTTCAGCCGGGAACTGGCCGCATGCTTATTAATGACGTGGGGCTGAGTGCCTGGGAAGAGATCGACGACGGGATAGCAGGTTCGAACTATGGCTGGAATACCTGTGAAGGCTTTTGCATTCCGACAAATCCAAATTTCAGAGACCCGTTGTTTGAGTATGGACACGGAAACACTTCAACTACAGGCTGTGCGATTGTCGGCGGAGCTTTTTACAATCCCGCTGTGACGCAATTCCCGAGTGACTACGTCGGTAAATACTTCTTTGCAGATCTTTGCAGTGGCTGGATTCGGCGATTTGATCCGGTAACGAATACTGCGACAGATTTCGCCTCGGGCGTTTCGTCACCCGTCGATCTCAAGGTGGCTGATGACGGCAGTCTTTACTACCTGGCGCAGGGCAGCGGCGCAGTCTTTCGTGTACAGTTCACTCCAGGTGTTGCCAATGCTTTTCAGTTCAGCACGTCAAATTACAGTGTCAACGAATCGGGGCCCAGCGCAACCATCACGGTTACTCGCAGCGGAGACACATCGTCACCGGCAACCGTTGATTTCAGCACGAGCAATGGTACGGCCTCGGACCGAGGAGACTATACAACCGGCACAGGTACGTTAAACTTTGCCGTGAATGAGACGTCGAAGATCCTCTCCATCCTGATTGCGGACGATCTGTACGTTGAGGGTAACGAGACGGTGAATATCATGCTGAGCAATCCAGGCGGCGGCCCGGTACTTGGTACACAGAACACTGCCACACTGACGATCATCGACAACGATTCAACAGCGCCGACCAACAATCCCACCGATATCGCACAGTTCTTTGTGCGTCAGCACTACTCAGATTTCCTGGATCGAGTTCCGGATCAGAGCGGTTTGGATTACTGGACACAGCAAATCACCCAATGCGGCACGGATCAGGCGTGCATTCGCCAACGACGAATCGGAGTTTCAGGCGCGTTTTTCATCGAGAATGAATTTCAGCAAACGGGAGGATATATTTACCGTATATGCAAAGCTGCGTTTGGCTCGTTGCCCGGAGCGCCAAATCGGGCGAACATTACTTATTCGCAATTTATCTCGGACCGCGGCCGCGTTGTCGGCGGGGCGCAACTTGATCAGAGCAAGACCGCCTTTGCCAACGCCTTCGTTCAGCGAAGCGCCTTTATCGCTCTATATCCGAACAGCATGACGGCAGGCCAGTATGTCGATGCGCTTAACGCAAAGACTGGGAACTCGCTGACACCAACCGTGCGCGATGCTTTAGTGAACGGTCTCACCGGTGGAACCGAGACACGGGGAAGTGTCCTGCAAAAAATTGCGGACAATCAAACGTTCATCGATCTCGAATATAACGCCTCCTTTGTTTTATCGCAGTATTTTGATTACTTGCGACGCGATCCGGACCAGGGTGGTTATGATTTTTGGTTGAACCAGGTAAACCGATTCCCGGTTCGCGACCCCGGTATCGCACGTGCAATGGTTTGTTCTTTCATCACTTCGCTTGAATACCAACAGCGCTTTAGCCCGGTGACTACACACGCCAATGGAGAGTGTCAATAGGTGGGAGAGCAGGCATTTCACAATTGACGATTTTGACATCGCCCTCTAACATTGCCGAACCATGACAACACGCCCCCGTTGCAAATCCACCTTGACCTCAACAATTCTATTCCTTATCCCGCTTGTATTCGGATTGATACCATTCAATCCCGGCGGGTATCTCGTGGCTCAACGTCGGTTTCGTCAACCGCAACGAACTCTCGCGGCGACCCCGCCCATGGGTTGGAACAGTTGGGATGCGTACAGCAGAACGCTGGACGAGGAGAAGATCAAAGCGACTGCCAGCTACATGGCGGATCATCTCCGCAAGTTCGGCTGGGAATATGTCGTAGTTGACGAAGGCTGGTATCTATCCAACCTCGACGCCAAAGGTAGTGTCGAACACGTACGATTCCAACTCGATTCGTATGGCCGGTACGTTCCCGTTCCCGCCCGTTTTCCCTCTGCTGGGAAGGAATTCACTTTTCGCCCTCTCGCTGACTATATGCACTCGATTGGCCTGAAATTTGGACTCCATATTATTCGCGGCATCCCCAGGGAAGCCGTTGATAAGAATCTCCCAATCGCCGGTACGTCTTTTCATGCCGCCGACGCTGCCGATAAGTCAGATGTGTGCCCCTGGAATAACTATAACTATGGCCTTGATGTTACTAAACCTGCGGCTCAGGCATATTACGATTCTCTCGCCAAACTCTACGCCGGCTGGGGCGTTGATTTTGTAAAAGTTGACTGCATCGCGGATCACCCATACAAAGGAGATGAGATTCGCATGTTCAGCGAGGCCATTAAGAAGTCTGGCAGACCCATGGTCATAAGTCTGTCACCGGGCCCGACCTCATTCGACAAACGCGACGAAGTGGCGAAATATTCTCAGATGTGGCGTATTTCGGATGATGTCTGGGATGTTTGGTACAGCGACAAAAACTTTCCCCAGGGTGTAAAGAATCAGGTTTCGCGCGCTGCGCAATGGGCAGGAGTTGCAAAACCGGGTAATTGGCCCGACGCCGATATGCTTCCTATAGGAAGTCTTCGACCCGCCGCCGGATGGGGTGATCCGCGTGAAACCAGACTGACCCGCGACGAACAGCGCACCTTGATGACGCTTTGGTCGATTTTCCGGTCGCCGCTCATCATGGGAGGCAATCTTCTGCAATTGGACGACTGGACAACGTCGCTACTGACCAACCCTGAAGTTATCGCGGTCGATCAGCATTCGACAAACAATCGCCCCGTTATTACCGGTGACAACGTAGTTTTCTGGACCGCACGACCAGAGGCGAGCAAAGACTATTACATAGCTGTCTTTAACATTAGCGACACGCCACAAACCGTTCACTATAACTGGATGGACCTCGGTCTTGACGCCGGAAACTACAAACTGAGGGATCTGTGGGAGCACAAAGACTCCCCCGCAACGACGTCTCTGAATGTGACCTTGCCGCCACATGCCTCGATCCTGTATCGAGCTTCCTTGCCTGGTCGTAAAAAACTCTAAATCAGGCACTTGTGGCAAGGATGTTCAAGCAAAATTCAGGCTCAGTCACCGGGCGCCAGATCTGGTGGAAGGTGCGAAACTGTACCTGCCTTTTCTACAGGTTTCTGCGAGCGCCCTGACCCGAAAAACGACGTGCGATCCAAAACCTTTTCCTGGAACTGCTCCAGGTAAAGGTAGATCACCGGCGTGATGTAAAGCGTTATAAACTGCGAGACAATCAGACCGCCGACAACAACAAGGCCGAGGGGGCGTCGCGACGAACCATCCGCGCCATAGCCAAGCGCGATCGGAATTGCCCCGAACACCGCAGCAAGCGTTGTCATCAATATCGGACGGAAGCGGTCCATACTCGCGTCATGTATTGCACGCTCGGCTGTCTCACCCGCATCGACGCGTTGGCGCGCAAAGTCGACTATCATGATGCCGTTCTTTTTGACGATGCCCATCAGCATGAACATTCCAACAAACGCATAAAGCGAGGCTTCCTGTCCAAATAACACAAGAGTCAACAGACCACCCACCAGGGCCGTCGGCAGCGTTGATAACACCGTCAGCGGATGTACGTAACTCTCATATAGAATCGCCAGGATTACATACATCACAAAGACCGCGAGAGCCATTAGCATCGTCAGGCTGGTGACGGTATTGCTGAAGGTCTGCGCTTCGCCCTGAAGCTCTCCGCGAACAGTCGGTGGAACGAGCTCCGCTGCCGCGGCATTGATGTAATTGGTGGCGTCCCCAAGTGCTATGCCCGGCTTAAGATTGAAAAAGAGAGTAACGCTGGTGAATTGATTCAGGTGGTTTACAGTTTGCGGCCCGAGAGTTGATTTCGACGTGACCAGTTCCTTAAGCGGCACCAGGCGTTGTCCGTCGTCGGACTTTATATAAAGCAGCGAAAGGTCGCCCGCCGTCGCTCGAGCAGAATCCTCAACCTCGAGGATAACCTGATATTGGTCCTCCGGCTTTTTGATAAGGTAAAGATAGTTCTGAGAATAGGCATTGCGCAGCAGAGTCAGAATCCGCGCCTCCGACACCCCATAAGTCTTCGCCTTTTCTCGATGTAGCTCGATATCAAGGTTCGGAGTGTTGTTGTAGTAATCCGACGAGACCGTCAAAAAGCCCGGGTATTGTTGCAGCTTACCCATCAGCTTCTGGGCGACGTCGTAAACCTGACTCGGGTTTGCGCCGGAGACAGCATATGCGTACTGACCCTGGTTCTGACTGGTCACACCGGTACTGATCTGAAGCACCGGAAACGGTCGCAGAAACGTGAAGACCCCGGGGATTGAGTTCAGCCTGCCCATCATCTCGGCCGTTACCTCGGCGATAGGTTTTCGCTGGTCCGGAGGCTTGATAAATGTAAAAGTGATCCCCTGGTTTGACGCCAGAAATCCGCTCGAGCCGCTCAGTGTGAAGTCCGTTATGACATTAGGATCGTCGTGGAGCGTCTGGTCCACCCGGTCCTGCAAAGCATGCATTTGCTCAGGTGACGAACCCTCCCGTGCGATAAAAGCTCCAAAGATGACACTGCTATCCCCCGGCGGCAGAAAGGCCTTGGGCACAATCATGAATAGAACAATCGTTCCCGCGAGACAGACGACCCAGATGATCGGAGAGATCCAACGGTGGCGAATAAACCACCACAGCGATGAGCCATAAAGCGCGAGCACTCGCTTCTCGATTCCGCCGATTACCCTTTCCATCCACGTCTTTTTGTGGCCTTCGCCACGTCCTTTAAGAAGGCGCGCGCACATCAGTGGGGTCAGCGTCAGCGAAACCAACCCCGAAGCGAAGATCGCGATCACGATTGTAATGGCAAACTCGCGAAAGATTCGGCCGACCAGCCCGGACATGAAGACGAGCGGGATAAACACGGCAGCGAGCGAGATGGTCATCGAAAGGATCGTGAAACTGATCTCTCTCGCGCTGCTGATTGCCGCTTCGAATGGCTGCTCGCCACGCTCCATTCGGCGGACCGTATTCTCCAGAAAAACGATTGCATCGTCGACAAGAAATCCAATCGCGAGCGTCAGGGCCATCAATGACAGGTTGTCAAAGCTATAGCCCAATATCCGCATCGCAATAAATGTAATCAGAAGCGACAAAGGCAGCGCTGCGGCCGGAATCAAAGTGTCCGTGACCCTTCCGAGGAAGGCAAAAATCACAATTACCACGAGGATAAAAGCGATCAGAAGCGTTACCTGCACGTCGTCCACCGAGTGCACGATATTCTGCGAGCGGTCGTATATCGGTGTAACCCTGATCGATCCCGGCAGTTCGGCGTTAATCAGCGGCAGAATCTCCCGGATGCTCTTTGACACCTCGACGGCGTTGGACCCCGCCCTGCGGTTCACTGCTACGATCACCGTTGCGGCAGGAACCGAATACCCCCGCACCCAGAACCGCATGTTGACCCGCTCGTCCTGGACCGAATCCACAACCTTTGCAACGTCGCGCAGGTACACCGGAGCGCCACTCGTACCGCCCACGATCAAGTTGCTGTACTGATCGGCGCTTTCCAACTGGCCCTGCGGACGTAGTATCGCTGTGCCCGTGCTGCTGTCCAATTGGCCGGCGCCGGTATAACTTGTGCCGCTCTTAATCGCATTCGACAGATCGTCAATCGAAATACCGCGAGCCCACATCGCCGAAGGTTCCGCTTTGATACGAATGGCCGACTTCGTGCCGAAAACGTTCACGCGCGAGACGCCGGGTAGGATGCTGATTCGTTGCCCAACCTGTGTGCTGGCATAATCATAGAGCTGGCCGCGCGTCACAGAATCGCTGGTCAACGCGATGTACATGATCGGCTGGTCATTCGGATTAGTCTTAGAATAGGTCGGCGGCGAAGGAAGGTCCACGGGCAGGCTGCCTGTCGACTGCGAAATCGCAGTTTGTACGTCAGTAGCAGCGGCATCGATGTTCTTGTCCAACGCGAACTGCAACGTCAGGCTGGCAGTCCCCTGTGTGCTTTGCGACGTTACCACCTCCAGTCCATTGATCTGCATGAACTGGCGCTCCAGCGGTGTGGCAATGTTATTCGCGATTGTGTCCGGGCTTGCGCCAGGATAACCAACCTGCACCTGTATAACCGGATAGTCAACCGCCGGCAGATCATTCACGGGCAGCTGAAAGTAGCTCAATATCCCAAACATGATTACCGACAGGGTCAACACCGCGGTCATCACAGGGCGGCGAATAAACGGTTCCGACAAATTCATGATTTCGCCCCATTGCTTGGTTCGGGAGAATTCGCGCTGTCGGCTGGTTTGTCGATGCGAACTTTTCCACCTGGTGTTACCCCTAGTTGGCCATTGGTGACAATTTGTTCGCCCGCCGCAATGCCCTTCTCAACTACGACCAAATCCCCTTGCCTTTGCCCAAGAGAGACGGATCGTTGTTCGGCCGTTAAATCCTGCTTGATGACGTAAACAAACGGACCCTTGGCAGACATTTGCGGCGCCGACGCAGGCACCAGCACCGCTTCATGAATTGTGCTCAGTACAAGTCGTATGTTCACGAAACGTCCTGGCCAGAAACGGTGTCCGGTGTTTGGAATCGTCGCGCGAAGGTTTACCTGGCCGGTCGTATTCTGTACGGCATTGTCTAAGAACGTCAGTTGACCGGTCGAAGGCTCCCCCGCTTCGTCCGGAATACGCACTTCGGTTCTCAACCGACCCTCTCGCATCTGTTGCTGCACTTCAGCCAGATTTGTTTGGGATATTGTGAAATCGGCATAGATCGGATCCAGCCTCTGAATCACCAGAAGCGAATTTCCACCGGCGCCCCCGCTATCAGAATTTGCATTCCCGGAACCACCCGAATTCACAACGTTTCCGACGTCTACAAGCCTTTGTCCGGCACGGCCGTCAATAGGCGAGCGAATGTAGCAATAGCTGAGCTGGACTTTCGCGCTGTCGATCGCTGCCTGGTCAACTTTGATTGCCTCGTCGGCGCTGCCCACGGCGGCGCGGTCGGCTTCCACCGTCGCATTTAACGAGTCCGCATTTGTGCGAAGCTGTTCGTACTGTTCCCTGGAAACAACACCCTGCTCAACAAGTGTCAGATAGCGTTTGACCTGGACTTCGCCCCACTTGGCCTGAGCGATATCCCGCGTCAGGTTCGCTTCAGCCTGCTTTTTCAGCGCAGTGTCTCTCGACAAATTTGCCTGCGCCTGCCTTAAACTCACTTCAAACGGCCGCGTGTCAATTGTGAACAGCATATCGTTCTTCTTCACGTCGGTGCCGTCAGTGAAATGAATCTGTACAATCCGGCCTGAAACTTGGGGATGAATTGCAACCACTTCCCGCGCAACGGTCTTTCCGATTGCGTCTAGATAGGTTGGCACATCCTGCGTTACGACGGTCGTCACCGACACGGGGGCGGGCGGTCTATCGAAACTTTGCTGCGCCTTTGTTGCACAGCCAGTGAAGAAGATGGCCGCAAGTCCAACCAAATATAGCGTCATCCCTCGACGCAATATCCACCACGGTTTATGTCTCATTACCGTCTTTTCCTTCAATTTAGTCAGGATGGCTACGAATATAATCGCCCTTAATCCGCGTTCACGCAAACTTGGTTTCGATATGATTAATCTACGTATTTCAATTGGTTTTGTTGCATCGAACCTTGATGTCTGATTTACGAACACTTGGCGAAGGGTTGACTGGTTGGAGGTAAGGTGTGGTGGATCTATTGCTGGCGCATTACTTTAACGAGGCAAGCAGGCAAAGGATGCCCGCGTACCCAATGATTTGCCAAAACAAAATCGGGGCGACACGCGTAGAATGTATCAATCGTAATTTCAAACTCAGGGAGGCGGGCATTTCCTGCCCGACGTATCGATCATGATTTTGCCGTTTCTCCGCCGCTACTCAATCGTGTATGTGCGATTGGTCATCGTGCTGTGCTGCGTGGCCGGGTGCATTGACATCGCTGTCGGACAAACCTATTCCCCGCAAACGTACTCGGGAATGAAATGGCGATTGATTGGACCTCACCGGGCCGGTCGTGTTACCGCCGTGGCTGGAATCCCGGGACGTCCTGCAATCTATTATATGGGGACACCCGGCGGCGGAATTTGGAAGACTACTGACGGTGGAAACGTCTGGAAACCAATCTTTGACGACGTCCACATTGCGTCGATCGGCGCCCTGGTGCTCGCTCCCTCGAATCCGGACATCGTCTACGCCGGCACCGGAGAACAAACCGCAGGTAACGGCGTCTATCGCTCAACCGACGGCGGAGCCAGTTGGACCAACATAGGTCTTGAGGGAACGCACTATATCTCTTCAATCATAGTCGACCCAATCGACCCAAACACTCTACTTGTAGGCGCGCTCGGCGACCCCTTCCCAGGTGAAATGCGTGGCGTCTTTAAGACCACAGATGGCGGAAAGAATTGGAATAAAGTACTCTTCGCGGGCAATCAACCCGGTATCGCGGACATGTGCGCCTCACCCGGCGACAGACACATTATTTACGCTTCGACAGTGAGCCGCCCCTTTGGGCCTGGTAACGTTCCTGCCGAATCGCAGATCTTCAAGTCGACTGATGAAGGATCGACGTGGCAACAGTTGAGCGGCGCCGGGCTCCCGGAGAAGGCGCGTGGCTGTATCGGCATAATCGCGGCGCCGGGCGACAAACGCGTTTACGCGATACTGAATCAGGGATTCTTCCGCAGCGACGACGCTGGGCAGACCTGGCAGCAGACAACCACTGATGCTCGAGTTGTGGGCAGTGGGTACTTCAGTCGCGTCTTTGTCGATCCGAAAAACCCCGATGTTGTTTTTGTGATGCAAACCTCCATGTATCGCTCAACCGATGGCGGGAAAACGTTCGAAGCATTTCGCGGTGCTCCCAGCGGCGAAGACGAGCATGTACTTTGGATCGCACCCGACGACACCCAGCGGATGATCCTGGGAACCGATCAGGGTGCGATAGTCAGCTTGAACGGCGGCAAGTCGTGGAGCCTCTGGTATAACCAGCCGACCGGTCAGTTCTATCACGTAATCACAGACAATGCATTCCCCTACTACACATACGCTTCGCAACAGGACAGCGGCTCAGTCGCGGTGCCGAACCGCAGTGATTTTGGTCAAATAACTTTCCGCGACTGGTTTTCGACGGGTGCGTTTGAAAGCGGGTACATAGCTCCTGACCTTTTAAATCCACGCTTCGTCTACTCGATAGGCTGGTATGGCTCTGTGTTTCGACTGGACAGGACTACCGGACAGATTTCGACGGTCTTTGTTCCCGGCCCAAAGTATCGTTACACGTGGGAGACTCCGCTCGTCTTTTCGCCCGTCGATCGAAAAACGCTTTATGTCGGTATGCAGCACCTGTTGAAAACAAGCGACGGCGCGCAGACTTGGGCTGAGATCAGCCCCGACCTGACCGCGAAGTCTGCCGCCCTGGCCCATTTCTCCTACACCAGAACTGATGACGAAGATGAAGACAAGTCGCAGCGTGCCGAAGGCGGTGTGATCGAGGCCATCGCGCCTTCGCCATTAAAGGCAGCCCAGGTTTGGGTTGGCACGAGCTCAGGACTCGTTCAGCTTACGCAGGACGGCGGTGCAACGTGGCGAAATGTGACGCCGAAGGGGCTGCCGGACCGTTGCCGAATCAGCAGGATCGAGGCCTCGCCCTTGGAAGCCAACACGGCTTACGCTGTCGCTTCTGTCCGAAATGATCGGCATCCTTATATTTATCGAACGCGAGACGCAGGCAAGTCGTGGCAATCGATTGTCGTGGGCCTGCCTGACAATGCAGGCGCAAACGTTGTGCGCGAGGACCCGGTGCGCAAGGGTTTGCTCTTCGCCGGAACCGACTCTGGAGCTTATGTTTCATTCAACGGAGGCGATACATGGCAGCCGCTGCAGTTGAACCTGCCGGTGTCGCCTGTTCGTGACCTGACTGTTCACCAGAGTGACCTGGTTGCTGCAACTTATGGTCGCGGGCTGTGGATTCTGGACAACATCTCGCCCTTGCGTCAGGTTGACGGCAAGGTCGCGGATTCCCGAATTTTTCTATTCCACCCGGAAACCGCGCTTCGAGTGCGATGGGACAACTGGGAGGAAACGCCGCTGTCGGCAGAAACTCCGGCTGGCGAAAACCCTCCGGACGGGGCAATCATCGACTATTATCTTGAATCGCCAAAAGAGATCACCTTGGAGATTCGCGACGACCATAACAACGTGGTGAGGAAGTTTTCGAGCGCGGCTTTGGCGCCCCCAAAGCACTTAAAGAACGTACCGGACTTCTGGTTTGCTGAGCCTGAAGTACTGCCCGCAAAAGCGGGCCAGAACCGTTTTGTTTGGAATCTCCGATTGGCTCCGCCGACCGCATTGTCCTACAACTTTTATGGTAAGCGCATCGACTACGTTGAGTACACCCTCCCGGATGGTGCGGTTCCGGGACATACTCCGCTTCAGCAACCAACGGGACCACTCGTGTTGCCGGGAAATTACGAAGTGATATTGACCGTCGACGGCAAAACATACCGTCAGCCGCTGACCGTCAGCCTCGACCCTCGTTTGCAGATCCCACAAGCCGATCTCCTGGCACAGTTCGAGCTTGCAAGAAAGATCGCCGAGTATATGACTCAAAGTTATGAGTACTTTAACCAGGTAGCTTCATTGCAGGCAGTCCTGTCTGAACGACAGAAAGTTCTTTCCGTAAATTCAGGACCGCAGGCGGCGAAGGATGCACTTGCGTTAGTAACTTCACTTTCGAAGGAATTGGAGGAACTTAAAGAGGGAACGAGCCTCGCGCCTGGATTCGGTTCTGCCAACAGGGACCTTTCGCGTTTTCTTACAATGATCGAGATCGGCGATGGCCGGCCTGCGGAAACTGCCAGGACTGCTACCCAGACAAACTGCGACGCTGTGGATAAGGCCCTTGCTCACTTAAGAAAAATTAATTCGGAGAGCTTACCGGCACTGAATGCCCTGCTTAAACAGGCCGAGTTGCAGCCTGTGCCGGCCCTTGCCTCGCTAACCCAAAGGTAGTTTGCAGTACAGGTCAACGGGCGCGAGTACACTGCCGTCGACCTGTCTGCACTCCAACGAAACATATCCTAAGTCAAGCAAATGAGATTGGCACATTCCTTTGAACTGTGAACTGGCGCAGATTAAAGCCCGATCAACTCCGCTTTATTCCGCTGAAGAACCACTTCATCTACCCGAACCCCGATCAAGGTACGAAAATTCGCAGGATGGGAAGGGTGGTTTACCTCCGCTCAACGTTGAATTCGCTCAACATTACCTGCAATGCAAATCTGTAACTTCTTGTTTTCCTGGTGTGATTTTATCGCCACCAACGCACACTATCTTGAATCACTGTGACTTCAGCAATTTGAAATTCAAAATTTCCCAGCTTGCGGCTCCGCCGCGCTGCGTACTTCCGCGGCTAAATTTCTTCCCGTGTACCAATACTTCGTGGTGATTTAGTACTCGCTTTTTCGAATTACCTTGTCACTGTTTACCTGTCACCCATGTGAATCTTGGGAACCGTGGTGGATTAGTTTACTGCCGTGATCGTTCACGAAATGGGCTGATTCCGCAACATAACAACCGCTAACACGCAACTCCTTACCACCTGTCACTTGTCACCTGTCACCTGTCACCTTCTTATCACCTGCCACTTAACCTTACCTTGTAACGGATCAGCCTGTACTGCATACCCACTCGGACCAGAGGTCAATTTGAGGGTTAGCACCGCTTCGTCTGGCGTGGCAAAGATTCCCGAAACAGGTCCTTTATCAGTACTGAACACACGCAGCTCGATGTTTTTCCAATCGATATCGGAAGTATGCTGGGCGACTGCTACGTGCGGAATCACGGAGTGGTCCCTGACCAGCAGTATGATCGGAATTTGTCCTGCTGTGATTTGCTGCCAGTGACCACCATGGTATGCCTTGCCTGTTTGATAATCGACCCAGTCGCCAGGCGGTAGATAGACTTTTCGGTCGTTTCCTTCCTCAATCAAAGGAGCGACTAGCAGGTTCGAGCCAAACATGTATTCATCGTCGATCGACCAGGAGGTCGGGTCGTCTGGGAATTCAAAAAACAAGGTACGCAGCATTGGGTATCCATGCGCTGAAGATTCTTTCGCCTGTGCATAGATATAAGGCATCAGTGTGTACTTCAGATTGATCGCACGGCGAAAGTCATCGGTGAATGCCTCGTCATACGCCCAGGGCTCTCTTGGTGGTGCACCATGCGTTCTGGTGTGGGAAGTTAGTGCGCTAAAGGCAAACCAGCGGCGATAGAGATCACGTGGCGCGCGATCGACAAAACCGCCGGCGTCGTGGCTCCAATATGTAAACCCGGAAAGTCCAAATGACAGACCGCCACGAAGTTCAGCTGCCATCGCGGAATTCGTGTTTTCGGCATCGCCGCCCCAATGGAGTGGATAACGCTGGCTGCCGGCCCAGGCACTTCGCGCCCAAATGATGCTGTCACCGGTAACCTGCTTGGTAATCTCTGCTGCTGCCTTGTTATATCGCAACGGATACAGGTTGTGCTCGTAAAGTCCGGTACGCCCGGATGCGTAAAGGCCATTCCGTGGAGCGCCCTCCCCAAAGTCCACTTTGATTGCTCCGACACCCATCTTCAATAGATTGGCCAGCAGCCCCTGGTACCACTTGACCGTTTCCGGATTACTGAAATCGAGTACTGCATCCTCGAATGGAAGTTTGCCGCCTTCGTTGCGTACTGCGTACCCTTTTGAGACTGCTTCGCGAAATAATTCGTTCTTCGGCGTAAAGTATGGGTATTGCCAAAGGCTTATGTGGAAGCCCTGAGTCTTTAAATCAGAAATCATTTTCAACGGGTCACGGAAGCGAGTAGTGGAAAACTGATAGTTGCTTCGCCAATCGGTTTCAAACCATCCAGTGTCCAAATGAATAACGTCACTTGGAATTCGATATTGCCTCAGCTTTGTCGCGACCTCGCGAACCTCATCCTCTGACTTGTAGGTAATACGACTCATCCAAAGTCCAAACGACCATAGCGGCGGGACCGGACTGCGACCAGTTACAGCAGTATATTCCGAGAGAATCTCTTTCGGATTACCAAGAAAAATAAACAGATCCAGGCTGTCATCTCCGCTGTAAATGACATTATGCTGATCATAAGTTTTGCCGAAATCGAACGTGACGGGCGCGCTGGTGTGCACAAACATGCCATAACCGTTGCTGCTCATAAAAAACGGAATCGGCTTGTACATATACTCGTTTTGGACTCCCATTCCATCCCTGGAATAGGCAACGATCTTTTGTCCGCGTTTGTTTAGCTGCGTAAAGGATTCGCCGCAACCAAAGAGCTTCTCTTCATGCGAAAGCTGAAAGGTTGCAGCAATGCTATGACTCAGATCGCTTCCACGCCGGATGAACGAAAAAGGGATGGGTGTAAAGTAAGTATGGGGATCGCCGATGTTCTGAGTGCGCGTCAAAAGGCGACCGTTATTGTCAAAGATCTCGATATGCCAGGGATTCTTGACAAGCCTTACACGCCCGTAAACGCTGGTGTACGTGACGGCCTCGGCAGTTTGTTCGACTTTCCATGACGTGTCCGTGTGTGGCGTGCCGTCCAACATTATCGAAGGTTCATCAGTAATTGGGACCGAGCGTGTATTGAGTCTGATTCGGATAGCGCGGGGACTGACGAAGCTGATCGAGAAAGGGAGACCTGGGTTCTCATCGTATTCGGTGGCGGGAAATTCGGTCGATCGACCCTTTACGAGCACGTTATCAACTTTATTGAAGGATAAGGTGGTGCTCCGCATATATCTGGCCCACTCAAGCGTTCCCTGCCCAGTGGAAGGATCGAAATTCGTGATGTGATTGCCGATGAAATAGACCTGTTCCATTTTCTGGAAATCGGGACTAACGTCGACGGGATCACCAAGAACCTGGGCTTCGACGACGTTCGATGAACCGAGGGATAATAATAGAATCAGAACAGGCAAATATATCGAGACGAATGCAGAACCACGCAAAGTTGGAAGTAATTTCAACTTTATTCTCCTCAACAATTGAATTATGCTGGACGGCAGGTCAGCTTTAGTGCACTCTTACAACAAAGCCTAGTAAGGTTTTGCATATTCAGCTTTTTTCCGGCGATTTGCAAGACCGATCAGATCTCAGACTATATTGGCAACCGATTCCTGCGGCTAAACTCTTCCGTCTGCATCCGCGGGTTCATTGAACGATGTCTTGTATTCAAGCGAGGATCTATTGAATGAACAGGCTCAAAGCATTTCTTAGTGTGTTTAATCTTTTGTGTCTTCTGGCCATAGGCCTTTGTTCGACGCACCAAGTATTGGCGCTCGACAATGGAACTGCAAAATCTCCGCCTATGGGCTGGAATAGTTGGAATAAATTTGCGTGCAATGTGAGTGAGCAACTGATCCGCGAAGCGGCGGACTCAATGGTGACTTCAGGCATGAAGGACGCCGGTTATCAGTACATTGTGATCGACGATTGTTGGCAGATCGGAAGAGACGGCCAGGGAAACATTATTCCCGACCCCAGGCGCTTTCCGTCGGGGATTAAAGTGCTCGCTGATTACGTTCATTCTAAGGGCCTGAAATTCGGTCTGTATTCGGACGCCGGAACAAAAACCTGTCAGAATCGTCCAGGCAGTCGAGGATATGAGTTCCAGGATGCGCGACAGTACGCAGCGTGGGGCGTCGATTACTTGAAATACGACTGGTGTTCACATGGCACCCAGAACTCCGAGGCCTCGTATTCAATCATGCGCGATGCACTCGCACTGGCGGAACGTCCAATCACCTTTAGTATTTGTGAATGGGGTTCGACAAAACCGTGGTTATGGGCCCGGGACATAGGGAATCTCAGGCGCACGACGGGCGACATACAGGACTGCTGGGATTGCAAGAAAGATTGGGGAGGAATGGGTTTCGTTCATATCCTGGATCTGCAGGAAAACCTTGAACCTTATGCCGGGCCAGGTCATTGGAACGATCCTGACATGCTCGAAGTCGGTAACGGTGGGATGAGCACCGTCGAATACCGGGCACATTTCAGTCTGTGGTGCATTCTGGCTGCCCCCTTGATGGCTGGGAACGACATTCGCAGCATGTCGCCCGATATAGCTGCGATACTCATGAACAAAGAATTAATTGCCGTCGATCAGGATTCGCTCGGAATGCAGGGGAGACGTGTAAAGCGCACAGGTGATTTGGATATCTGGGCTAAACAGCTCGCAGATGGAAGCCGCGCAGTTGCGCTGCTAAACCGCGGCGCCGCCGAAAGTGAAATGTCAATTTCATGGACCGACCTTGGCTTTCCTGATCATCTGTCGGCTTCAGTCAGGGATCTGTGGACGAAAAAGGAACTCGGGAAATTGAACGGGAAATTCACTTCCAGGGTGCCGAGTCACGGCGTCGTGATGATTAAAGTAACTCCCTGAAAACCATGGCAGCTTATCCTTCGATTGACATTATGTCCATTACTTATCGGGTTTTTTATCTGCGTTTTTCTGCGTACTTCTGCGGCTAAATTTCTTCCCGTGTACCAATCTTTCGTGGCGTGATTTAGGTCAATTTCTTGTACGAAATCCTGGGGTGTCACCTGTCACTTTTGAATAAATAAGAGGTTACTATGCGACTTGTAAATAATCTGACTCTTCGACTGATTCTTATTACGGCAGTAATTGCGACTGTCTTTCTTGTGACGACTGGAACGCAACATGCCGATGAAAAACCATTGTATATGGATGCGTCCAAGTCCGTTGACGCAAGAGTCGAAGATCTGCTCGCCCGGATGACGCTCGAAGAAAAAATTGCGCTTGTTCACGCGGACTCAAAGTTTACGACGGCTGCAATCCCACGGCTGGGGATACCGCGCCGATGGTTATCAGACGGCCCCCACGGAGTTCGTGAAGATGTCGGCCCGGATAACTGGCAGCCCGCGGGACGGACTGATGACTTTTCAAGCTTCATGCCGGCATTGATCGGACTGGCATCGACATGGAATCCGGATCTTGGGACGGCCTACGGCAAAGTAATCGGCCAGGAAGCAAGGCAACGCGGGAAACAGATAATGCTTGGGCCCGGCATGAACATCATGCGGACGCCGCTTAATGGACGCAATTTTGAATACCTTGGTGAAGATCCATTTCTTACTTCACGTATGGCGGTAAATTACATTCGAGCCGTTCAGGCCGAAAGCGTTGCATCATGTGCTAAGCATTTTGCAGCAAATGACCAGGAATGGGAGCGCAGTTCAATCAACGTTGAAATGGACGAACGCACGTTGAGAGAGATTTATCTGCCACCATTCAAAGCAGCGGTGCAGGAAGCCGGCGTGCTGACCGTCATGAGCGCCTACAACAAGTTTCGCGGTCATTACTGTTCAGAAAACGACTATCTGTTGAACAAAATCCTGAAAGAAGAGTGGGGATTCAAAGGCCTGGTGATGTCGGACTGGAATGGCACGCACTCGACGAAGGGTGCGGTGACCGGCGTTTCAATGTCGGTACTGGATGACAAGGTTCGCCGCAACCTGCGGGTGATCTTTGCCACAAAAGTCATTGACGGACGCGAGGCCGGTTCGATCAACACGAAGGAACACCAGGCCGCGGCGCGTCGCATTGCCGAGGAAAGTGCTGTCCTCCTTAAGAACGAATCAAACGCGCTGCCGCTGGACCTGAACAAGATCAAGTCGATTGCTGTTATCGGGGAAAACGGGATTCGATTGCAGGCGTATGGCGGCGGCAGCGCCAGAATCAAGGCATTCTATGAAGTCACGCCGCTTGAAGGACTGATCCGGCGGGTTGGTGATAAAGCGAACGTTTCGTTCTCTTATGGTTATAGCGACAAGGGCGGTGACGATCTGGCTTCACGTGCTGTTCAAGCCGCGGGACAGGCTGACGTAGTGGTCTATGTGGGCGGACTAAGCCATTACCCTGGTATAGATTCCGAGGGCATGGACAGAAAGGATATGAAGCTACCGAACAATCAGGATGAGCTGATTGGACGAATAGTCCAGGCCAATCCTCGCACCGTCGTCGTTCTGCTTGGCGGCGGGCCGGTTGAAATGGGTCCCTGGCTCTCGAAGGTACCGGCAGTGTTGCAGGCCTGGTACCCCGGTATGGAAAGCGGAAACGCACTGGCTGCTGTGTTGTTCGGCGATGTCAATCCATCGGGCAAGTTGCCGTGCACCTTTCCAAAGAGCTTGGAAGATTCGCCGGCACACAAGCTCGGGGCATATCCAGGTAAAGACGGGACAGTTAAATATGAAGAGGGTCTGTTGGTGGGATACCGCTGGTTTGACACAAAGAACATAGAACCGCTGTTCCCATTTGGTTTTGGACTTTCATATACGAAGTTTGATTATTCCAACTTCAAGTTTGTCGAGGGCAAGGATCCGAAGGATCCGCCAGTTACCGTTCAGTTTGAGATTACAAATACAGGGCCAAAGGATGGGGCGGAGATTGCGCAGATCTATGTTCACCAGGAACACGCAAGTTTGCCGCGGCCTGAAAAGGAACTGAAGGGCTTTAGAAAAGTGTTCCTCAAAGCTAGAGAAAAGCAAACCGTCTCAATTCCTCTTGACCGAAACGCCTTCGCCTTCTATGACCCCGAAAAACA
>WNFR01003217.1_pt1 | contig 42845 bp, 34 predicted proteins | sample 5400221 | NCBI WGS metagenome assembly WNFR01 (sample SAMN13153357, study PRJNA577476) | soil metagenome | isolation source: 40 cm soil under Madrone tree | place: USA:California | collected 2016-06-14 | reverse complement strand
TGCGCCACAGTGAGGTTCCGCACCTGGCCAAAGTTCGCCGTGGCCCCCATCATCCTGGTACTTTCCATGGTGAGGTTGCCGCTGCGGACCTGGACGTTGTGGTCTTCTTCGGCAGCCACGGCGCTCGCGACTTTCATGTTGTCGCGGAGCCGTTCGTATTCCTCCATGGTAACGAGCGGCCGCTTCTGTGCCTTGATCCATGCGTCTTCGCTGGTGATGATCCCGAAGCGGTGGACGATGTACACGTTGGCCCCCAGATTGGCCACCCGGTCGGCGACGTACATGTTCAGCCCGGCGATGACGCTCATCACAAAAACGAGCGTAGCTACCCCCAGGATGACGCCGAGCAAAGTCAGGAAACTCCTCAGCTTATGGGCGCGAAGGGCGTCAAGAGAGATCCGCATCGTCTCCAGCATGGTGATCAGCCCGCTCCGGAAACGGCCCTGTTTCAGGGACGCGTGCTCCCGCGGCGTCACACGCGCGATTGCGCCAAACCCTTCGATGGGTGTTACACCCAAACAGACCTCCGACCTTCTCCAACTAAGACGAGTGAGACCGTCGATTCGTTCCTGGATATATAGACGTGTGGACCGGCACTTTGCTATCAGCGTTTCCTGGAGTAGCCTTACGCCCGGTCCGGTGTAGTCTCAACGGTTCAGCGGTAGCACAATTCTATAGTACGGCCTTGCGCGGCCAACCCAGGGAAGAAGATGGCGGAATATGCCCGCAGGACTTAGCATCCAGGAGGAGGACGCCATGCGTCGCATCGGTGTTTAGTTTCTTATACTTACAGCACTGTCACTGAACTGTATGCCCTGCTACGGGGCTCAGGAAAATCCTGCCGGCAAGGCACAGGTCACGGGCTTTGTCCCAGCCGTACCAAGCTCAGGCCCTCGTGCCGATTTCCTTGAAGCGGCCGCTTATTACGAGCAGCGCTACTACACCCCCTTGGCCGAGACCATGCCCGCCGAAAAGTACGCTTGGCGGCCGGGCGAGGGGGTCCGCTCCGTTGGCGAAGTCTTTGCCCACATCACCGTCGCGAATTATGGAATCGCAAACGCTCTGATTGCCGCGCGAACTCTCGGCGCCACCTTCAGTTTCGACAACCACCTCGGGAGAACAAGTTGCCATTGACGCTTTGACACCCGCCGGAGCATTTCGGCACAGTAGCGGTGTACAACAATTATGTGCCCAAACGAATCCAATCAAAGTAGTTGCCGGCGGCATTCGCGCCAATTCGAATTATGCTCAATCGTACTTTTATACCCGTGGCGCTGCTGTTGTTGGTTCTCACTGCTCGCGCCGCCACGCAATCCGCCGCACCGGATTCCAGTCTCAAGATTGGGCCGGCGAAGCCGGATTTCTTCAATCGCGTCATCGCCAATCAAAAGAAAGGCGAGGCCGCCCTGGATGTCTACGAGCGCATCGAGCGCGTCGAGACCCGCAAGAGTCCCAGCGATCCCGCTCCCGCGGCGATAAAAATCTCGCGCGTCATTCCTTCGGGCACGGGCATGGTCCGAATTCCGCTCGGTGCAGACGGCAAGCCCAGTGATTCCGCCGCTTATCGCGCCGAACTCGAGGGTCTGGCGCGAGTCCTGGCGGTGCTCGTTAATGACAGCGGATCTCAACGCGACGCTCTGGAAAAATATGCGAAGAAAAAGAAAGAAAAGAACGAGCTGATCGACGCAACGCACAATGCCTTCCTATTCAGTTTTGTCGGCCGCGAGTCGCGGGGCGACCGTACGCTTTCCAAATACAAACTGGAGCACAACCCGGCGTTTAAACCCACCTCGCGCTTCACTGCCATCTTCCCCAAAGTGAGTGGCTTCGTATGGGTCGACGAAGTCTGCGGCGAACTTGCGCGCATCGAGGGCGATGTCACCGAAGACATTTCCGTCGGCCTGTTTCTGGGGAAAATCTATAAAGGCAGCCACTTCATGCAGGAGCGCTACGAATTTCTGCCCGGGCTGTGGCTCATTAGCTTTTCGCAATACGATTTCGACGGCCGCAAATTGTTTTCGGGCTTCTCCATCCACGAGCGTGCCTTCTATTCAAACTACCGCTACATCGGCCCGCCGAACGAAGCCCTCGCAGCCATCCGCCAGGAGCTCGGGCGCGCCGAGTTGGACAAGCCGCTTCCGGGCTCCGCCAATCAGTGAAACTTTTCCTCCTGGACTATATTTAAAACGTTAGAGTCCTCGACCTTGAGAGACCGGAGGCTTCATGCCCCGTTCGCTCTTATTCGCAATGATCTTGACCTTTTTTGCGGCCTTTTCCGTTGCCGGCCACCTTCAGCGCATTGGAAGCCTTCTCGCCCAGCTCTCCTGCTAGAATTCGCGCTATGCGTCTCCTTCTGCCATTTCTGTTTTCGTTGTTCTTTGGCGTGTCGGTGCAAGCTCAGTGGTGGAAGGTGCAGACCAGCGGCCTTGATACCAATCTGCGCGGCGTGAGCGCTGCTTACACTCCCGATGAAAAAGGCGTGCTTGTGCCGGTCGTTTGGGCGTCCGGTTCGAATGGCGTGATTCTTCGCTCGCTCGACGAGGGCAAGACCTGGAAGCGCCTGCATGTGGCAGGCGGAGAGGCCCTCGACTTTCGCGGCATCGTCGCGTTCAACGTCTCCACCGCCTACGTCATGTCCAGCGGCGAAGGCGAAAAATCCCGCGTCTACAAAACAACCGACGGCGGCGCGACGTGGAAACTGCAATACACCGACAAACGCAAGGAGTTCTTTCTCGACTCCATCGCCTGCCTCTCTGAAACGCGCTGCTTTGCGCTCGGCGATCCCCTCGATGGCAAATTTCTTCTGCTGAGCACAACTGACGGCCAGCACTGGAATCCGCTCCCCAGCGGCAACATGCCCGCGGCGCTGCCCAGCGAAGGCGCGTTTGCCGCAAGCAATACTTGTCTTTCACTCTCCGGCGAGGAAATCTTTTTTGGCACCGGAGGCCCGACCGCCCGTGTCTTTCACTCCTCTGACTCGGGACGCACCTGGACCGTCGCGAAAACACCCATCGTCCACGGCAACGCCTCCTCTGGAATTTTCTCCATCTCTCGCGGGGATGAAAGGGAAGTCGTTGCTGTTGGCGGTGATTATCAGCATCACGCGCGCGCGTCCGGCGTCGCCGCGTATTCCCGCGACGAAGGCAAGACCTGGCAACTTTCCGCGCAGCAGCCCGGCGGCTACCGCTCCGCTGTGGCCCACATCGATGATGGGCGGTGGGTGGCCGTCGGACCAAACGGCGAAGACATCAGTGCTGATTTCGGCGTCCACTGGAAGCACACCGATTCGCTGAATCTCAATGCCGTGGCTATTCTCGACATCTGGACCGGCTGGGCCGTCGGACCAAACGGCACCATCGCGCGCTTCGTCAATCACTACGGATACGAAATTCATTACCGCCGGCCGCATGGCCACCAGCAGCCGGCAGCTTCGGCCATTGCCTACTAAATCCAAAAGGTGTAGTCTCCCGCGTTGCAGCCGCGGCATACTGAATCATTTTCCATTCCACGCTACGCGCAACAGGAGGCATTGATGGCAAGTTCCTTTCATTTCGGGGGCGACAAGGACGTGCAGTCAAGCAATCGCGCCGAGAAAAAGAGCGCGACTGCGGCGGACGAAACGCCTTTCGCTGAGGTCTTTCCTCCAACCGACCGCCGCGCCTTCCTGCAGGGCGCTGCTGCAGCCGCTGCGGCTCTTGCGGTGCCTCGCTGGGCGCACGCGCATCCCAGCGATCTCGAGGCGATTCACGCTGAAATCGAAAAGCGTCACGACGAATCCGTCAAGCGCCTGCAGGGTTGGATCCGCCAGCCGTCCATCGCCGCCGAAAACCGCGGCATGAACGAGGGCTGCGAGCTGACCATGCGCATGCTGCGCGAAGCGGGATTCCAGCAAGCGGCGAAAGTCCCCACCGACGGCCAGCCCGGCATCTTCGCCACGTTGGATGCCGGCGCTCCGCGCACCCTCGGTCTTTACTACATGTACGACGTGAAGCAGGCGGATCCCGCCGAGTGGTCTTCCCCGCCATTCGAAGCCGCTCTCGTTGATAAACCCGGCTTGGGGAAAGTTGTCATGGGCCGCGGCGCCGTCAACCAGAAGGGGCCGGAAGCATCGTTCCTCGCCGCGCTGCACGCGATTCGCGGCGCAGGCAAAAAGCCCGCCGTGAATTTGGTTTTCGTGGCCGAGGGAGAAGAGGAAATCGGTTCACCGCATTTTCCGCAAATTGTGCGGCGGCCAGAGGTGATGGCTGCCCTGACGAATTGCCTTGGAATTTTTATGCCCAGCGCCTCGCAAGGTCTGGATGGCGAAGTCACCATGACTCTGGGCGCAAAGGGCGTCATCGAGTGCGAACTGATTTCCAGCGGCGAGCGCTGGGGCCGCGGCCCGCGCAAGGACGTGCACTCCAGCAACAAAGCACGGCTGGACAGCCCCGCGTGGCATCTCGTCGAAGCGCTCGCCACGCTCGTCTCGCCCGACGGCAACGATCCCGCCATCGCAGGCTTCGCCGATAAGGCCCGCCCGATTTCCGAAGCGGAAAGGAAAATGATCGCGGAAGCGGCGCGGCGCTTGAGCGAGGCGGAGGCGAAAAAACTTCTTGGCGTCGAGCACTGGGTTCACGACGTAAGCTGGCGCGAAGCGCTGGAACTCCTGATGTCGCGGCCCACTGTGAACATCGAAGGCCTCGTCGGCGGCTACACTGGCCCCGGCGGAAAAACGATTCTTCCCGGTAAGGCCGTGGCCAAGCTCGACCTGCGCCTCGTCCCGGACATGACCGCGGCCGAAGCGCTCGCCGCGCTCAAAGCCCATCTCGCAAAAAAAGGTTTCGGCGACATCGAAGTCCGCATGACCGGCGGATACGATCCCAACAGCACACCCGCCGACGCCGCGCTCATCCGTGTTGAGACCGAAGTGTATCGCAAGGGCGGGATTGACCCGGTCATTCTCCCGCGCAGCGCGGGGTCGTGGCCCGGTTACGTATTCACCGGCGAGCCGCTCCACCTGGCGGCGGGCCCGTTTGGCCTCGGCCACGGAAGCGGCGCGCACGCTCCCGATGAGTATTACGTTATCGAATCGAAGAATCCCAAGGTCCAGGGCATGGACGGCGCCGTGCGATCGTACGTCGAGCTTCTGTATGGGCTGGCGCAAGCAAGCTGAACACGCGTCGCGGTGCAGAAACAAATCAATTCCATAGCTTGGTGCGGCTGGCTTCGTTCCCGCTCAGGAGAGATGGAAATAGCCGTCGTTCTGGCCTAGCCGCACCGTGACCCCAAACAAATTCGAAAGATGTTCCGCGGTGAGGACGGAGGACTTCGGCCCGTCGGCGAGGATACGTCCTTCGCGCAAAAGAATCACGCGCTCGATCTCTGGAATGATTTCAGAAACGTGGTGGGTCACGAGCAAAATCCCGAGCCCGGATTGCGCAAGTTCGCGCATCGTCTCGCGAAGCTGGAGTTGCGCGCCGATATCCAGCGCATTGCTGGGCTCATCAAAAAGCAGCGTTTGCGGCTTATGCACCAGCGCCCGGGCAATCAGTGTCCGCTTGGCTTCGCCGGAGGACATGTGCGAGACGGGTCGCCCAGCCAGGTGCGCGATTCCCAGCCGCTCGAGAGCGGCTTCCGCTAGAATCACGTGCTCGGGATCGGGGTGATGGTGCGGAAATATCTGCGTGCTGCTGAAAAAGCCGGACAGCACCACGTCGCGTCCCGTGGCGTTCGTCGTGCACGACGCCAGGAGGTCCGGCGAAACAATGCCAAGAAGCGAGCGCAGCTCAAAAACATTCCACCTTTCGCGCCCCAGTATGGAAACGCAGGACCCATCCCGCGCGAGTGGATAGCACTCCCGCGTAATGGTCTTAATCAGTGTCGACTTGCCGCAGCCATTCGGACCCAAGATGCACACGTGCTCCCCACACGCGATCTCCAGGGTGATGTCCTGGAGGGCCACGCGGTCACCACGCATGACGGTGACATGCGCGAGGGAGAGCAGGGGCGCCGGGATGGAGTTCATTCTGGGCTCAATGGTTTTGACCGCTTCTCGATCACCTGCAGGACGACAGCGTCATCTTAACTGAGCGCGGCTATGACGCAAGGGACCACGGGTGGCGAATCAGCGAGGATACGATGAGGCTTGCCAGCATGAGGCCTGGGAAGAGGATCCTCATGTTTCGTTTGAAACAGCCGCCGGCCCAGGCCAAGCCTAAAACAATGAACTGAAAAATAAAAAGGAGGTGAAAACAGGTTCGTTCTCACCTCCCGGGGTGGTGGGGTGTTACATGACAATACCCTTGGCGGCTCAGCAGTCCTGCCCTGCCAGGCAGGTCTGCGGCCTCACTCGCGCACTGCACTTGGCAATTCGTTAGGAGACTCACCACCAAAGAGCATGCCTTTGTGCGATTTTGTAGCACCGCGAAGAGCACGTGTCAACGGCAAAAAAGGGACAGATCGATGAGAAAAACGGGACCTTTCTCCACTTCACCCGGGATCTTGAATGACTGCTTTGCTTACTCGCTACCGTTTTGCGGGCCTGGTTCAGCTCGATCCCTTTCGCTTTTTCGCCTGGTCGAGAATTTCGCGCACCACGCGGCCGAGTGTCGTGGGGCTATATGGTTTTTGCAGCTAGTGGGTGTCGGCCGTGACGGGCATAACGCTTTCCGAATCCTGCGAATAGCCGCTGGTAAAAAGAATGGACACACCAGGAAACAAAGTCGTGAGCCTCGACGCCACGGCTGGACTGCAGAGGGCAGTCCTCTGGACAGCTATTTCTTAGCAAGGGGGGCTTTTATTGTGGCGCAGCCGCCGTAGGAGTCAAGAGTGCTCTGCTGCGTGTTACCGAAGCGCTAGGGGCGGCTCCCATGAGACTTCCGGCGGTGCAGGAGAAACGCTGTTAGCCCCGCAAGAAGACCTGCGGTGATGATTACGCCCTCCCAGACAATTCCCGTGGCGAGAACTTGCGACGCCGGCGCGCCAAACGGCGCGAGCAGCACCACCAGCGCCGCTTCGCGAACTCCAATACCTCCCTGCGTGATGGGCATGACCGCGGCGATTTTGGCCAATGGCCACGCGAAGAGCCATACACGCAGCGGCAGACGGAGGCCACAAGTAATACCCAGCAGCGCGGTGAGCAGAACATAGGTGCCCTGCACGGAAGTTCCCAGCAACCAGCCAAGAACCAGCCTCCAGGGACGGCGCGAAACCGCGCGGATCGCGTGACGAAGTTGCGCAAGCCTGCGCCGGATTCGAATGGAGCGTCCGCGCAGGAGCGGGCGGTGCAATGCCACAATAAGACCGAAGAGAATCGCCGCGGCAAGGACACCGGCAAGGAGCACGCGCTTCGCCGGCGCCTGCAACGGAACGGGCAAGGAGCCCGGAAGCAGCATCAGGCCCAGCGAAACGAGCGTGAGCTGAGCGGCCACATCGAGAAAGCGGTCCGCCACATTTCCGGTGATCACCGCGGCCGGACGCGGGCTGTGCGAAATTCCCACGGCGAGGCGCGCCACGTCGCCGCCGATAATCGATGGCAGAAAGAGCGCGCCGAACAGCCCGCTGGTGTAGCACTGCGCGCTGGCAGCGAAGCTAAGCTGCGCGCCCGCGGAATTCACCACCGTGTGCCACTTGGTGATGCCGCCGGTCAGGGCCACCAGATAAATCAGCAGCACGGCGATGAAGCGCGTGAGAGGAACGCGCGACAACGCGTTTCGCAGCGGCTCCACCGGGAGCAGATAAAAAAGAATTCCGAGAATCAGCAGCGCCGCCGCCCAGCGCGCTACAAGAAAAAGCCAGCTCCGGCTGGATTTTTGCGGCTGGGGGTCTGCGCTCATTTTCCGAAGATCGTTTTCGATGGGAACACTTCGGACGCCGAAAAGATCACTGACCTTTTCCGCTGCCAGAAAGGCCCAGCGGCGGAAATGGCTCGAAGATTTCGTTGATTTTTTCCGCTAGCACGAAGTCGTAGTCGCTGATGCCTTTCACGCTGTGCGTATTCAGGTCGATCACCACCTTGTTCCACACGTTGGACCATTCGGGATGATGATTCATCGCCTCGGCCACGAGCGCTACGCGCGTCATGCTGCCGAATGCGCTGACGAAATCCTTGCACGCAAACTCGCGGTGGAGCTTGCCGTTGACCAGATTCCAACCTTTGGTTTTGGAAAGCAGCGTTGTAACCTCGGCTTCGGAAAGTTTTTTTGCAGGCATGTCGCATTCCTCCAGGATCGGCTGGCGTTCTCTCCAGTCATTATGGGGTGCAATTGCTGCGCCAGCAACAACGTCGGCTGCGGTCGCACGAGCTGCTGACCGTGTGAACGTGCTTGGAGCGGTTCTTCGTTGATTGCGTGCGGGAATTCCACTATCGTAGGGGTTTCTCCAGAGACAAAAATACGCGGTGTGTGTCATTGTTCTGGCGGCCACAAGGGATCAATGTTCTGGCGACCGCAAAGCGGTAAAGGTTCTGGCGACCGCAAAGCGGTCGACCCCGCAGAGAGACGGAGAACGAAGTGAAAAAGAAAATTCGCGCCATCCAGTATGGTGTCGGCCCGATCGGCGCATCGATTGCGCGATTGATGCGGGAAAAGCAGGCGATTGAGATCATCGGCGCCATCGACACCGATCCGGCGAAGGTTGGACGCGACCTTGGGGAAGTGGTGGGCGCGCAGGACGCGCCGTGGGGCGTGACCGTTTCCGCAGACGCCAGAGAAGTGCTGGAACAAAATGCGGACGTGGTGACCCATTCGACGTCGTCGTCGCTCGCGAAGGTCATGGACCAGTTGCTGATGTGCCTGGAAGCGGAGTCGTCTATCGTTTCGACTTGCGAGGAATTGTCGTATCCCTTCCGCACGCATTCGGAGCTCGCGGCCAAGCTGGATAGCGCGGCAAAGGAGTCGGGCGTGGCGCTGATCGGTACGGGGGTGAATCCCGGCTTCGTGATGGACAAGTTGGTCGTAACGCTGGCGGCGGTTTCGCAACGCATCGACCACGCGAAAGCGTTGCGCGTAGTGGACGCCTCGAAGCGGCGGCTGCCGCTGCAGAAAAAAATCGGCGCGGGAATGACGGTTGAAGAATTTCGCGCGCAGGTGAAAGCGGGCGTGATCAAGCACGTCGGCTTGCCGGAGTCCGTCGCGATGGTGGCGGACAGCTTGAATTTGCCGGTCGAGCAAATTACCGAAACGATCGAGCCGAAAGTTGCCACGGAGCGCGTGCAGACCGAGTATCTGACCGTGGAAGCGGGCCAGGCTGCGGGTGTGCACCAAATCGGGCGCGGCCTCTCGAAAGATGGCAAAGAACTCGTGTACCTCGAGTTGCAAATGTACGTCGGCGCGAAAGATCCCGCGGATACGATTTCGCTCACGGGCCATCCGAATATCAGCCTGGTGATTCCTGGCGGCTCGCATGGCGACATTGCCACTGCGTCGGTGGTGGTGAACTCGATTCCCGTGATTCTTGACGCGCCAGCCGGCTTGCGGACGGCGCGCGATTTGCCCATCGGGTTCTTCTCGCCTAACGCGCGGCCGTAACCCGAAAAGTCAAAAAAGCCGTCGGCAGGCAGCGTAAAGCAGCCTCTATAATTCCGCCTAGTTGTGCTGTACAAATTCTCCTTTGTGGCCGGTGAGCGAATTGTAGAGCGTCTCGATAAACCCATCTTCGTTGACGAAATCGCCTTTCCATTTTGCCCAGGGCGCAAGAATTTTTTCCTGCTTCATCTGGTCCAGTGTCTCGTGATCGTCGAGGGCTTTCTGCACGACTGCTGAAGTTTCCTTGAGCATCTTTGTGAACGCGCGGACGTCGTCGAGGTTGGAGATCGCTCCGTGGCCGGGAATGACCTTCGCGTCCGCCGGGAGCTGCGCGGCAGCTTTTTCCATTGCGTCGATCATGCCCTGCACGCTGCCGCCGCTGGCCACGTCAATGAACGGGAAGCCGTAGCGCACGAAGTCGTCGCCCATGTGCACGACATTGTTCTTCGGGAAGAAGATGATGGAGTCGCCGTCCGTGTGGCCGGAGGGGAAATGCAGCGCGCGAATGTCCTCGCCGTTCAAGTGCACGGTCACGTCGTGCTCAAAGGTGATGATCGGCAGCGCGGCTTTGGGCGCGGGCTTCATGTCAAATTTCATCGAGCCGCCATTGCCGCCGGTGCCGCCGGTTTCGAGCCGCTTGCGAACGTTATCCTGGGCGATGAGCGTGGAGCCGGCGTTGTTGAACGGCACGTTTCCGCCGGTGTGGTCTCCGTGATAGTGCGTGTTGATGACGAAGCGCACGGGCTTGTCCGTAATTTTCAGTTCCTTCAGCGCGGCCTGGATTTTTTCCGCCAGCGGAGCAAACTGGTCGTCCACAATGACGATGCCGTCCTCGCCCACCGAAGCGGCAATGTTGCCGCCCTGGCCTTCCAGCATGTAGATGTTGCCGGAAACCTTCGTCGTTTTGATTTGAACCTTGGACCAGTCCGGCTCATGCTGCGCCACGGCAGCTTGCCCGCAAACCAGTGCTAAGGCTGCCAGTACGGGAACCATCCAAGTCCGAACCTTCGAGATCATTTCGAGATCATCTCGCTCCTCCTCAGGAAACCGCCGAGGATAGTATCACTGCGATCCGGGGCCGGTGAAATGTGTTCGGCCACGCGTGCTAGGCGACCCGGGCCGGGAAGGAGAGACTCCCCATTGCCTATTGGAGGTCTGGTTAACCATACCCCCTATTTTTTGTAAGTGTTGCATTTAAAGGACTTACAATTACTCTAAGTTCTTTGTTTGCAACACATACGAGAGGGCGCTAAAGTGTTGCATCTAAAGGACTTGAACTGCACCAAAATAGTGCAGAAAAAGCTGCCTCCGTTTTCGGGGATGCTGCGAAGACGCACGTGGAAGGCCGATTGGGGTGGCTGGCGTCCAGTTCATGCAGAAGTTTAGCACCGTCTTTGTTAACTGTCAATAAATAGTACGTATTGGATATCATTCTAATGATGTCAGGGCTGGAAGCTGAAGATTCCAGCTCTCTCGTTGTCGGTCGGTTGAACTACGGAAACCCATTCTATACCCAGGGAGAGGAGGGAAACGGAGGAAGAGTTGCGCCGCTAGGCACGGTGCCGCGAGAAGGTCTGTATCAATGTCATCCAGGGAGGGGCCAGCGGGGGAGGGGCCGGCGGCCGAGGAGGGCTTCGGCGGCCCATTTGCCGAGGTAGACGGAGAGCGCGACGCCGTGGCCGTTGTAGCCGGCGAGGACCATTACGTGTTTGTTGCGAGGATGGCGGCGGAAGATGGGGCGCATTTTTTCGGTAACGAGAATCGGGCCGCCCCAGCGGTGCGTGATGCGCACGGAGGCAAGGGCTGGGTGCAAATGGCGGACGCGGCTTTCGAGCCAGCGGAGACGGCCGACGGCTTCGCCCCTGCGAACATCGTAGCGGTGCAAATCGTGCGAGCCGTTTTTGCCCGTGTGGGCGCCGCGGGAAGCGCCAAAAGGCGTGCCGTTGGAGGCGGGGACAAGGCCGGCGCCGAAGATCACGCCATTCGATTCGAGCAAGCGTCCCCACAAATACGGTAAGTCAACGGTGTAAAACGGGTGGCGCGAGGAGAGGCCGATGGCTTTGAGCTGCGCGGCGGACAGCGGGGCGGTGGCAAGCGCAAAGGTGAGTTTCGGCTCGGCAGCGGCGCGCAGCGAAGACAATCCCAAAGAGGCTGCGTTGGTGGCGAGAAGGACCTGCTCCGCGCGGATTTCTTTCCGTTGGATACGGCCGCGGAGGCTGCGGCGGACGTGCAGGGGCAGCGGATTGGAGAAGTCCAGCGCGCGAACCTCGGCGTGCTCAACGATCCGGGCGCCGGCGCTTTCCGCAGCGCGCGCCAGACCGGCAAACACTTTGCCCGGGTCGACCGTGCCGCCAGGCACGCGGCGGACGACTTTCAGCTCGCCGGAATCGCGCCAGGAGATCGGTGAACGCTTGGCCGGAGCGGAGCGGCCAATCTCCCAAACGCCAGGAAGCGTCAAGCGCGAGTCAATGCGGAAAGCGCGGAGAATTCTCTTGTAGCCGGCGAGCACGTCGCCGAGTCCGGGGAGCTCGCCGGCCGCGGTCTCGGCAAGCGCCATACCGCCGGTGCGGCCACTGGCGCCATCACCAAGCGAAGCAGACTCAAGCACCAAAACGGAGCACCCGGGAGCGAGCCTGCGCAACCAGGCCGCAGCGGAAAGTCCCGAGAAGCCACCGCCAACAATAGCGAAATCCACATGATCCGGCAGAGCGCACGGAGCGGGGCGGAAATCAACGGTCCAGGGCGGCACGCCCCAAGGATGAACTTTGCGGCCCATGGCATTTCTTTGATGCAAAGGAACCTTGGCGGGTGGCAAGAGCCTCCGCGAATTTCCCAAAGCTTGTTTGCAGGCCACAGGCTGCTTAACTCTTTGATGGCGTGACCCTTACAAGGAGGACGGCGGCGAGGGCTAGGGCGCTTACCAGGAGCGGAAACCATACCGGGGAAAGCCAGGGCACGGGAATGAGGAACAGGATATCGGGATCGCGGAGCGAAAGGGGCCATCTCACGGTGGCCCAAAGGGCGGCGTAGTAGAAGATATCCCAGATGGCGAAGGCCCAAAGGAACACCGCAGCGCGCGTTCTGGAGGTTGCAGACGTAAGCAAAGCCACGCTGAGGAGCATGAGGATGGTGGCGGCTTCGCGAAGGACTTCGAGGGTGAGAAGGCTCTCAGGGAACTGGCTGATCGCTTGTGACTGCCGGTAGAAGTCTCCCGACATGCGGATGACGTCGGAAAGCGTTCCCTGATAGCCGGGCAGCAATCCGACGGCTGCGCGCAGATAAACGACAACCACGGCTTCCAGAAATCCGAATGACCCCGCGAATACTCCGCTGATGACCAGTTGCGGCACAGTGACGGGAACTCCGCCGCGACGCCATGAGAACCAGGCCAGCGGCGGAACCAGAACGAGGAGGTTTACCCACCAAGGCTGGGCAATGAGTCCGATTGTCATTGAATGATTTTACGGTGAGTCGAAGGAAATAAGTTCGAGGAAGCGAAGAAAAGGCTCCATCCTGGCAAGGACGGGACAGGCAAGCCGCTACGGCCGCAAGAACCCGGCTCAGGGGCGCGTGCCGGTACCGATGACGATTTCGAGGGGCATGTTCAGTTCCTTGCCGTTCCAGAATTTTTTCAGGGCGGCATAAATTTCTGCTTTAGCCTGAGCCATTTTTTCGGGCGTGAGTTGGTCGATGAGCGGGCGGAAGGGCGCGGCGACTTCGGTGAACTGCTCCCAGTATTCTTCGACGGAGGCCGCCCAACGGCCGGCGATGATGCGGTCTTCCTCATGGACATTGCTGAAGCCGGCGGCCTCCAGCGCGCGCCGCAGCCGGTCGCGCTCGCCAAACATGAACATACTCGGGCCCTCGGGATCGGGTGGCGGCGGAGGCACCGGAACGTGCTTCAGAACGATGCCCGCCGTGGTGGTGAAGAAGGGCTGCTCTTTCTTACCCCAGGCGACGAACGCAGCGCGCCCGCCGGGCTTCAGCACGCGGAAGCATTCGCGGAGCGCTTTGGGGAGGTCCGGAAAAAACATGATGCCGAAACGGCAGGTGAGGACGTCGTAAGACTCGCCGGGAAAGGGGAGCGACTCCGCGCTGGCTTCGCGGAATTCAATGTTGGTAATGCCTTTTTTGCGCGCGAGTTCTTCGGCAAGCGAAATCATGCCCGGGCCGAGATCGGTCGCGGTCACGCGGCCTGATGGAGCAACTTCCGCGGCAATCGAAAGCGCGGGATCGCCGACGCCGCTGGCGAGATCGAGAACGCGCATGCCGGGGCGAAGATGGGCGGCCTCGAGAATCGCTTCGGTGGCGCCATGGGTGAACGCGGCAATCTGGGCGTGCCATTTGCGCCACGCGGCGACGGTCCTGTCGCCGGTCCATTCCTGGTGAAGATGCTCGCGAAACTTCTGGATCTTTGCCGAATCAGGCGCGCTCATGAGTGACCTCCACGTCGGAAAAGGGTATCAGTATGCTCGAGTGTGCGTCAGTGTTTCCAGAATTTCATGACGGCGGAGTAGTCGAGATCTTCCTTCGCCGCGCCTTTGACGTAGTTGTAGGTTTCGCGGGCGGCCGCGGTGGTGGGCAAGGCGACGCCGAGCTGATTGGCGAGGTCGAGCGCGAGGCTGAGATCCTTGTGCATCAGGCGCAGAGGGAAGCTCGGGACGTATTCGCCTTTGAGCAGATTCGGCGCCTTTACGTCCAGAACGCCGGAGCGGGCCATGCTCGATTGCAGGACTTCGACTAGCTTTTCGCCCTGAAGGCCTGCGCCGGTGACAAGAGCGAGAGCTTCCGCGAGGGCATCAACCTGGAGCGCGAGGATCAGGTTCATCGCGAGCTTGATGGTTTGGCCCGCACCGTGGGGCCCCAGGTGGAACCATTTCTTGCCCATCACGCTGAGGATGGGCTCGGCGGCTTTCAACGTGTCGGCATCCCCGCCGACCATGAAGAGCAATTCGCCTTTCTTGGCGCCCCAGTCGCCGCCGGTGACGGGCGCGTCGAGAAAGCGCACGCCGCGTTCCACGCAGGCGGCGGCAATTTTGCGGGCGAGCGCCGGGGAAATGGTGCTGCAATCGACGTAGGTGCTGCCGCGCTGGAGCGCCTGCATGGCGCCGCTCGGTCCCCAGAGGATTTGTTCGAGGGCGGGAGGATCGCTGACCATGGTGAGGAGAAAGTTCGAGGAAGCGGCGACTTCCTGCGGGGATTTGGCGAGCTTGGCTCCAGCGGCGACGAGTTCATCGGCGCGCGAGGCCGTGCGGTTCCAGATAGTAAGAGAATAGCCGGCCTTGATGAGATTCATGCCCATGGGGCGACCCATCAGGCCGAGACCAATAAGTCCAATCTTTTTAGGGGCTGCGGCGGATTCCAAAGAATGCCTCCTCGAAAGGGACGTGCGCGAAGCGCGTCGGTGTTGCCTGCGAAAAGAGGAGACGATTGTAGCCGAATTGCGAGGTGGAAGCAGCGAGGATGGAGAGAGCAAAACTGAGTGGATCAGGCGGCAGAAGAGGAGAGGGTCAGACGCGGGAGTGACGATTCTGCAGGGGGGCCAGCCATTTATCGAGTTCCCGGCTGAGCAATTTGAAATCGACGGGTTTTGATATGCAGGCGTTGCAGCCGGCCTGCAGGAATCGTTGTTGTTCGGTCACCATGGCGTGGGCGGTCACCGCGATGACGGGGATACCAGAGAATTCCGGCTGCCGGCGCATCCAAACGGCGAGGGAAAGTCCGTCCTCACCGCCGAGCTGGACGTCGAGCAAAACGGCGTCGGGTTGCTCGCCCTGGAGCAAGCGCTGCGCGCCGCCCAGATCTTCCGCACTGAGAACTTCATAATCTTGCGCTTCGAGCCAATCACACAGCAGCTCTCGATTGATGGCGTTATCTTCGACAACAAGGATGCGAGGCATCAAGGTATCTCCGCCGGATCCGTAGAAACCACGCGGCTGAGCCGCTTGATGAGCGCTTCTTGCCAGGATTGTTGTTTGAGCAGCAGGGATTCGGCGTTAGCGCGAAGGAATCTTCGCTCTTCCGGGGTCAAATCCTTGCTGGTGAGGATGAAGACGGGAAGATCGGCGGTGCGAGGGCTGGCGCGCCATTCGCCGAGGAGTTCGAAACCGCTAGCTCCGGGCAACACCAAATCGAGGATTACGAGTTCGGGTTTGTTCGCGGCGACCTGCGCGCGGGCTTGCGCGCCATCCGCAGCGGTAGCGACGACGTAGCCATGCGAAGTGAGCATTTCGACTATGAACTCGCGGGTGGCAATGTCATCTTCGACGACGAGGATGGTGCGCGTTCGCTTCGAGGACGCGTGAACGCTGGCGCGACGTTGAAGAGCAGCCAGCAGGGTGGCCTTATCCACCGGTTTGATGAGATATTCGTCGGCACCGAGGAGAGCTCCCATGCCGGGCTGATCGATCATGGAGACAACGATCAAGGGAATATTTGAAGTGCGCGGGTCGCGCTTCAACTGCGTCAAGACTTCCCAGCCGTTTTTCGGCTTCATGACGATATCCAAAGTTATGGCCCCGGGCTGGAATAGGGCGGCCAGTTCCAAAGCGTTTTGCGGCTCTGGACACACCAGCACTTCGTAACCGGCCGAGATCAATTGGGTCTGAATGAGCTGTGCGGCGGCGTGGTCGTCTTCAATGACGAGAACGCGCGGCAAGCGGACGCGCGTCCCGGCCGGCTGTGGCGCATGGGGAAGCCTATCTTGAATCGCCACGCCAACGGGAAGTGAGAAATAGAAGCAACTTCCCTTACCGAGTTCGCTATCCAAAGTGAGCTCGCCGCCGTGCAGTTCGACCAGGCGGTGGGTGATGGCGAGGCCAAGGCCCGTGCCTTCGGTTTTCTTGCCGGATTCACGAAGGCGATAGAAGGCTTCGAAGATGCGTTGCTGTTCGGCGGGAGGGATGCCGGGCCCATTGTCGCGCACTTCGACGCGAACGCGGCCGCCGGCCAAGTGCGCGCCGAGTTCGATGCTGCCGTCCTTTGGGGTGAATTTGATAGCGTTGCCGAGGAGGTTCATCAACACTTGCTTGAACCTGACGGAATCGGCGCGGACGACTAAGCCGGGTTGGGAGTTTTTCGATAAGGACTGCGATTTCTTGTCCGCCAGAGGCCGCATGACGCTGAGGACTTCGCCAAAAATGGATTCCACGCGCAGGCTTTCGTTGCTCAATTCCATGCGGCCGGCTTCGATCTTGGACAAATCCAGAATGTCACTGATGAGCGAGAGGAGGTGCTTGCCGCCGGTGTGAATGTGCTCGACATAGCGACGCTGGCGATCGTTGAGCGGGCCGTAGGATGCGTCGGCGAGCAGATCGGAAAAACCGAGGACGGCGTTGAGCGGGGTGCGCAGTTCGTGACTCATGGTGGAAAGGAATTGGTCCTTGAACCGGCTGCCGCGCTCGGCCTCTTCCTTGGCGCGGAGGAGTTCCTGATTGGTCGCCTCCAGGCGGCGGTTGGCTTCCTGGACCTCGGCCGCGCGCTGGTAGACTTCCGCTTCCATTTGGCCCGCGTGGGTGCGCAGCTCTTCCGTAGTTTTTTCCTGCGCGAGTCCTTGCTGTTTGAGGCGAATGAATTCCGTGACGTCTTCGACGCGATGGATGATGTAGAGGACTTTCCCGTCCGGCCCCAAGACGGGGGAATTGACCGGGCTCCAATATCTCTCCTCGAACCCTCCGCCTTCCGATTCCGGCTTGCGGATGTCGTACTTCTGCACGGCCATGGCGTCGGAAGTTTTGTCTTGGAGCACGCGCTGGAGGGAGGTGCGAAGGTTGCGGACGCCGGTGGCGGAAGGATCGTTGGGATTGTCCGGGAAGACGTCAAAGACGCCGCGGCCCAGGATATCTTCGCGCCTCGTCATGGTTGCGTGGAGGTACGCGTCGGTAACCGCCAAAATGGCGAGGTCCGGCGCGAGAACAAGATAGAGCACAGGCGCTGATTGGAATAATGCCTGGAAATCGGGCGGCGTGACGGATGATGATGAGCTTTTCACTGGGTATTCCCAAATGTAGTTACTCAATAGCTAGCTTACCGTCGCGCTGTACCGAGGACAACAGTCATCGCCTCCTTGATGGGCTTACTTATAAAGGGGAGGAACGCCGAGGTTTGATAGGTCCCGGCAGCCTGAATCAAGCGGTCTTGGGGCGGTGGGGCAGGGGGAGGAGACCAGGGGCACCGCCGGCCGAGGCGGTGGCAGCGGCGCTGAGAGGCTGATCGTCAGTCTTGGAGGCGGCAGAAGCTTCGGGCTTGGCTTTGGGAGGGGCGGTAACGGAGACACCGTCTGCAGCGGCGCCGGTGTCGGGTTTTACTTCGATGCGCACCAGATATTGATAAGGGATTTCCCAGCGGAAGTGCCTGTGCTGTCCGCGCAGCTCGAAATTCTGCTCGAGAAAGATGGAGCGGCCGGAATCGGCAACAAAAGTGCCGGAGGCGGGCAGAAGGATATCGCCGGCGCGGTATTGCACCTCCACGCGACGCCCGAGAAAGGCGGAGTAGCGAGCCATCTTGCACCCAGTGTCAGCGGGGCGTAGTAATAGGGTCAATAGTACGGAAGGACCCCCCCTTGAGGATTGTGGAAAAGTGAGAGGGGCCAGCAACGGTAGAGAAAAAGCGGACGAGAAAAAACTCAATACAGTGGCCGTGGAGGCCTCCTGAAACGCGCGGGCGAAAGTGAATTGCTTGACATTTGGCAGAGACGGGCTATTGTCGGCGTTCCAGGATTCGATTGGAAACGATGGAGAGATGTCCTGTACGAGAATGGCCGGAGTCGCGCGTCTCGCCCGGGGAAAGAGGCCCGGCGGCGCTGGGCTTCAGCCGGGTAACTCGCAGGATGGGTGCAAAGGGGTTTTTCCTTCATGGCAGAAGTGAACGAAACGGTGGTTGCGGGGCTGACAGCGTATTACGAATATGTTGCAGCGCACTTACACAAGTGGGTGGACCCGCTTTCGAACGAACAATTCTGGCGTAAGCCGTATCCTTACGGGAACAGCGTTGGACACCTGGTGCTGCACGTGACGGGTAATTTGAACTACTACATCGGAGCTCGCGTCGCGGAAACGGGATACGTGCGCGACCGAGACCGCGAGTTTACGGACAAGCAGCCGCCGCCGAAGGAAGAAGCGCTGCGGGCATTTGACCGGACGATTGCCATGGTGGCGGCGACGATTCGAAAGCAGAAGGCGGAGGACTGGGGAAAGGCGTACACGGCCGAGCGGGAACCGGAAGCCGCGGATCGCTTCCACATTTTCGTGCGTTGTGCGGGGCATGCGTATCATCATGTAGGGCAGATTGTGTACCTGAGCCGGGAGTTGGCGAGAACTTAAGGCCGGGAATAAACGCCCACGCGGTGCAGAGTGGGCATCGCAAGGGCGAGAAGCGAACCGCGAGTGGCCGAACAGAAGCGACTAACGAAGGGCAGGGCTGCCCTCTTGCTGATGCTGTCCGCCGCAGGCGCGATCCTGTCCGCAACGCTGCTGCATGGCTGGCACATCTACCTGGGATTTGCCGTTGTGGGAATTGGTCTGTTCATCGGATTCATCCGCTGGAACCGCAAATCTTGAGTTCCTTTCTATTGCAATAAATGGGGGTATGGAGCGATGCGGAAGGTGTCTTTGATTGCCGTTGTACTCGCGGTGAACGGATTGCTCGCGATTCCTCCTTCAGCGCAGGAGACGGGGAAGGCCGCGACGGCAACCGCTTCCAAGACGCCGACTATTGACCAGTCCCTGGAATGGAAGAGCGCGTTCAATCCAAAGATTTCGCCGGATGGAAAGCGCGTTGTCTACGAGCTGCAAAAAACGAGTTGGGAAGAGAATGCGTTCGAGAAGAACTTGTGGATCGCAGACATCGCGACGGGCGAATCGCATGCGCTGACGTCGGCGAAAAAATCCAGTACCAACGCGGCGTGGTCGCCGGACGGGAAATGGATCGCGTTCCTTTCCGATCGGCCGGGGCAGATCACGGGAACGCCCGAGGGCAAGAAGCAGTTGTATGTGATCTCGGCAGACGGCGGCGAAGCGCAACAGCTTACTAAAACCGAAAATGACGTGAATGCGTTCGACTGGGCCCCGGATTCGGCGCGGATTGCTTTTTCGATGACGGACCCGGAGCCGAAGACGCTGAAAGACCGCAAAGAAAAATACGGCGAGTATTCGGTGGTTCACGCCGATTACCAGATGACGCATCTTTGGACCATTGAGGTTCCCGGAGGAAGCGCGGCGGCTGGGGAACCGAAGCGTTTGACCGAAGGCGATAAATTCAGCCTGGGAGAGTTTTTGTGGTCGCCGGACGGAACACGCATCGCGTTCAGCGCCCAGAAAGATCCGGACCTGATTTCGTCGGAGACGGCTGATTTGTACGTTGTGACGGTGAACGACGGCGCGCTGAAGAAAATCGTGAGTACGCCGGGGCCGGATACGAATCCGAGGTGGTCGCCTGATGGGAAAAAGATCGCGTTCGAAACGGCGGCGGGCGGAAAATATTATTTCTACACGAATGTAAAGATCGCTGTGGTGGCCGCGGAGGGCGGAACGCCGCAGATTCTAACGGAAGCCTTCGATGAAGATCCGGGACTCATCGGCTGGGGACCGGATGGGATCTATTTCGCCGCCGAGCTGAAAACGTTCGCGCATCTCTTCCGGTTGAATCCGGCGACAAAGGCCATCGAAAAACTGAGCGCGCCGGATCGCATGGCGTCCGTTTCTTTTTCGCTTTCGCAGGACTACAGGCAGGTGGCTTACCGGGCGGCGCTCGAAAATCAATATGGAGAGGTGTATTCCTCCAGTGTCGCGCCGTGGCAGGGCAAGAAGTTGACGGCCATGGGCGATCAGCTAAAGGGATTTGCATTGGCGCACCGTGAAGTGATTTCGTGGAAATCGGCGGACGGAACAACGATTGAGGGAGTCGTTTACAAGCCGGCCGGCTTCGATCCAAGGAAACAATATCCGTTGCTGGTGGTGATTCATGGCGGGCCGACGGGAGTGGATCAGCCGATCGTGAACGCCGACCGTTACTATCCGATTGAGCGGTTTGTGGCCAAGGGGGCGCTGGTGCTGAAGCCGAATTACCGCGGTTCGGCGGGCTACGGCGAAAAATTCCGCGCGCTGAACGTGCGCAATCTCGGCGTCGGGGACTATGCCGACGTGATTTCCGGCGTGGATGCGCTGATCGCGAAAGGCTGGGTGGACAAGGACCGCTTGGGCTCGATGGGCTGGAGCCAGGGCGGATACATTTCGGCGTTCATCACGGCATCGAGCGACCGGTTCAAGGCGGTGTCGGTGGGCGCGGGAATTTCCGACTGGATGACGTACTACGCGAATACGGACATCACGCCGTTCACCCGGCAGTATTTGCATGCAACGCCGTGGGACGATCCGGAAATTTACAAGAGGACTTCGCCGATCAGCTACATCGCGAAGGCCAAGACCCCGACGCTAATCCAACACGGAGAAAACGACCGCCGCGTGCCGATCCCAAACGCGTTCGTACTGCGGCAGGCGCTGGAAGACCGCGGCGTGCCGGTAAAGATGGTTGTGTACAAAGGATTCGGGCACGGAATCACGAAGCCGAAGCAGCAACGCGCGGTGATGGAAGAAAACGAAAAATGGTTTGCGCAGTACATCTGGGGCGAGAAACCAGAGGAACCAAAAGCGCCTGAGCCGAAAGCGGAGGAGAAGAAATCAGCAGCAGCGGTAAATCCTTAGGTCCGGGAGCGGCTGGAGGTCGGGTTCGACCCAGGCCTCGCGGGCAGCGGCCGTCTGCAGGAGTTCTTTCGAATAATATCTGGCGAGAACGTTCGTGTCTTTCAGTTGGGGATGCGCGGTGATGAACTGCTCGAACGCGTATCCCTCCGGTGTTTCCACCAAGGCGCTGGCAACCAGACGCATCCAAGCCAATGTAAGCGTGTGATGGTATTTCTGCGTCGCGCCATGGTGATTCGCGAACCGGCGAATACCCTCCGACATGCGTTCCGCGGCGCGCGATGCGTCGGTAGATTTCAAGTAGAGCCAGGCAACGTGGATGTGTTCCCGGTGGTGAAAGCGATCGGCGGGAAACGATAGATCCTCGAAAGCGCGAAGAAAGTCCTCGTCGCTCCACGCGGAAGCGCCGGAGGTGAATTTGGATTCAGCCATTTTGGTTTGGAGGTTCCGAGAGATTCGTGCTCATTTCATTGTACTACGTCTCCAGCTTGAAGCGGGAGGAGGCGAGGCGATAGAGGCGGCGCCAGAGCAGGCGGTTGATGAGCACGACGATCGTCGCCATGATGATCGTCGAAGCGAGCAAGACGTCGAAGCGGCCGGAGTCGCTGGCGCTGCTGATGGTGCTGCCGAGGCCGGCGGTCGAAACGATTCTGCCCTGAAAATGAAAATATTCCGCAACGATGCTGGCGTTCCACGCGCCGCCCGATGCCGTCACCATGCCGGTGACGAGATACGGAAAAATGGCCGGCAGGATGAGGTGGCGCCAGCGATCCCAGGAGCGGAAGCGGTAGATTTCCGCGGCTTCCTTGAGGTCCGTGGGAATGGCCATGGCGCCGGCGATGACGTTAAAGAGGATGTACCACTGCGTGCCCAGAAGCATCAGGAGCATAGCGGCAATTTCGAGGCCGCCGCGGAGGCGAAGCAGAAAAAGAAGAATAATGGGAAACAGGGCGGTGGCGGGAATGGAAGCGGCCATCTGCACGAGCGGCTGCGCGATGCGCGCCAAGCGGGGATTCGAACCGATGGCGACGCCGACAGGAATGGTCCAAAGCGCGCCGAGGATGAGCGCGGTGTTGACGCGCAGAAAAGTCAGCGCGGCGCTTTCCAGGAGCTCGTCATAGTCCTCGCGGTGAAGATCAGACAATTCGCGGGCCGCGTGGAAAACGGCAAAGCCCAAACCGACGAGAACACCTGCGGCGAGCAGATAGCCGATCCAGCGGCGGATGAGGCGGTTCTGCTTCGGAGCGGAAAAAGTTTCCGCGGCGCGGCGGGCGCCGAGAGTGAAGGTGAGAGTGAGCCAGTGAAAGACGGGCTGAAGGATGAGGCGATACAAACGCAGGACGACGGAAGCGCGGCCGATGAGATTGAGCAGAGTGGATTGCGCGCCGCCGGAACTTTCGACCTGTTCGAACTTGAACTTGTCCGCCCAAACGATGATGGGCCGCCAAACGAGCTGGTCGAGGAGAACGATGACGGCGATCATGGTGGCGACGCCCCAGAGAATCGCGCGGGTGTTGCCATGGCTCGCCGCCGTTTGAAGAAAAGAGCCGAGGCCGGGGAGGCGAAAGTCGCGATTGCCGAGGACGAACATCTCGCAGGCCATGAGAAAAAACCAGCCGCCGGCGACGGACATCATGGAATTCCAGACGAGGCCGATGGTGGAAAAGGGAAGATCGAGCTCGGCGAAGCGCTGCCAGCGGCTGAAACGGTAGATGATGGCGACTTCCTTGAGCTCGCGCGGGATGGTCTTCAACGAAGAGTAGAAACTGAAAGCGATGTTCCAGACCTGGCCCGTAAAGATGAGCAGGATGGAGCCGAGCTCAACGCCGAACTGGCTGTGCGGAAAGATCGCGACCATGGCGAGCATGACTCCCGGCAGGAAGCTGAGCACGGGGATGGACTGGAGAATATCCAGCAGCGGAACCATGATGATTCCGGCGCGCCGGGAGCTGGCAGCGACGTAGCCGTAAGCGAGAGCAAAGACCAGGCTCAGTGCATAAGCAATGCTGATGCGCGCGAGAGAATACAGAGCGTAAAGAGGGAGGGCGCGGGGATTCTGCGAAATCTCGACGTGGGGATGGACGGGGCCAAGCCAGGAACGGCCGATCGCATAGACGCCAAAAATTGCGGCGCAGACAAAAAGAAAAACGGCAATGTCGATGAGGAATGCCCAGCTCCAGCGCGAGCCCGCGGGCCGCGTCACCGTGGGAGGAAGCGGGGTAGCAGCCTGGGCGGTCGAGAGAGTGAGATCCGGCACGGGGCGTCAGGCCTCAGTGAGCGTCAGCTTGCCGGTGGCGGCGTCGTAATCGAAAATTTCGGCGTAGCGGCCCCACTGGATAGCAGTTTCGAGCTGGCGGCGGGATTCGCCCTCGCTGAAGTGTTCGTCGAGGAGGTCGCGGAAAAATTCCTCGGAGAGAGTGCGGTTGGATTTAGCTTTGAGCGCCTGCTCCATCTGGCGAAGCAACGGCACATTGGCGAGAGCGGCCTTGCGGAAAATCGCTTTACGGGCTTGAATGTCCGCCTGAGCAAACGCCTGGCCCTCCGGAGTGATGACGGCGTCGCCCTCTTCGACGCGGAGGAAGCCAAGCAGGACGGCAGTGTCGACGGTAGGGAGTAGCGCATCGACCTCGAGACTCAGTTCATCGGCGAGGCGATGCAAATCAACGCGGCCTCCCTGGTCGGCTAGAATTTCCAGAAGTCCGGCCATGCCGCCGGGTCGCGTATGTGGCAGCATGATGGTCTTCGGCCGCTCGGGCGTTCCGGGGCCATAGGTGCGGGGCGGAGCGGCGTCGTCCTTGTGATCCGGCTGCGTAAGGATGCGGTAGATCGAATCGACCAACTCGAGGAAGTGGACGCCTTTGCGGTCGCGCGGATGAGGAATGTCAACTTTGAAGTCCGCGTGAATATGCGCGGGGTTGCGGCCGAGTACGATGATGCGGTCGGCGAGGACGACGGCTTCTTCAATATTGTGGGTAACGATGAAAATCGCGCGCGTGGGAATTTTGTGACCGAGCCAGAGTTCGAGGAGCTCGCCGCGAAGAGTCTCCGCGGTGAGGACGTCCAGCGCGGAGAACGGCTCGTCCATAAAGAGCACTTCGGGCTCGACGACGAGTGCGCGGGCGACACCGACACGCTGCTTCATGCCACCGGAGAGTTCCTTGGGATAGGCAATTTCAAAACCGTCGAGGCCGACGGCGTCAATGATGCGCAGGGAACGTTTGCGGCGGTCGATGGGAGGCATGCCGCGGGCCTCGAGAGGGGCTTCGACGTTTTCGAGAACGGTGAGCCAGGGGAAGAGCGCGAAACTTTGAAAGACGATGGAAACATTGGGCGACTCGTCGCGGACCGGATGGCCGTGCCAGTAGACGGAGCCGGCGCTGGCGGGAGAAAGACCGGTCAACATGCGAAGCAATGTGGACTTGCCGCAGCCGGAAGGGCCAAGCAGCACGATGATCTGGCCGGGATAGATGGCGAGATCGGTTGGAGCGATAACCTGGATGCGGCTGCCGTCGGGCTGCGGATAGAATTTCTCCAGCTTGCGCGCTTCGATGATGGGAGCTGGTGCGATCTTTGCGGTGCTCATAAGCGCGTGTATTATCGCTCAACTGCCGCGCGGCCGCACACTACTGGATGCGGCGCGGCGCATTTCCTGAGCGGTTACAATGGCATGAACACTGCATGACTTTTTTCTCCGCACACCCAAACAGAATAAACGCAGCCGCAGGATTTCGCGGGTGGCTGCTCGCGCTGGGCGTTTCCCTGGGAACGGCGCTGCTGGTGATTGCGCCATTTTTCTGGCTGGGGAACGCCTCGGGGCATGATATCGGATTTCACGCGGCATCCTGGGTGGACGTTGCGGGACAGTGGAGAGAAGGAATCGTTTTTCCGCGGTGGGCGGAGTGGGCGAACCACGGATTCGGCGAGCCACGATTTATCTTTTATCCGCCGCTGTCGTGGATGCTGGGGGCGGCGCTGAGCTTTGTGTTTCCGTGGAATGCCGTGCCGGGAGTTTTCATCGTCATCGCCCAGACGATGGCGGGACTTTGTTCGTTTGCGCTGGCGCGGCGGTTTCTGCCGGTGGGCGCGGCGCTCTTTGGAGCGGCGTGTTATGCGGCAAATCCGTATGCACTGCTGAATGTTTATATGCGCAGTGATTTTGCGGAATTGCTGGCGTGCGCGCTGATGCCGGTGGTGGTGCTGACGGCGTTGCAATTATGCGCGCTGGCGCGGAATCGCCACGGTGCCCTGCCGCGGGCGATGGCGTTCTTCGCGGTGGTATTCGCGGCGGTGTGGCTATCGAATGCGCCTGCCGGAGTGCTGGCCAGCTACAGCGTGGCGATTATTTTTGCGTGGGCGGCCGTTGGGGAAAAATCTCTGCGGCCGTTGTGGCGCGGCGCGGGCGGATTGGCGCTGGGTTTTGGCTTGACGAGTTTTTATCTTTTGCCCGCGGCCTACGAGCAACGCTGGGTGAATATCGCGCAGGCGCTTTCGTCGGGCTTGCTTCCGTCACAAAACTTTCTCTACACCGCGATCGACGATCCGGAACACAACTTATTCAACTGGATTGCGTCGAGCGTGGCGATTCTGCTGATGGTGATGACGGGGATCGCCGGGATTGCAGCGCACCGAAGTACGGCTCAGGAACAAGACGGCCGAGAGAAAAGGAAACTGTGGCGCGTGCTCCTGGGGCGTGCTGGTGCTTGCCGTTACCTTAGGAACGGCGACTTTTCTCGTTCAAAAAGCGTGGTGGGATTCCGAAGACTTCCCTGTCTTGCAGGAAGCGATTGCGAACGGCCAGGGTTTCGAGGGCACCGACGAATACGATCCGGCGGATGATGATCATTACAACTTGCCGGGAAAAGCGCCGCGCGTGCAGATTCTGCCGGCCGAGGAATCAGAGGGAAGCGCGCCGAAAGCGGAAATCCATATCGAGCGATGGACCGCGGAAGAAAAAGACTTGCGCGTAGCATCGCGCGAGCCGCTGCGAGTGGGGCTGCGGCTGCTCAACTATCCGGCGTGGCGCGTGGAGGTGAACGGCAAGGCCGTGACGCCGCAGCACGCGGCGACAAACGGGCAGATGATCTTGTCGCTTTCTGCGGGAACGCAGCGCATTACGGCAAAATTTGTGCGTACTCCGGATCGGAAACTGGGGATTGCCATTTCCGTGATGGCATTGCTGACACTCCTTGCGCTCTTAAACGCCGGTGGCATGCGGCTACTCTCGGCTAGCCCTTGAGGGGTAGATCAGAACGTCGAAAGTTGAAGGTTGAAGGTTGAAAGTCGACACGACAATCCAGTTAATCACCCCCCCTCCCCCTGGTTTTTTGTAAGTGTCATTCTAAAGGGCGTTAAACTCCTTTGTTTTGATACACTTTTACAAGTGTTCATTCTAAAGGGACTTACGTTGCTCCAAAATTGTGCAAAATGCTGTTTTTCATAACTGTTTGTTCTAAGTAACTTAACGCACGGTGATTCTGCCAACGGGCAAGAGCGGAAGAGTGTAAAAGTGAATGAAACCGAACACCTTGGCCGGAATTTGCCGCCCTGGAAATGAAAAAGCGGCAGACACGCTGCCGCAATTGAGAGGATTCCGCACTCTTTCCCGGTCAGTATCTTAACAACTGAGGCACAGCTGGTCAAGAAGAGGGTTGCGCAGCTGTCGAAGCTCGATAAAAATGGCCTCATTCTTAACTCGATAAAAATGTCCCCTCTGTGGCATGGAACTAGCGTGGCCCTGGGGGCGCTGGAACGGAGCCGCCAAGCCTGTCACGGGGCGGGCTCATTCGGGCGTAGGTTTGATCGCACGCTAGGCGCGTCTTTGTCCATTGTGGGCCTTCTCGCTCTGCTTGCGGTGAACAGGGCCGGGCGGGCCAAGCGTTCTCAAGTCTTAATCATAGTTCCGTTGGCCGGAGCCGTGTGTGACAAATGACGACACCCCGGAATGGGGGGCCAATGTCGTTCCGTGTCGCTTGCCAACAGTGCTAATTACGGGTAGTTTCGCGGCAGATGAAAGCCTGGCTGGAGAATTGAACCGAACGGGAATTGGGAGTAGCTTATGGCGCAATGGGGAGTGACGGAGGCGAAAGTGGGTTCCCACCGCGTTGTACTGGTGCAGGCCGGGATCCTGCTGGCGTGCGCGCTGACGACTTTCAGTGTGCGGGCCGATGAGCCTAAACCTACGCCGGAGAACACCATCCACGTGCAGCTTGCAGCGCCGGTGCCACCGCAAAAGTTCGCGAAGCCGCCCAAATTCTTCATCTCGGAGGTAATCGACCGCTCCGGGAATCCCCAACCCATGCTGGTGCTAAAGGACCGAGGGGGGATGTTCCTCGACCGTCTACCCACGCAAATCACGCGTGAGGCGATCGAACAGTCGCTCAAGGCAGCGGACCTGCTTGCGGCGGATGCGGCCTCGGCAGACCTGGTGCTGCAGATTTACGTCTTCCATTTCGGACTTGCGCAGGGTTCGGGCCTCGACTTTTTCGGAAAGGTCGAATTTTCGGCGATGGTCAAGAACCCCAAATCAGAGGAGTCGCAGCAGATCCAAGCTGTGGGCACATCGATCGCGAATGCGGCCATGCGGAAAAAGAACGTCCAGAAAAATGTGCAAGCCAACGTCGAAGGGGCGCTCGAGGATGCGGTGAGGAATCTTTTGCGAGGGACGCAATTGCGCGAAGCGGTGGCGACGCTCATGAAAAACAACCCGAGTGCCCCGGCAGCGGCTCCCGGCGGTGGCATGGCATTTGCCCATGGCGACGGGAGCGGCGGCCGGAACTTCAAGTCCAGATTTCAGGAGAGGTGACAAAATGCGTTTATTGACAGCCGCACTGATGGCATTGCTGGTTGTTGCGCCGGGAGCGGCGGCGAAAGATCCCGAGGCAGCGTACAAGACCGCGGAGGCCAAACACTTTACGCGGGTGGAAGGAGTCGAGCTTTCCCCTGCGTTTTCCGACTATCTCTACGCCGAGCTAAGGAACGAACTGACGAAGACGAAGTTGTTCGCTCAAGTGATCGGCGAAGGAGAAGCCGTGGAAGACGCGGACGCAGCAAACTCCGTGGTCATCGATGGAGTAATCATGGAATACAAGAAGGGCAACCGCGCGACCGACGCAATCATCGGATTCGGCGTGGGAGCGCGCAGCCTGAAGCTGGACGTGAACCTCACGCGGCGCAGCGACCATCAAAGCCTGGGGGCGATCAAGGTGCAAACAAAAATTTCGCCGAAATGGAACGAAGAAGTGATGGCGAAAGTAGCGGCACAGCAGATCGCGCATCAAGTCAAGAAAGGGCTTAAAGACAAAACGAAGGGCTAGCGACCTCCAAGAAAGGGTACGCGAGGGCGGGAGGGACGATGATGCAGGCGGCGCAAACAAAAAGATGGCAGCAACTGGCAGCGTGCTTCGTGGCAGTGTACCTGGCGCTGCCCCAGCCGGCCTCAGCGGCAACAAAGGTGAAGTTGCGCGGGTACATCACATCGCGAGTGGATGATCGCACTGTGGCGATACTTGATGACAAGCTGGAACTTACGGTCGCGAGCCGCATCGCGGGGCAAGACGCCTCGGGGGAGCACGCGATGGCGATGGCAGATCTCGGACCCGGAATGCTGGTCGAGGCAGAGGGGCAGTGGCTCGACCGGCACAGATTTTTTGCTGAGAGGGTTACCGTGAACTTGAGAGACGGCGAAAAACAGGTTCACGGCACTGCGTATCTTCAGGAGGAGCCCAGCGAAGCCAGTAAAATTCCGGGTGGAGACGCGGCCGCACTTAAGACGGATGGCTACTGGCTGGACCTCGGCGCACAGACACACCGGGAGTGGGACGCCGTGAAGATCGCGATGCCGAGCTCGACAGCAAGCGTCATCGGATCCGGGGATCGGAAGCTCGCGGGCTATCAAGTGAAATACAACGGCCTGCGGCGGAGCGACGGGCGAATTGCCGCAGATCGAGTCGAACTAGGCGCTCCCGCTCCACTGGATGCCTACAAGATGCCGCACGATCTGCAGGTGGTCAGCGGAAAGGATGCACAAACCGGAATCGAAGTAATCGAATTCCGGCACGGCAACAAGGTGCAAGGGAGGATGAAGCTATTCCCAGTGCGGAGCGTTCAGGAGTACGTTTCGCAACTCGGCGATTCCCTTCTGCCACCGGGGAATCGAGGCACGGTAAAAGCTCTGGAATTCCGGTTTTTTGTTGTGGAAGACTCCAGCATCAATGCGGCGTCGCTGCCGGATGGGACGCTGTTGGTAAATACCGGTTTACTAGGCGCCATACAGAACGAATCGCAGCTCGCGTTCGTGCTCAGCCACGAGATCGCGCATGTGTTGCAGGTGCACTACTGGCGCGAAGTGCACGAAACGCGCGGTCAGCGAGTTGGGCTGACAATTGCGGGATTGGCTGCCGGAGCGTTCATCGGCGACCTCGGAACTTTCATGGCTGGGCTGGGTATCGCGTCGGTTGTGAACGGCCACCAGCGGGAACTGGAAAACCAGGCGGACCGGCTGGGACTGCAGAATGTGATCGAGCACGGCTACGATCCGCGCGAGGCGCCCAAGTTTTGCAAGATGGTCATCGACCACTACGGGGATCGCAGCACGAGCAAACTTTGGTCCGACCACGATTCGAGCCTAATGCGGGGAAGTTTTATGACCGTCCAGCTCTCGCGGCAGTATCCAGAGGGCCACTTTGAACAGGCGAAAAGAGACACGTCGGCCTTTCGTGCGATGCGCGATGCGATGGGCCCGGTAAAAATCGAGTAGGGCTAGCGGCGGTCGACGGTGGGGTGGCGGATGTCCTGGCCCTGGACGAGGTAGATGACGTCCTCGGCGATGTTGGTGGCGTGGTCGCCGATGCGCTCGAGGTTTTTGGCGACGAGGATCAATTCGAACGCGGGAAAGACGACGCTGGAATCGCCCATCATGTAGGTAAGCAATTCACGGAAAATCTGATCGCGGTAGCTGTCTACCTTATCGTCGGTGGCAAGGACACTCTGCGCGAGTTCAACATCGCGGCGGACGACGGCGTTGAGGGCGTTGCGCACCATCTCCTCGGTGAGTTCGCTCATACGCGGCAGATCGACGTAGGGTTTCACGCGCGGGTGGCGAAGGATGCGCAGGGCGCCCTGCGCGATGTTGACGGCCTGATCGCCGATACGCTCGAGATCGTTGTTGATGCGCGAGACAGCCAGCACGAAGCGGAGATCGATGGCCATGAGCTGGTGCAGCGCGAGAAGCTGAACAACGCGATCGTCAATTTCCATCTGGAGCTCGTTGATGGCGTCTTCTTCCTCGAGGACGCGCTTGGCGAGCTGTTCATCGGATTCCAGAACGGCGTGAACGGACTGGTGAACGGCGCGCTCCGCGAGGCTGCCCATCCAGAGCAGGCGCTCTTTCATTTCGTTCAGATCTTTTTCGAAGTGGCGTTCCATCCTGTCCTCTTCTGTCTCAAAGAATACTCCAATTTCAAATTCTCGCTAAGGATCAGTTCAGATCCATCCGACAAGGCCGGAATGTACCATTTCTGGCAGGAGCCGGAATCTTCGATCGGCGATCCATATCGGATGGCCTCCGGATGACAAGCCCGCTAAACATGCGGCCTCAGCCAAAGCGGCCGGTGATGTAAGCCTCCGTGCGCGGGTCACCCGGCGTAGTGAAGAGCTGCGGGGTGGGGCTGAACTCGATGAGCTGTCCAGTGAGCAGGAACGCTGTGAAGTCGCTGATGCGCGCGGCCTGCTGCATGTTGTGGGTAACGGTGACGATGGTGCAGAGATCTTTCAATTGCACGAGCAGCTCTTCGATTTTCGCGGTGCTGATGGGGTCGAGCGCGGAACACGGTTCGTCGAGAAGAAGCACTTCGGGCTCGACGGCAAGAGCGCGCGCGATGCACAGGCGCTGCTGCTGGCCACCGGAAAGTTCGTACGCGGACTTGTGGAGGTGGTCTTTCACTTCGTCCCAGAGCGCCGCACGCCGAAGGCTTTTTTCGACCGCATCGGAGATGGGAACATTCGAGCCGTTGATCCGCAGGCCATAGGCAACGTTGTCAAAAATCGACTTGGGGAATGGATTGGGACGCTGAAAGACCATGCCGACGCGGCGGCGATGCGAGGTAACGTCCTGCGTAAAGATATTCTGGCCATCGAGAAGAATTTCGCCCTCGAGCCGGGCGCTGCGCACGGCTTCGTGCATGCGGTTGAGGGTGCGAAGCAGCGTGGACTTGCCGCAACCGGAGGGGCCAATGAGAGAGGTGACCTTATTGGTGGCGATGCCCATGTTGATATCGAAAAGGACCTGCTTGCTGCCGTAAAAGAAATTGAGCTTGGAGATGGTCATGCGCATGGAGAGGGCCGCCGCCGTCTCGCGGGCCGCTGCGCTGGTCACGGTAGGAGGTATTTTCAGGGACAATACTGGCCTCACGGAAGCGTGCATAAGTTAAGACCTCGGAACCGCTATGCCCCGGGAAAGAATCGCCCTTGCAACGATGTTAATGACAAGAATCAAAACGAGCAAGACGAGCCCGGCGGCCCAAGCCTGACGATGCCAATCTTCAAACGGTGAAATGGCGTACCTATAGATGGCCACCGGCAGGGAGTCCGTGGGCTGGTTCCAGCCGGGACTCCAGAAGCGGTTGCCCAAGGCCGTGAAGAGCAGCGGCGCGGTTTCACCTGCCACGCGCGCGAATGCTAACAGAACCGCGGTAAGAATACCGCGGTAAGCGGCAGGCACGATCACGGTGACGATCGCTTTCCACTTGCTGGCACCAAGCGCCATGGCCGCTTCGCGCAAAGCGGTTGGCACGGCACGGAGAAATTCTTCGGTGCTGCGCAAGGTGATGGGAATCATCATCAGGCCGAGAGCGAATCCGCCGGCGAGCGTGGAGAAATGCTTGAAGGGCAGGACGACAATACTGTAGGCAAAAATGCCGATAACGATGGAAGGCACGCCGTTGAGCAAGTCCGCGGCATAACGCACGACAAAAGCGGTGGTGCCGCCGCTGAATTCCGCGAGATAAATGGCACCAAAGAATCCGACGGGAACACCGATGAGGGTAGCGAGCAGGAGCATCTTGGCGCTGCCGATAATGGCGTTGGCCATGCCGCCACCGGTTTCGCCGACGGGCGCCGGCAACTTGGTAAAGAAGGCCCAACTGATCGATGTTCCGCCGTGGTAGACGAGGTGGCCAAGGATGAAGAAGAGCACGGAAACCGAAACCAAGGCGCACACGCCGGTCATAGTCAGCATGAAACGGCTCACAAACTTGCGCCAGCGGAGCCGGGAGTTCATGCGTTCCCCATTCCGCCGCCCCGCTGGGTAGTAGCCACAATCAGCAGGCGAGCGAGCCCGTTGAGAATGAACGTCAGAAGAAAGAGTACGAGTCCCAACTCAATAAGGGATTGATAATGCAGATTGCTGGTAGCTTCGGTGAGCTCGTTGGCGATAATGGCAGCAATCGAATAACCGGGCGAGAAGAGCGAGGCGCTAATGACCGGCGCGTTGCCGATGACCATGGTGACGGCCATGGTTTCGCCGAGGGCGCGCGCGAGGGCCAGGAAAATGGAGCCCATGATGCCGGCACGGGCAAAGGGTACGACGACCTTCCAAGTTGATTCCCAGTGCGTGGAGCCAAGAGAGAGGGCGGCTTCGCGCTGGTCGCGCGGGACAGAAAGCAACACCTCACGCGAAACGGAAATGATGTAGGGAGTGACCATGATGGCCAGCACAATCCCAGCAGTGAGAAAGCCCATGCCATACATCGGCCCCTGGAAAAACGGCAGAAAGCCGAGCGTGTTCTTGAGCGCGGGCTGAATGTATTCGCGCATCAGCGGAATCACGACAAACACACCCAGCAGGCCATAAATCACGCTGGGGACAGCAGCAAGTAAATCGATAAAGAACTCAAGCGTGTCCGAAATTCTTGGGGGCGCCAGTTCCGCGAGAAAAATGGCGGCGCCGATGCCGAGGGGCACGGCAATCAACAACGATACCAGGGCGGTGACGAGGGTGCCGTAAATGAAAGGGAGGGCCCCAAATTGATCGAAAATCGGGTCCCAGACGGAGGTGCGGAAAAAGTTGAAGCCGAACTTGTGACGCGGAAGAACGGAGCCCTGCCACAACTCAAAAACGAGGAGCAAAGTGATCAAGACAACCGAAGCGGCGAACAAAAACGTAATGATCCGCGCGATTTCGTCGCCTTCGCGCAGCCGGGACAAAAACGAGCGCGAGCCCACGACGGGGCCCGCGCTCGGAACGGTTGTAGTTGTCGTTGCCACTCTTGCAGCCGTACTACTGGATCTTGTTGAGGGCCGTCAATTCCTTCGCCACGACTTCCTTAGGAAGTTTCGCATAGGACAGGTTTTCCGCATAGTTCTGACCGTCGGCCAGCATCCAGGTGACGAAACCCTTGATGGCGTCGCGCTTGGACGCGTCGGTAAACTTTTGCGGAATCAAGAGCCACGTAAAGCTGGAGATGGGATAGACGCCTTTGCCCTTTGCGTTGGTGATGGAGACGCGGAAATCGTCCGGCATGGTCGTGGAGGCGGCAGCCGCGGCGGCACTAACGCTAGCCAGATCCGCCGTGACGAATTCCCCCACGGCATTTTTTACCGCTCCGTAGGGAATCTTGTTTTGCACCGCATAGATGAGCTCGACGTAGCCGATGGCATTGGGCGTCTGCTTGACGAGACCGGTTACGTTCTCGTTGCCCTTGCCACCGAGTCCAACGGGCCAGTTCACCGAGGTGCCCTTGCCAACTTTGTCCTTCCAGTCCGCGCTGACTTTGGAAAAATAGTCGGTCCAGATATACGTGGTGCCGCTGCCATCCGAACGGTGAATGACAACGATGTCGTTCGCGGGGAGGTTCACACCCTTGTTGGCATTGGCGATGACCGGGTCGTTCCATTTGGAAATGCGTCCCAAAAAGATGCCGACCAGCGCGTCGGGGGTGAAATTAAGCGGAGTGGTCACTCCCGGAATGTTGTAAGTCGGAACCACCGCTCCAAGCACCGTGGGGAAATGCAGAATGGCCGAGCCGTGCTTGTCTTTGTAAGCTTTCAGCTGATCGTCATTCATGGGGCCATCGGTCGCACCGAAATCGACCGTTCCTTCAGTCACCTGCTTGATTCCTGCGCCAGAGCCTACCGACTGATAATTTATCTGAGCTGCGCCATTCGTCTTGTGATATTCGTCGAACCACTTCGAGTATATGGGGTAAGGAAACGTGGCACCAGCCCCGTTAATCAAGAGGGCGCTGTCCGCCCATACAACGCCGGCAAGGGCGAGGACTGCCAAGAGCAATACTGCAATTCGCTTCATTACGTCATCTCCGTTTGAAACATTCGTCTTTTCCCCGGGGGAGCACAGTATGGTGCCCGATTGTTACGGCATTGTTACAACTGCTTCATTGTTGCTTGAATCGACAGCCCGATAGGGTCTAGACCCAGGCGTAAGGCCCTCTAGATGAGGGGTTTACTGTGCTGCGACGAGCGGGCAAATAAAAAAGGGCAGCTCGGTGAGGAGCTGCCCCTTTCCGTCCCGAGGGGAGGGACGGACCGCACATTGCCTGGCCTGGATTATGGTAGGTAATAGCGGAAAGAGGTCCACACCATGTTGTCGATGGCGTGCGGGCGAAGACTTGGTCCCGGAGTAGCTGTAACGGCGCTGCCTGTTAAGCCGTTGCCGGACCACGCATACTTGGTCAGATAGGAATACTGCACACCCCACTGTATGCGGCCCTTGGGACCATTGTAGAACTTGTGCCAGAAGCCGACGGTGCCTTCGATGATGTGGTGAATATCACCAGCGCAATTCGCTCCTGTGTTCGGGAAGCCGCTGCCAGACGGCGGATTTGGCGTTCCCGGGGGTTGCGCGCCGTTCCCCGTCGGGAACCCTTCGATGGAGCAACCAGCGTTGTTGAACAGGGGTGAACCATAGCCCGTCGCGACGATCTTGTTTGGAACCGGAGGCGTCGCCGCTGGATTTCCCGGCATGATAAATGTGTAGGCCGTGCGCGCAGCGTATTCGCCGCCGCCGTAGGCGTAAATGTCTAGCTTGGCATTGGGATGAAGTTCAAGCATACCCAGCCATGCACCCGATCGAATAAGAGCGAGCGTACCATCCGGCCTCGCCGTTACGTCGGCCAGCTGGCCAGAACTGTAGCGGGCGATGCCATCGCCGCCCTGGACATGGGCGACGAGATCCACTTTCTTGGCCACAATCGGCAATCGCGCCGTGAAGCCCCCGCCACCGCCGACTCTGGAATCGTTGAACGCGCCGAAGGTGGAAGTTCCGCTGCCACCGCAGCCTGCAGGAAGATTGGCCACAACCACGGGAAGATTACCGCAAGGATAGACGCGATTGCGGAAATCGCTGAGGATTCCGACCACTTCGTAGTGGCCCCATCCCGGATCGAGAGTCGCTTTCACCAAGAAGTCGGGAGTCCTATTGAGGGTGTATCCGGAGCCATCAAAGGAGTTGTACAGACCACCGGCGGCACCGGGAGCGTTGATGAAGAAGTTTGCAGGGAAGCCGCGACCACCAATGGTGGTCTGTGGCCCTTCAATCGAGGCACCTACGGCAAACTTGCCGAAATCCTTGATCGCGCGGAAGCCGTAGGCGCGCTGCCAGGCCCAGCCCACGACATACTGGGGGTCGATCATGAGAGGAAACGCTTCCTGACGATTGGCGATGCCCTTCCTACTCTCCGTCACCAAGCTCCACATCTGGCCTCCAGCAACTTGGAAACCGTTCGCCCAGGTAACGTTGGCCCACAATTGCCGCTGGCGGAAGACATAGCTGTTGCTCTGGCGGTTGTTGGAAGTGGTGCCGGCCCCGAGGAAATCGCCTTCATAGTAGCCAGTCACCTTGGCGCTGCCAATCGTGGTTTCGGCCAGCAACGTGAGGCGGGATTGCCTGGCGGTGAAGTTGTTCTCTGTCACTTTGCCCAGCGCGTTACCCGGGTAAGGAATGCTGTTAAATGGCGTGTTGATGTCGCTGCTGGTAGCGCGCTGGCGGAAAACCGTCGCTGCTTCGATGAAGCCGCCAGGAGTGAGGTTGACGCCCTTGTAATGAATCGTGGACGGCGACTCCCCAGCGATAATTTTCTTTTGCGTGTCCTGCACCGCGACCTTGAGCGTTTCACTACCCAGCTTTAGATCGTTTACATCGGAGACCAGCGTCGAGGAAGCCGTCTTCGCTTCCGCCGTGCTGGCCACCGCCGCAGTGGCCTTCGCGGCGGCTTCCGATGCCTTGGAGTCCGCAGCGGCCGCAGCATTGCGCGCGTCCGTGATCTGCTGATCGCGCCGGGCGAGTTCATTCTTCAACTGCTGAATCTGTTCTTGTTGCGCCTGCAAAGATTTGCGGAGTTCCTCGATCTGTGCGGCAATCTCCGCAGATTTATCAGCCTGCTTGGCGGCAGCTCTGGGCTTCGCCTTCTGCGCAGTTTTTGCGGCTTGAGGAGTTGCGTCCTTCGGTGTATCAGCAAGAACTGTTCCAACGGCGAGGAACAGCGATAGTGTGAGTGCTGCTAGTTTTTTCATTTCCTCTCTCTTTGGAGCAAAATTCGACCTGGTAGCGAAAAGAACGCGTACCACCCCGAGCCAGAAGGTAAAGGCCCCGTCTTACAACTACGTCAACTGAATGTGAATATCCTGTAACAATGCTAGGGAATTCACGGGAAACCATTGACGTATCAGAGGTTGCGGACTTCTCGGTGAATCAACAACCACAGGCAAAGGCCGAGACGAACCGAAAAAAGGGTGCCCGGTCAGTGTCTCGTCCGCTAGCGAGTGGTATGAAAAAGCGAGTCATCCGAAAGCTCCGAAGGGCGGCCTCCCCTCGGCACTGCGAGGTGGGACCTACTTCGGCGCCGAGATGGTATAAGCGAGGACGATTTGGGTCAAGCGATATTGGTACTTGGCATCGGTGTCGGCGATGTCGGCCTCAGTTTTTTGGAGTTCGGCCTGGCTGAATTCGACGATGGAGCCGAGACCGAGATTGTAGCGGGATTGCGCGAGGTCGAAGGCCAGACTAGCTTGTTCGCGTAGTTGCTGTGTGACGGAGAGACGCTCATAGGCGCGGGCGGTGTCTTGCCAGGAGGTACGGACGTCGCGGGCAATGTTGTTGCGAAGGCCGGCAAGTTTTTGGCGATTGAGTTCGGTTTGAAGATCGGCGGCTTGGGCGCGCGCGCTGTAGAGAAAACCATTGAAAACGGGGATGTTGATGTTCACGCCGACGGCGCCATACCAATTACGGATGTTGTTGTCGCGAACGGGAGCCACGCCGACGACGCCGAGGGCGTTGACGGTGGGACGCCAAAGGTCATGCTCGGCGCTGCCGAACTTTTGCGCGGCCTGGACTTGGTCCTGAAGCGCGAGAACTTCGGGGCGCTGCTGCAGTGCTTGCTGAATAAGAGGGAGAACATCGGGGGCGGGGGCGGCGATGGCAGTTTGCTCCTCGACGAGTTGGAAATCCTGCTCATCCGGATAGCCAAGGATCGCGGAAAGCGCGGCGAGCGAAGTTTGGTAGTTGTTATGGGCTTCCAGCAGCAAGAGCTTTCCGCGTGCCAGGTCAACCCTCGTGAAACTCAGATCGAGTTCGGACTTAAGCTTGGCATCGGTGAGCGCCTTGATCTTATCAACGAGGATTTGGCGGGAATCGACCGTTTGCAGCGCCACGGCCACCAGCGCCTTGGTTTCCAACACATTGTAGAAAGCCTGGTCGACCGCCAGGATGATTTGGGCGGTGGTGGCAGCGGAGTTTTGATCTTCGGCCTTGGCCAGGTAATCGGAGCTGGAAAGCAGATTCGTGGACCGGCCAAAGTCGGTGATCAACTGGCTGGCGGCCGCGCCAGCCGCGGCGCGCGAGAAAAGAATCGAATTGTTGAGTCCACCGGCGGCGAGGCGGCTCCCGGGATTGGCGTCTACCGCGGTGACGCTGAGATAGGCGTTGGGGAGCAGCGCCGAGCGAGCTTCCCGGACATACTGGCGCGCCACCAGAGCGCGCAATTTTCCGATCGTGATTTGGGGATTGTTTTTCAAGGCAAGGGCTTCGGCTTGGGCCAACGTTAGTTCCCTGCCAGCCGCGGCAGACAGGGCTGGAGCGGGAGTAGCCTGTGGACTGGCCGGCATCTGCGCCAGAAGCGGCGCGCAGAGCAAAGCAGAAAGAATGCTGGAAGCAAGAATTATGCGGATCACGCCTGCGCCTCCCGAGGATTCGCCTCTTTCCCACGGTGCACGATGAGGTAAGCCGCAGGCACGAGATAGATGGTCACGACGACAGAAACGAGCAAACCACCAATGATTGCCCGAGCCAGCGGGGCGTACTGTTCACTGCCTGGCTCCGAGCCGAGAGCCATGGGGATCATGCCAAGCAGGGTTGCCAGGGAAGTCATCAAAATGGGGCGAAGACGCAAACGAGAGGCGGTCGAGACAGCTTCCTTCAGCGGTTTGCCTTCATCATGGAGATGGCGGGCAAATTCGACAATCAAGATGCTGTTGGAGACGACGATTCCAACCATCATGACAAGTCCCATGAGCGACATGACGTTCAACGTCGTACCCGTCGCGAGCAGGAACAGGAGCACGCCGGCAAGGCCAGGGGGTATCGCCAAGAGGATGATGAAGGGATCCTTCCAGGACGCGAACTGCGCAACCAGAATCAGATACACCAACACGACGGCGAGGATCAGGCCGATTCCGAAGCTCTTGAAGGAAGCGCGCATGCCCTGCACCGAGCCTCGCAGGTTTACACGAACTCCTTCCGGCAGCTTGGTGTCCTTGATAATGCCTTCCACCTGGCTGGCCAGCCGGCCAAGGTCCTGGTTCTTTGGGGACACATATACATCGATCACACGAAACAACTGGTAATGGTCTACTTCCGTAGGGGAAGGAATGGTGCTGACTTTCACCACGCTATCGAGGGGGGTGGGTTCGCCGCTTTTCACGCCGCGCAAGGGAATCTGCTTGAGATCGGTCATCGTCTTGACCTGGTCTTCGGAATACTGGACGGCGAGCATGTAAGGGTTGCCGCTCTTGGGATCGATCCAGTAATTCGGGGCGATCACGCCGTTGGAAGTGAGCGCGGTGATGACGTTGTCGACGATTTCTTTCTGCGAGAGACCGAGAAGACTGGCCTTCCCGCGGTCAACGTCGAGTTGCAAGGCCGGATAGTCGATATCCTGGGGAATGAGCACGTCGCTGACGTCTCCAAGGCCGCGAACGGGCGCAGCGATTTTTGCCGCTGTGGCGTAAACGCTGCTGAGATTATTGCCGCTAACTTGTATGTCGATGGGCGCGGGCAAGCCGAGATTGATCACCGCGTCGACTAGCCCGCCAGACTGAAAGTAGGTGCTGAGCTGAGGGAGCTGCTGGCTGAGTTGCTGGCGCACGCGCCGCATGTACTCGTAGCTGCCGACCTTGTGGCCCTCCTTGAGACTGACCTGCACGAACGCGGTGTGCGAGGCCGAGTTAGGGGTGTAAATCGCCGAAAAATCGGTGGTGATGCCGATGTTCGAAACGATGATTTGGAGCTCGTTGGCAGGCACCACCTGGTGAACGATCTGCTCCACCTGTTTCACATAATTATCAGTGAGCTCGACCCGCGTACCAGAGGGGGCTTTCAGGTTGATTACGAACTGACCCGGGTCGGTTCTTGGAAAGAAGGAGACGCCGAGAAAGGGATAGAGAGAAAAGCAAAGCAGTGAGACGCCGACCAGGCCGACGACCGTGTTGACCGGCTTCAGAAGCGAGGCCGCCAGCGTACGGTCGTATTTCCCTATCATTCGCTCAAAGTAGAAATTGAACTTCCGGACGATCCATACCTGTGGTGAAGCGGAATGCTCCCCCACTTTCTCACCCGCCTCATGTTTCTTGATGAGCTTGGCGCAATACAGCGGGACGACGGTCATCGCGACGATGTAAGAAGCGAACAGAGCAAGAATCACGGCCGTGGCGAGAGCCACGAAAAGGAAGCGGCTGACGCCGTAGAGAAAAACCACCGGAAAAAAAACGATGGCGGTGGTGATGGTGGCGGCAAGCACAGCCAGGGCGACTTCCTGACCGCCTTTCTCCGCCGCGACCTCTGGAGCCTCTCCCATCTCGAGATGGCGGAAGATGTTTTCGAGCACGATGACGGAATTGTCGATCAAGCGCGAGAACGCCAGTGCGAGTCCGCCCAACACCATGGTATTCACGGTGCCGCCTCCGGCGCTGATGGCCAGAAGAGCGGTAAGGGCGGAGAGCGGAATGGAGAGGAATACTGCGAGGGTGGCGCGCATACTGCCGAGGAAAAGGAGAATCATCACGCCGGTCAGCACCAGTCCAATCGAGCCCTCGCGGAGCAGGTTGGCGATAGCCGTCTTGACGAAGAGAGACTGGTCAAAGACAACGCGCGTGACGAGCTGTTTCGGAATATCAACGAGGTGCTGAAGAGCTTCCTTGATGCCGTCCACCACGGCGATGGTATTGGTGTCCCCGCCCTGCTTCAGGATCGGCAGGTAAACTGAAGCCTGGCCGTCCACCCGCACGATGTTGGTCTGAATGGCGTTCGCATCCACGGCTTTGCCGACATCACCCACGAGCACCGAGGATTGGCCCACGGTTTTCAACGGCATGCTGTTGATGAATTTGGCGGTGGGCGCCTGGCTGTTGGTATACAGGTTGTAATCGAATGGCCCGATCTTGACGTCGCCCGCGGGGAGAATGAGGTTGCTCTCGTTGACGGTACGCACAACGTCCATGGGGCTCAACTGATTTGCTTCGAGCTTCAGCGGATCGACGTACACCATGATCTGCCGGTAGCGGCCGCCGAAGGGCTGCGGAACCGAAGCGCCTGGAACATTGGCAATCTGGTTTCGCACGTTGTACTGACCAATGTCGTGCAACTCGACTTCGTTTAATCCCTGGCCTTTGAGGGTGATCAGACAGACGGGCAAGCTGGAGGCGTCGAACTTCAGCACCACCGGCGGCAGCGTGCCGGGGGGAAGGCGGCGCAGGTCCGCCGTCGCGAGGTTGGAAACAGTGCTGAGGTCGGCGTCCGCGTTTGTGCCCGGCTGAAAGTAGATCTTGATGAGGCTCACGCCTGGCAGCGAGCGTGACTCGATGTGATCCACGCCGCTGGCCAGGGTGAAAAACCGTTCGAAAGGATTGGTAATATTCGTCTCGATCTGCTGAGGCGGCATGCCGGAATAAAAGGTAGCCACAACCACGACGGGGATGTTGATGGGAGGAAAGAGGTCAACCGGCATACGCACGAGGGTCACGGTGCCAACGATGGCCACCACGAGGCAGGCGACGATAATTAAAAAGGGATACTTAATCGAGAAGCCGGACATCAGATCTGTCCCCCCGCTTTTGAGGCGTCTGGGGCGACTTCCTTGGGTTGAATCTTCTGCCCGTTGCGGAACTGGCTGCGGTTGCCGATGACCACCCGATCCTTGTCCGTTAAGCCGGAGAGCACTTCCACGCGGACACTATCCTCCAGTCCCAGCTTTACATGGCGTTCTTCGATGATGTTCTCCGGGTTGACGGCGAGCACCGTCGCATCCTCGCCGTTGCGCGTGACGAACTCCAGCGGAACGGTGAGTGCATCTTTTTTTTCGCGGAGGGAAAGCTGGGACTCCGCATACATCCCGGGAATCAGGTGTCCGTCGCGGTTGTCAAAATCGATTTCCGTCTCCATGGTGCGGGTCTGCCGGTCCAGGGAATCCGCGAAACGCGATACCTTGCCGATGAAATCCTGATTCAGCGCCTGCACGCGCACTTTCACCGGGTCGGCCAGGTGAATTTGCGCGGCCACCGATTCGGGAATGGGGAGAACGAGGCGTAGTTTTGAAATTTGAGCCAGCCGGACGACCGGCATGGACTGAATGCTGTTGGAAGTGCCCGCGGCAATGAGGGCTCCGGTATCGGCGTAACGCGACGTAACCACGCCGGCGAACGGCGCCACGATGCGTGAATAATCGGAGAGGGCGCTGTACTGCTTTTGATTGGCCTCGGCCATTTGAAGTTGCTGTTGTGCGGCTGAGAGCGCGGCGCTCGAACTGGAAACCTGGGCTTCGAATTCGAGATCCTTTGCTTGCGAATCGTCGATCTCCTGCTGCGCCACCAAGCCGGAGCGCGCTTCCGCCGCTTGTTTCAATCGGGCATAAGCGGAGTGGCTGGCGGCGTGCGCCGATTGTGCCCGGGCGAGGTCTCCTTCCGCACGCCGAATTTCTTCTTTGGAGCGCCGCACGCCAGCATCCGCGCCGGCGAGTTGCGCGGCCAGCTCGGGGATTTCCAGGACCGCGAGCGTCTGGCCGGTCTTCACGTGGTCGCCGACATCCACGTAAATCACTTTGATGTAGCCGGCCACTTTCGCGTGAATGTTGACGTCCTGAAATGGCTTGAATTCCCCGGCTATGGTCAGCGTGTTGCCAACGTTGTGGCGTTCGGCGCGCGCCACGGCCGCGACGGTTTCTGCAGAAGTAGCGAGCGGATGATTCTGATCATCAGCTTCGGTGTGTGCGTGACCCATCCAGCGCCAGACCGAGAAGACAATCGCCAAGAAAACGGCAACAACGATCCACAGTCTTTTTCGTGTCATTTCCTGTATCCCTGGCAGGCTGCGGGACCCGGCAAGATCTGACCTGGCGGGTTCTCCAGAAGCCTGCATAATTTCTGA
>WNFR01000880.1_pt1 | contig 42869 bp, 40 predicted proteins | sample 5400221 | NCBI WGS metagenome assembly WNFR01 (sample SAMN13153357, study PRJNA577476) | soil metagenome | isolation source: 40 cm soil under Madrone tree | place: USA:California | collected 2016-06-14 | reverse complement strand
GAATGGGGTGGTGGCAAACGCCTTGGGCGCCGGCGTCGCTTCGTAGCGGAGCACCGCGATATCGGTGGAAGGATCGCGTCCGGCGAGTGTGGCCGGGACCTGGTTGCCGCCAGGCAGCGTCAGGGCAAGATCCGCATCGCGGACGATCGTTTCCTCGGCCGTTACCACGATACCGGGTTGCCAGATGATGCCGCTCGATGGCCGGCGACCGCCGCCATGCACGGCGACGACCGATTGGGCGGCGGCGGCGACTAACGCGGCGAGCTCATTGGAAAGCTGCAAGGGGGATTGAAGTTGGGATTGACGTTGGGGTGGATTGGGCGGAACGGCGTCTGTCATAGGTACCTCCGTTGTTTGTCCAGAGGTGGGATCGTTGCGGTCGCAGACAACTAGCCAGATGGCTAGGTGGCGATTGCCGACAAACGAGGGTGCCTTGCCTTTTTCGAGGCCTTGCCGCAAAACGCGGTCGCCCTCGCCCTATCCTCCCCGCAAGCCGGGAGGTGGAGCAGGCTGGAGTGTCAGCAGGCGGGTTGCGTGAGGTGGTGATGGTGGATTTTGAGCAGGCCCGCCGTGCGATGGTCGACGGCCAGGTGCGCACCAGCGACGTCACCGATCTCGGTCTCATCGCCGCGATGCTGGAGGTCCCGCGGGAGGCTTTCGTGCCGCAAGCTCAAGCGGCTCTCGCGTATCTTGATCGCGATGTCGTGATTGCCGATGCCACCGCGACAGGACCGGCACGATATCTCATGAAGCCCATGGTGCTGGCCCGACTCATCCAGGCGGCCGATCCAAGTCCGCGCGATAGCGTGTTGGTGATCGGCGCCGGCACGGGCTATGCCGCGGCAGTGATGTCCCGGCTGGCCGGCAAAGTGGTCGCCCTTGAAGAGAATGAGTCGCTTTTTCAACAGGCCCGGTCAGTCCTTCCTTCGCTCGGCAGCCACAATGTCACGGTCATCCATGGCCCGCTTACGGATGGGGCGTCGGCCTCCGGCCCATACGACGTGATTCTGATCGACGGAGGCGCCGAAATCGTGCCGGACCTGCTTTGCGGGCAGCTCACGTCAGGCGGCCGGCTGGTCGCTGTTGTGAGTTCCGGGCCGCTCGGAAAAGCAAAACTATTTCAGCCGGTGAACAGGAAATGCAGCGGCCGGGAGTTGTTCGACGCAAATGCACCCGTGTTGCCCGGCTTCAGCTTGGCGCCGGCCTTCGTGTTTTGATTCCGTCGGTTCCGCTACTTGTCGCTTCCAGAGGATAGTTTCGCGGGCGTGTAGCTCGGGTTGAGCGTCTAGCGAAACCCGGGGAGCGGCCGTGCCATCTTGATCAGCGGTCCTGGATTTCGCTTGCGCTCAATCCGGGCTACACGCTGCAAAAAGCGGCTGCGCGTGCTTTAGAAAACGGCGGCCTGACGTTGCCCGACGGTGTTGCCCTTTTGACCCAATTGTGAAATTTCCGACAGAGGTGTCGGAATAGGGTTTTGCCGAGAGGTGGAGTTGCGTATTGTGTTTCCTGTAGCGTGGTGTGAATTGGGGTGCGCGATTATGGCGCGAAGTGCCGGCGATGTTGCTTGGGGGATGGCGTCGGCCGGCATAGGACTAGTGATCTGGTTCACAGTGCCGCTGCCGGCGCGGGCGGACACGCTCAATGGCGCGTTGATCAACGCCTATCAGAACAACCCGCAGCTTAATTCCCAGCGCGCGGTGGTACGATCGACCGATGAATCGGTGCCGCAGGCGCTCTCCGGCTATAAGCCGACCGCGACGGCGACGTTACAGACCGGGCAGGCGTACACCAGTACCGTCTCGAAGACTACGAGTGGAGCTCCTTGCAGTCCTACGGCTCCCTGCTATCCGCGCATAGGCTTCGGCTCCTCGCCGAGCAGCGCCAACCTGACCATCTCGCAGACCCTCTTCAACGGCTTTCAGACTGCGAATCGGGTCCGTCAGGCCGAATCCAATACGTCGGCGGCGCGGGAGACGCTGCGGGTGGCCGAGCAAACCATTCTGCAGAACGCCGCAACCGCTTACATGGATTTGCTGCGCGACAGCGCGTTGCTCGAGTTGCAGCGCCGCAATGTCGAAGTGCTGCAGGAGCAATTGCGGCAAACCCGCGATCGCTTCAATGTCGGCGAGGTGACGCGCACCGACGTGGCGCAGTCCGAATCCCGTCTGGCCCAAGGACGCGCCACGGTGCTGTCGGCCGAATCGCAATATGCCAGGTCGCGCGCCAACTACCGGCAGTTCGTCGGCGTCGAGGCCGGTGTGTTGCAGCCCGGGGCCCCGGTCGATCGCCTGACGCCGCGGCGCCTGATAGAGTCGATCGAAATTGCCCGGGCGCGCCACCCGAGCGTGGGCGTCGCCATGTTCGGCATCGATACGGCTGTCCTCCAGGTCAAGATCACCGAGGGCTCGCTCTATCCCCAGGCCCGTCTCATCGGCACCGTCCAGCAAAACTGGGAAACCAACGTCACCACCCAGCTGCAGCAATTCAACGCCTTTGTGGCGGCGCAAGTGACGATCCCGATCTTTAATGCAGGGCCGACAGGGGCGACGGATACGTTTTCCTCCATCCGCGCCGCCAAGGAGACGGTCGGACAAAAGCGCATGGACCTCGACACCGCGCGCGACCAGGTGCAGGCCAACGTGGTGACGGCGTGGGGGCAACTGGAAGCAGCGAAGGCGCAGATTCTCGCAACCAACGCCCAAGTGGCATCGGCCGAGATCGCGCTCAACGGCGTACGCGAGGAGGCCCGCGTCGGCCAGCGCACCACGCTCGACGTGCTCAACGCCCAGCAGGAACTGGTGAACGCCCGCACCGCGTCGGTCACCGCCCAGCACGATCGGGTCGTAGCGTCGTACGCGCTCCTGGGCGCGGTCGGTGAATTGAATTTGCCGAAGCTCGGGATAAACATCCCGCTCTACGACCCGATGGTGCACTATCAGCAGGTGCGTGACGCGTGGATCGGCGTGCGCACGCCTGACGGGCGCTGATCAGCCTCCGCTTGCGAAGAATTCATCAATTCGCCGCAGATTCGGCATAAGTTTTGCGCATTGCTTGCTTGGGAGCATTCGATCGCGATTCGTTCGACCGCAAGAGCGGGATACTTGCTGACGCGATCTGTTGCACGCTGGGCGCGCCCACAGTGCCGCCCCCTCCCTACCCTCCCCCGCAAGCGGGGGAGGGTAGGGAGGGGGTCTCGGTAGGAAAGTGCCGATGTCTCAACCCGTAAAGGCTCAAGAGCCGTCCATGGAGGAGATTTTGGCCTCCATACGCCGCATCATTTCAGACGATGATGCAGGCAAGCCTAGTTCCTCAAAGCCGGCACCCGCGCCGATAGCGACAACTGCCAGGGCTGATGCAAACAACCGCCAAAATGATAGCGATGCCATGCCGGGAGGTTTCGATGCAGCCGGGGACCAACAGTCCGACGATCCGGCTGGCGCCCAGGTCACCGCCGATGTGATCGCGCTGGCCGAGGCGATGCAAGCCAAGGCGTCGGCTTTCAACGGGATGGATCACTCAACCGACACTGTCCTCGACGGAACGCCCGGACCTGAGCGCCCGCGCGCCCCGCAGGAGCCGGGGGCTATGCCTGTGCCGGATCGTCCGCTGCTGTCGCCGCGCACGACGGCGGCTGTCGACACAGCATTCAATTCTCTGACCCACACCGTGCTGATGCAGAACCCCCGCACCCTTGAAGACCTGGTGCGCGAAATGCTCAAGCCGATGCTCAAGGCGTGGCTCGATGACAACCTGCCCATTATCGTGGAACGCCTGGTCCGCGCTGAGATCGAGAGGGTCTCGCGCGGCCGCGGGTAGGCGCGCCGGCCGCCTGGGACTGCGCCGCGATCGCTCATCGAATCTGCCATGGGTCCACGAGCGGCACGCCCGTACAATCAAAGTCGCCTGTGTTGCGCGTCACCAGTGTGACGCCGTGCCGGATTGCTGTGGCTGCGATCAACGTATCGATCACCGGAAGGCTGCGGCCAGCTGACAGTTCGCCCCACAGCCTTGCGGTGGCAGCATCGACACAGAGCAGGCGATCCGCGAATTCTGTCTCGATGGTATCGACCCATGCGCTGAGTCGGTCGGTGGCAATGGGATCGGTGTTGCGCCTGGCCTCAACACCTTTGCGCAGCTCTCCGATAGTAAGAACGCTTAAGAACAATGTCGCCGATTCCGCCGCCGCGAGAAAAGCGGTGACGCCGCGATCGGGGCGTTTCTTGCGCGTTTCCGACACGACATTCGTATCGAGAAGGTACCCGACCGCCACGATCAAATCTCAATGTCACGACCGGTATCGCTGTCACGGGCGACGGAGAATTCGTCAAACTTTGGACCACCAAGCAGATGGGTCTTGAAGTCCGGCTTATGGGCCGCCAGCGCACTGTAGTCCTCGATCGACAGCACGACCGCGCGCGCGGCGCCGTGACGCGTAATCGTCTGCGGTCCCTCGGTGTGGGCACGCTCGATCACCTCGCTCAATCGCGTCTTGGCCTCCTGGACCTGCCATGTCGCCATCGTCGTTCTGTCCTGTCAGACCATTAATATAGACATTCTGGTCTGACCTTCAAGCGGCCATACATCCCTGTGCGGCCACGGCTCCCCTGGCCCGCTCTACCGCCGATCGACGTCGATCCGGGCCGAGCTGCAGTTCGCCCCACCACGAAGCCAAATGGCGGGCTTCTCCCTCGTCGAGTGGGCCATCGCGCTTGCAACGCCCCTTGCTTCCGCCCGTTGACAACCAGCGCCCTGCGGCGCTTTTTGGCGCACCTCTTGCCGGATGCCTGCAATGATTGAAAAAACCTACGACCCCGCCGATATCGAGCGCCGCATGTCGGCGGGCTGGGAGGATGCGCAGGCGTTTGCCGCAGGCCGGCCGGAACGGCGCGACGCCAAGCCCTTCACCATCGTCATCCCGCCGCCAAACGTGACCGGCTCGCTCCACATGGGGCACGCGCTCAACAACACCTTGCAGGACGTGCTGTGCCGGTTCTGGCGCATGCGCGGGCGCGACGTGCTGTGGCAGCCCGGTACCGACCATGCGGGCATCGCCACCGAAATGGTGGTCGAGCGCCAGCTCATGGAGCGGCAGGAACCGGGCAAGCGTGCTCTCGGGCGGGAGGCTTTCGTCAAGCGCGTGTGGGAGTGGAAGGCGCAATCCGGCAGCACCATCGTCAATCAACTGCGAAGGCTCGGCGCCTCCTGCGACTGGTCCCGTGAGCGCTTCACCTTGGACGAAGGAATGGCGCGCGCGGTGCTCAAGGTGTTCGTCGACCTCTACAATAACGGGCTGATCTACAAGGACAAACGCCTTGTCAACTGGGACCCGAAATTTCAAACGCCGATTTCCGACCTCGAAGTCGAACAGGTCGAGACCAAGGGCCATCTCTGGCACATCCGCTATCCGATCGAGGGAGCGCAAGAATTCATCACGGTAGCGACGACGCGGCCGGAGACCATGCTGGGCGACACCGCGGTCGCGGTCCATCCGGAAAACCCGCGCCTCAAGCACCTGATCGGCAAGACCGCGATTCTGCCGCTGGTCGGCCGGCGCATTGCGATCATCGGCGACGACTACGCCGACCCCGAGAAAGGCAGCGGGGCGGTGAAGATCACGCCCGCCCACGACTTCAACGACTTCGAAGTCGGCAAGCGGCATCACCTGCCGATGGTCAACGTGCTCGACGTGGAGGGAAAGCTCGACCTCGACGGCAACATCGCGTTCCTGGAAGGCCTGCCGCCTTCCACGGAACTTGACGAAACCCTCAAGCTCCACGGCGTTGATCGTTTTGTCGCGCGCAAAAAGATCGTGGACCGGCTGGAGGCGGCAGGGCTGCTCGCGAAGGTCGAGTCCCACACCCACATGGTGCCGCACGGCGACCGCTCCGCTGCGGTGATCGAGCCGTTCCTCTCCGATGAGTGGTTTGTCAACGCCAAGGCGCTGGCTGTCCAGGCGATGGCGGCAGTCGAACACGGCCGCACCGCGTTCGTGCCGAAGAATTGGGAAAAGACCTATTTCGACTGGCTCGAAAACATCCAACCCTGGTGCATTTCGCGCCCGCTGTTCTGGGGCCACCAGATTCCCGCCTGGTACGGGCCGGACGGCAAGGTGTTCGTCGCCGAGACCGAGGAGGAGGCAGTGTCGCGCGCGCTCGCCTACTACGCGGAGACCGAGGCCATCACGCCGATGCAGGGTCACGACATGGCGCTCGATCCGATGAGCCGCGCGCCTTTCCTTATGCGCGAGGAGGCGGTGCTCGACACCTGGTTTTCCTCGGCGCTGTGGCCGTTCTCGACGCTGGGCTGGCCCGACGAGACACCCGAACTTAAGCGCTACTATCCGACCGACGTGCTGGTCACCGGCTTCGACATCATCTTCTTCTGGGTCGCCCGCATGATGATGATGGGCCTGCACTTCATGAAGGAGGTGCCGTTCCACACGGTCTACATCCATGCCCTGGTCCGCGACGAGAAGGGCGCCAAGATGTCGAAGTCCAAGGGAAACATTATCGATCCCCTGGAGCTGATCGACCGCTACGGCGCCGACGCACTGCGGTTCACGCTTGCCGCGATGGCGGCACAGGGCCGCGACATCAAGCTCGCCACGTCGCGGGTCGAAGGCTATCGCAATTTTGCGACCAAGCTGTGGAACGCCTGCCGCTTTGCGGAGATGAACGGCTGCGCCACGCTGCCGGGGTTCGAGCCGGACGAGGTGGAAGAGATCCTCAATCGCTGGATCGGCCACGAGACCGCCCGTGCGGTAGGCGAGGTCACCGAGGCGATCGAGGCCTTCCGGTTCAACGACGCCGCCAGCGCGGTCTACCGCTTCGTCTGGAACGTCTATTGCGACTGGTACCTTGAGCTTTCAAAGCCCGTGCTCATGGGTCCGGACAGCCCCGGCAAGACTGAAACTCAGGCCATGGTGGCGTTCGTGCGCGACCAGATTCTGGCGTTGCTGCATCCGTTCATGCCGTTCGTCACCGAGGAGTTGTGGAGCGTGACGGCTGAAGGCGGCGTCGCCCGCGAGAGCCTGCTGGCGCTGGCGCCATGGCCGTTGCTCGCCGGGCTTGAGGATGAAGCCGCCGAAGCCGAGATCGGCTGGGTGGTCGATGTCATCACGGCGATCCGTTCGGTGCGCACCGAGATGAATATCACGCCGGCCGTGCAGATCCCCATGGTGCTGGCCGCAGTTACGGCCGAAACCTGCGACCGTGCACAACGTTGGAGCGACGTGGTCAAGCGGATGGCGAAGATCGCCGATATGTCGACCGCTGATGCGCCGCCCGCCGGCGCCGTGCAGCTTCTGGTGCGCGGTGACACGCTGGCGCTGCCGCTCAAAGGCATCATCGACCTCGGCGCCGAGAAGGCGCGCCTGGAGAGGGAAAAGGCCAAGGCCGAGGCCGAGATCAACCGCATCGATGCCAAGCTCACCAACCCCGATTTCATCGCCCGCGCTCCCGAAGAAGTGGTTGAGGCCGATCGCGAGAAGCGGGAGGAGGCAGCGGCCCGGCGGGCGAAGATTGTGGAAGCGCTGGAGCGATTGAAGCAGGTCGAGTGAAGGCGGCGCGTGTAGTGGCGTAGGGTGGGCAAAGTCGCCTGCGGCGGCCGAAGATTTGGCGCACCTGCCTCGCGCGACTTTGCCCACGCGGTCATGCGGCGAGGTGGAACGGCGTGGGCAAAGGCGCATGAGAGGCTGTGCAAAATTGCACGGCGCGTCGATTGCGCCTTTGCCCACCCTACCGTTCTCAACCTACACCTACGCCCGATACCCCTCGAATATCGCCTGATCTGCGAAACGGGCCGCCATCGTGCGGTCTTGCGCGGTGCGCACAGTCCAGGCGAGAAGCGGCAATCCGAACAAAAGCCGCGCCGCCCGCGGCGTGATGGCGGCGAGATCGTCCACCCGATGGGCGAGGAAGGCGGGGCGGCTCATCGGCGCGTGCAGCAGAAATGTCAGCTCAAAGCGTTGCGCCGGATTGAGAGACTTCCAAACATGCGGTGGATGACCGCGTCCGGCGACGATACCGCGGACAATGCGAGGAGCGATGCGCCGCAGTTCGGCGATGGGCGCCGGGTCGAACGAAATGACGGCGACCGGGCCGGGATAACCCGCAAGCACAGCGGCGGTTCGCGTCGCGAGCCGCAGGTCGCCGTCGAACCGGCTCTTGATCTCGATGAGGAGGGTGACGCGGCCGGCCACGAGATTAAGCAGATCTCCGAGCGCCATCATGCGGTCGGCGGTCGCCCGGAACGGCACGCGCCGCAGCGCCGCGGCGGACATGTCGCGGAGCGCACCGCTGCCGTCGGTCAGGCGGCCGAGGGTATCGTCATGATGCACCATGGCCTCGCCGTCGGCGCTGATCTGCAGGTCGGCCTCGATGCCGTATCGACCCGCGATGGCCGCCGCCGCGGCGGATGACGTGTTCTCGATTATTCCCTGCGCAGGATCATGGAGCCCGCGATGGGCGATTGGGCGAGCCGTCAGCCACGCGAGGGCGGATTTCGACCCTCGAGCTGGTGTGACGCCGCTCTTTAGTCCCCTCTCGGGCGCCATCGCTCACGAGACTTCGAATGTTCCCTCGACCTCGACCGCCGCATCGGATGGGAGCACGGCAACGCCCACGGTGGTACGGGCATGGCGACCTCTTTCGCCGAACACGGCCACCATGAGGTCTGACGCGCCGTTCATCACCTTAGGGCCGTCAAGGAAATCCGGCGCCGAATTGATGAAACCACCGAGCCGCACCACGCGGACCACCTTGTCGAGATCGCCGAGCGCCGCTTTGACCTGTGCCAACAGGTTGACCGCACAGGCGCGGGCGGCGGCCTGACCCTGCTCGACCGTGACCTGCGAGCCGAGCTTGCCGACGGCAACCAGGGCGCCATCCGCCAGGCAAATTTGTCCGGATACGAACAACAAGCGCCCGCTGCGCACGAAGCCCACGTAATTGGCAATGGGCGCCGCCGGAACAGGCAGCTCGATCCCCAATTCCTCAAGCTTCCTGTCGAAGGCTCCAGACATCGCGCTCCCACCCGTTAAATCAGTCGCAACCCCGGCGGACCTTGGCTCATCGTGGCACGCCTTGCAAGCGGTAGGGGGGTGTTTCATGCCGATAATTGCGGCGACGGTCCGCCAATCCCGACTATGGTAAATACGCGACTTTGTGACGTTTCGGTGCCAGATGATGGGGGCCGTTCGATAAATGCGTCCGTGGCCGCGAGACTCTGCGCCGATCCGGGTTGCGCTGCTATCTTGCGAATCTTATGTTGGATGGCTGGGCGCCGCGAATTGCCGGGATGTCGGGCTGGCGACGTCAGGAGGTTTTTAAGGATGCGCGTTCAAATCGCTTCGCAGATGGTTGCGGCCTCCTTGTTCGCGGGGGCGTGCTTCGCCGTCGCGCCGGCGGCGGCTGCAGGGGTAGCGCTCGCGCCGCATCGCGCCGTCTACGACCTCAAGCTTTCGAAGTCGCATGGCAAGCGATCCGTCGAGGCAGTACGTGGGCGCATTCTTTATGATTTTGCCGGCAGCGCCTGTGAAGGCTACGCACTGCAGTTCCGCCAGGTGTCGGAGATCGACAGCGGCGAGGGCAAGATGGCTCTCAGCGACCTGCGGGCCGCCACCTGGGAAGACGGCGACGCCAAATCGTTCCGCTTCAATTCCGAAAACAAGGTCAATGAACACGTCGTCGATACCGTCGACGGCAACGCCGGCCGCGACGGCTCCGGGGTGTCGGTCAAACTCGTAAAGCCGCAGCCGAAGAACTTCGATCTCGACGCCAAGATCGTGTTCCCGACCGAACATGTCAGGCGCGTTATCGAGGCAGCGGAGGCCGGCAAGACCTTGCTTGAGCTGTCGGTGTTCGACGGCTCGGAATCCGGCGACAAGGTGTTCTCGACCCTCGCGGTGATCGGCAATGCCATCGCGCCGGGCGAGAAATTGCCGGACGATGCCGCAGCCGGCAATACGACGCTGGCCGGTCTCAAGCGCTGGCCCGTCACCATCAGCTATTTCGAGCAGGGCAGCGCCAAGACCGGCGAACAAACCCCGGCCTACGCCATCGGCTTCGAACTCTACGAGAATGGGGTTTCGCGCGCGCTCAGCCTCGACTACGGCGATTTCGTCGTGTCCGGAACCATGTCGCAGCTCGACTTGAAGGACGCGCCTGCCTGTAAGTAAGCCGTTGGGCGGATAGGCCTCCATGGCAGCGAGGCGACGTCTCGGCCTCGCCCAAGGGCACCGCCGCGCCACAACGATCGTGGGATGTGGTGCCCGGTCGAGGCGCGTCAAAACCGCCCCAGGATCGTTTATCGAGGCTGACCGGCGGATGTAGTTGGAATCGGCGGGAGCAGAGCGACGGCAAGGAGTGCGATGGGGCCGAGCATGGCGCCCAGCCAATACCACAGCTTAGTGGAATGGCCTCGCCGACCCGCAATCCAACCGGAGAGCAAGGTAAATGCCACGAGCAGAAGGAGCGCGACCGCAAGGCCAATCATGGGATTCCCCGTGGAGTAGATCATCATGCAGACGGAGAGGTAGCTAGATGCGACAGCGCAGCGCCGGTCGGCGCGCCCGAGCGGTGGGTTAACGAGAACCCGGCCCAGGAAGACTGCTCACCTGACGATCGTGAACAGCCGGCTCCAGCGCACCGACCGCGGCCAGCTCCAGATGTGCCAGGCGGATTCGCCGTCGCCGATTGAGAAGAAAATGATCTGGGCTTTGCCGATGAGGTTCTCGAACGGCACGTAACCCACCGCCGACGGCACGCGGCTGTCGGCTGAATTGTCGCGATTGTCACCCATCATGAAATAGTGGTCGGACGGAACGAGATATTCCTCGGTGTTGTCGAGAAAACCATTGTCCTGGAGATCGAGCGACTCGTAACTCACCCCGTTTGGCAACGTTTCGCGCCAGCGCCGTACGCGCTCTGCGCCGCCGTTCTCGTCATCGATGAAATCAGCGATACGCTCGCGCCTGACAGGCACGCCGTTGATGTGCGGTAGCCCCTCGATCATCTGGATGCGGTCGCCCGGCAGGCCGATCACCCGCTTGACGTAGTCGGTGCTATCGTCTTTCGGGAGCCGGAACACCGCCACGTCTCCGCGCTGCGGCTCGGCGCCGAAAATGCGGCCGGAAAACAACGGCGGCGACAGTGGCAACGAATAGTGGCTGTAGCCGTAGCTGTATTTCGATACGAACAGATAGTCCCCGATCAAAAGGGTCGCTTTCATGGATCCGGAGGGAATACTGAACGGCTGGAAGAGCAGAGTTTGAATCCCAAGCGCAATCAGCAAGGCCTGGAGCACGACTCGGCTGCCTTCTGCAAGCCTGCCTTCCTTGCGCTCTCCTTCAGTAGATATGCTCATCGGCCCCTCGTGTTTCGATGGCTCGGACGTCAAGGTTTCCGGTATTTTGGCGGGAAGCGGATCGGCGCAATCCGATCAGCACATGAAGTGTCAGGTTTCGGCGCCGAATGGTCCATGTCCCGAGGGACGCTGACCGTGCCGGACGACAGTGTTGGACCAATGTCCGGCGATGTGTTCGGCGGGTCACATGCTGTCTCGTCAACGACGGGCCGGGGCGGTTCCGTTTGGCCTCCGGCATTTTCCAGGAGCGCCAATCCGATAAGGAGCATCACGGCGCCGCTTGTCGCGGCGTGCCGCAAAACGGCCCTCCTCCCGACCCTCCCCCGCTCCCACCCTACCCTCTCCAGCAAGCGGGGGAGGGACAGGGAGGAGGAGCGGGGGAGGGGGCTGGCTAATCTCGCCTTATAGCTTGCCAAGACGCAGCCAACCGCCCAGCGCAACGCGGCAGCGTCGTCCTCGATGTAATCAAGTTCGCGTCGCATCGCCTCGGCCCAGGGTGATCGTGCGCCGGGCAGCACCCACGAGGCGTGTTGCACAAGCTTCACGGCCCATCGCCGCCACCAACCCGGCGAGACATTCATGCCAAGGCTCCCGCGCGCTCGGCAGCGACCGCCGCCAGTTCTTGTTCACGAGCAAGGGCCCGCCCCGATGCAGTCAGCCTGTAGACGTGGCGTGGCGGCAAGCCGGGACGTTCCGCCTCCTGCCAGCGCGACTCCAACAGGCCCTGCTCGCTCAAGCGTATGAGCAACGGATAAAGTGTGCCTGATTTCAGGCCCGTCTCCTTCGCGAGATCGTATCCATGCCGCCATGTTTGGGAACCGTCCAGCAAGGCTGCCAACAGGGCGCGGGTCTGGCGTGAGTTATTGGGTTTACGCGACATAAGTACATAATCTATCTATGTAGACTTTCTGTCAAGCCAGCATGTCGAGTTCGATCGGACGCCCATTTCAGAGGGCCGCCGAAAATCCGGCGAACTCACTCCTCCCGAATTTTTCCGGCAGGCGATCGACCGCGTGCTCGGCGGCGGCGCTGCGCCGGCCGCGCGGATCAACGAGATAGCCGAATCGACGTCTTGCACGCCAGCACGAGAAGAGAGAATTTCGTAGCCGACGCTCGAAATGAGATGAAAATTCCGCCGCATGAGCTAACGGCGGAAAGTCTGAACTTTGTTCATGGCAGCTTGTTGCTTCCGGCGCGGCCTGCTGCTTATTCATTGCAAATGAACAGGGGCGAATTGTCCTTGGTGTGGGATGCCCAGTCCCGCAAGCTGCGAGGATGCTCTTGTCATGACCAAGCCCGTATCCGGTGATGCGCGGCCGCAATGGCGCGGAGCATTCTGCCTCCTCGCGCTCGCGGCTGTGCTCCTGCAGTCCTCCTCCGCAGTCTCGCTCGCTCAAACGGTCTTACGGGTTGGCCATTTCCCCAACGTCACGCACGCCCAGGGTCTCGTGGCGCATGCATTCTCGCGCCAGGGCAAGGGCTGGTTCGAGCAGCGCCTCGGTCCCGACGTCACCATTGCGTGGTTCGTCTACAACGCCGGGCCAAGCGCGATTGAGGCCATTCTCGCGAAATCGATCGATCTCACTTATGTGGGGCCCAATCCGGCCATCAACGCCTACGCGAAATCGCGCGGCGAAGAAGTCCGCATCATTGCCGGGGCGGCGAACGGCGGCTCAGCACTGGTCGTGCAGGGCGATTCCGCGTTGACGATCCCGGCCAACTTCCGCGGCAAGCGAATCGCAACGCCGCAACTTGGCAACACGCAGGACGTAGCAGCGCGCTCGTGGCTGGTCAGTGGGGGACTGCGTATCACGCAGATGGGTGGCGACGCGCAAGTGGTGCCGACCGCAAACCCCGATCAGTTGCTGCTGTTCAGGCAGAAGCAATTGGACGGCGTATGGACGGTCGAGCCCTGGGTGTCTCTGCTGGAGACCGAGGCCGGCGGCAAGGTCCTGGTGGAGGAGCCAGAAGCCATCACCACGGTGCTCGTGGCCCGCCGGGAATTCCTCGACTTGAGACGCGACATGGTACGGAAATTCGCTGCTGCGCACGACGAGCTGACCGAATGGATCATCCGCAATCCGCAAGAAGCGCAGCGGCTGGTGCGTGACGAATTGGCGGCGGAGACCCGCGCGAGCGTCTCCCAGGCGTTGATCGCACGGGCGTGGAAGCGCATCGTGCAGACCCACGACGTGTCGCGCGACGCGATGGCGAAGCTGGTCGCGAGCGCGCAGGCGGTCGGCTTTCTGCGGGACGTGCCGGACCTGGCGCGCTTGATCGAGAAACCTTGATGTCCGCGACGGACGGTTTTACCGCGGCGCCGCCCGCCAAGCTTGCCGTCCAGCACGTCTCCAAGTGGTTCCGCACGCCGCGGGCGAGCGTGCATGCGCTCGACAACATGAGCCTCGACGTGGACGGCGGCGAGTTCGTTTGCCTGCTCGGGCCGAGCGGCTGCGGCAAGTCGACTTTGCTCGACATCATCGCCGGCCTGACGCTACCCGACAAAGGCCAGGTCTTGGCCGACAACATTCGGGTGCAAGGGCCGGGACGGCACCGGCTGGTGATGTTCCAGGAATCCGCGCTGTTTCCCTGGCTCAACGTCTTCGGAAATGTCATGTTTGGGCTGCGGCGCGCGGCAGGATTGAGCGCCGACGAGCGGCGGCAGATCGCCGACTATCACCTCAATCTCGTCGGGCTCGCCAAGTTCAAGAAGGCCTATGTGCACGAGCTCTCCGGCGGGATGAAGCAGCGCGCGGCGCTTGCCCGTTCGCTCGCTCCCGACCCGCGCGTGCTCCTCATGGATGAGCCGTTCGCCTCGCTCGACGGCCTGACACGCGAGCAGCTCTATTTCGACCTGCAGCGCATCTGGGAGGAGCGCAAGAAGACGATCGTGCTGGTGACGCACAACGTGCGCGAAGCCGTCTGCCTCGGCGACCGCGTGGCGCTGATGTCGCCTAGTCCGGGTCGCATCCGCGAGGAGTTCGCGGTCAAGCCGCCGCGCCCGCGCGACATCAATACCGCCGAGGTCGCTACGATCGCGCAACGCATCACCAGCGCGTTAAAGGGCCTGCAGTGCGACGCCTCCTGATCACCGCGGCCTTCTTCGCGGCCCTTATCGGCCTGTGGAAGGCAGGCACCGTGTTCGGCGGCTGGTCGCCGGTGCTGCTGCCGCCGCCGGAAGCCGTCGCCGAGTACCTTTGGGGCGCGCTCAAGGACGGGTCGCTGGCTGAGGCGTCGGTGGTGACGCTGGAGCGCCTGCTGCTCGGCTACGCCATCGGCGCCCTCATCGGCCTGCCGCTCGGTCTGATCATCAGCACCTCGGACATCTTCCAGGACACGATCGGCGCGCTGGCGCTCGGGCTGCAAACGCTGCCCAGCGTTTGCTGGATTCCGCTGGCGCTGTTGTGGTTCGGGCAGACCGAGGCGGCGATGCTGTTCGTGGTGATCATGGGGACGGTCGGCTCGGTGGTCATCGCGACCAGCGCGGGCGCGCGCTCGATCCCGCCGATCTACGCCCGGCTCGCCCGCACCATGGGCTCGGAAGGCTTCGACAAGTGGACGCGGGTGATCCTGCCGGCCTCGCTCCCCTTTCTGGTCACCGGCATGAAGCAGGGATGGGCGTTCGCCTGGCGCTCGCTGATGGCGGCAGAGATCTACGTCACCATCCTGACCGGCTTCGGGCTCGGCCATCTCCTCCACTACGGCCGTGAGCTCAGTGCCATGGACCAGGTGATCGGAATCATGCTGGTGATTATCATCATCGGGCTTGTGACCGATAAAACCCTGTTTGCGCCGTGGGAGCGTTTCATGCACCGGCGCTGGGGCACCGGAGTCGTGCAGTAGCCCGCGCGTGTTTCCAAACTCCGGTACGATCCTCCGCTTTGGCGCGACGCGCAAGGACGCGGCCCGCTTGCAAGTGAGGCTGGGGGACGGCCGTTGGCCCAGCGGATTGACATCCCCGCCGCCGGGCAGGGCCGCTCCAACGGAGCAGCTCGGAAACCCCTCTGCAGGGCACTGATTTCGCTTACGCAAAAAGGGGGTATTGCGTTTTGCCAAAATTGCCTTCGGTGTCGTCGCGGGTCGCCCCATGGACACGATCCGCCATGCCATGGTGGGGCGGCCGGTGATCCGTCGCCCCGGGGAGAACGCGTGGTCAAAACGCGTTCGGCGTCCTGGTTGCTTCGGGGCGAGGGTTGAGATGAGAGTGCCGTCTTCAGGCGAAGGCGGGCGTTTCGACATGCGGTGCACGACAGCCCAGCCCGTGGGGAAGCCGATCAAATCGGATTTAACGAAGGCGCTGTCCGGCCGCAGTATCTCGGTAAGCGGACCCACTGGCCGGCGGTGGCCGCGGCCGGAATGGGCCACACAGCAGTCATTTATGCACTGCAACAAGGGCACGCATGGGCGATCTCAGCGCTGCCCTGATCTTTCATGTCGCTGCCGCGACCTGAGCATTACTGTCGCGTCTTTTTGAGCGCCGATGCCGTTAACCTGAAGCGATCGCCCCGTCAGATACCGTCAGCTGGGACTCCGGTTGACACGCAGGATTTCACTGAACACTATAAAATTGGTTGGCGAAGACATTTAGGCCAAGGCGCCGGTCGTTCACAATGTGCGTGACGCAAAGGCCGCGCCTCCAAAGTTCAAATCGGAAATTCGGCATCACGGGAGGCAATCATGGATTCCAATCAATCTGGCCGGAGGCGATTCCTGAAACAAGCTGCTGCGCTAGCTGGTGTGGCCGCAGGCGCAGGGGCAGGCGCAGAATGGGCCGCGAGGGGCCAGTCAGCCAAGTCTGAAGCATCAGAAAAGCCTGAAGTGCGAGCCAAGGACGCCCACGATCATCGCGAACTCCTGCGCCGAGGGGCCCGATTCAGCGTTGATCACATCACTTACTACACTCCGCTTCAGGATTATGCAGGGATCATCACACCGGCCCACCTCCACTTTGTGCAACAACACTCCTCCCACTTCCCCGAGATCGATGCGCAGCAACATCGCCTCACGATCCACGGCTTGGTGGATCGTCCCTTGAGTTTATCCATGGAGGATCTGAAGCGCCTGCCTTCCGTATCCCGGGTTCATTTCCTGGAGTGCCAGGGAAACAGCTCTGGCGTGATCCATCATGCTGGCAATCCCAACATGGGGTTGCCGGTCCAGTACATATGGGGGATGACCAGTTGCAGCGAATGGGCCGGAGTGCCGCTTTCCGTGCTGTTGAAGGAGGTTGGCCTCCAAAAAGAGGCGAGCTGGCTGGTTTACGAAGGGGCGGACCCTGGCAAGTTTTCTCACACCCTGCCGCTGGCAAAGGCCTTGGACGACGTTTTCGTGGCCTACGGCCAGAATGGCGAGCCGTTGCGTGTTGAGCAAGGTTACCCGATCCGGATGATAGTCCCCGGCTGGGAAGGGCCTTTCAGCATCAAGTATCTGAGACATATCAAGGTGGTGGACCAGCCCTACCACGCCTGGAATGAAGCCATGAATCACTCCATCCCGAGAGCCGATCTGGGCGGCAAATCGCGATGGTACCATTTTCAATGGGCGGCGAAATCCGTCATTACGCGGCCTTCAGGTGGACTGAAACTAGCCGGGCCGGGATATGTCCAGATTACTGGCTTGGCTTGGTCCGGTGGGGGTGCGGTCAGCAAGGTCGAAGTATCCACCAACGGTGGCCGCAGTTGGAAGGAAGCGAAGCTTCAGACACCGGTACATTCGAAGGCGCATACCCGGTTTACTTTTGACTGGGTTTGGGACGGAGAAGAGGCGGTGCTCATGTCTCGTTGCACGGATGACCAGGGTGACGTTCAGCCGTCGATGGCGGAGTTGTATAGAAACTGGGGCATCACCGAGCTGGAAAAACCCAGCCGCAGCACTCATTTCAATGCCATCCAACCCTGGAAGGTGGCCCGCGATGGGAGCGTACACGATGCGATGTTCTCTTAGTTCACTCTGCCAGTAGTGATGGCAGCCCCTATGGCGGCACTGGGATAGAAGCGTGGCGTTCCCAGCTGGGTAAGCCACAGCGGTGTCATGAAACTCGCCAGGACGATCATGCGCCCGGGCGGCCGTGCCAAGACCCGTCGCCCCGTGCGACGGGTTCACTTCAGTAAGCAGACCTGCCACGGTGTCATATCCAGGCCGTGCCGAGCGCCATTGTCCACCCTACGTTTCCGCGATCTCATTCTTCACTCCGACGATTGGTCCTCCTCCAGCGCAATGCCGCGGACCACCGCGGCGTGACCGAATTTCTCACGCAGGCGATCGACCGCGTGCTCGGCGGCGGCGCTGCGCTTGCCGCGCTGATCGACGAGATCGGCCGGATCGGCGTCCTGCGCGGGTGCGAGCGCGCTGACGCCGATGCCGATCAGGCGGAATCGCGTAGACCCGGTTTCGCGCGCCAGCAGTTCGCGGCCGGCGTCAAATATCTTTGCCGCGAGCTGCGTCGGCGCGCTGAGCGACCGCGCGCGGGTACGCAGGCGAAAATCGGCGCTCTTGAGCTTCAGGGTCACGGTGGCGCCGGCAAGCTCGCTGGCCTTAAGCCGCCCGGAAACCTTTTCGCTGAGCTCCCAAAGCCTGCGCTCAAGAGCACGAAAGTCGGCGATATCCGCAGAGAACGTCGTTTCGGCGGACACGCTTTTGGTTTCGCGATCCGGATTGACGGTTCGCGTATCGATGCCGCAGGAGAGGCGTGCGAGCCGCAGGCCTTCGGTGCCGAAGCGGCGCATCAGCTCGGTCTCGTCGGCGCGCTGGAGGTCCGCGATGGTGCGAAAGCCTGCGCGGGCGAGCTGCGCCCCCATAGCCTTGCCGACGCCCCAGATGAAGGTCGCCGGCCGCGGCGCCAGGAACGACGGCGCCTCGTGCAAGGAGAGCATTGAAAATCCGCGCGGCTTGTCGAGATCGGAGGCGATCTTGGCAAGGAACTTGTTCTCCGACAGTCCGATCGAGACCGTGATGCCGATCTCGGTTTCGACCTGCTTGGCAAAACGCGCAAGCGTCTTCGCCGGCATCATGCTGTGCAGGCGCTCGGTGCCGGTCAGGTCGAGGAAGGCCTCGTCGATCGACAGCGGTTCGACCTGCGGGGTGAGGGCCCCCATCATGGCGCGCACGTCGCGTCCCACCCGGGCATATTTCGCCATGTCGGGCCTGATCACATGGGCGTGCGGGCAGAGCCGCCGCGCCTCGAACATCGGCATAGCGGACCTGACGCCGAAGGTGCGAGCGATATAGCACGCCGTCGACACCACGCCGCGATGGCCGCCGCCGACGATCACCGGCTTGTCGGCGAGCGAAGGGTCGTCGCGCTTTTCGATGGTCGCATAGAAAGCATCGCAATCGACGTGGGCGATCGCCATGTGAGCGAGTTCGCCGTGGCGGGCGATGCGCGGCGAACCGCAGCCGGCGCAGCGCGCGGCGCGCTCCGGCACATCGGCAAGACAGTCGCGGCAGAAGCTTGCCATCGCGTTCGCCCGAGGAATCGAAAGCGAATAATAGGCGGATCAAGCCTCATCTGGCCAGCGGCGGGCGCTGTGGAAGACGCGGAGGATATGGATGGTGTCGCCAACGACGCGGTAGGGCAGGACGTATGGTGTGCCGGATATGGCGAGCTCGCGTGTTTTTGCGATTCGTCCCGAGTGTCCGGATTCCGGCAGTCTGGCAAGGTGGCGCTCGGCACGGTCCACGATGCGTGCGATCATTGCGTTTGCCGCACGCTCATTATCCTTCGCCATATCCGCCTGGAGCGCGCTGAGGTCAGACAATGCCGGTCTGGTCCACAAAAGCCTCATTTGGCTCGGAGGCGCGGCAGCTTGCGCCTGGAGCCCAGTGCCGCGGCCCACGCCCGGACGTTTTCATGGGGAACGAGGTCGCCGCGATCAGCTGCAGCAATGCCCTCCTTGACGGCCGCGATCTGCCATTCCTGTACAGAGAGGAACTCCTCGATTGCTTCGGCGGCCAAAAAGGACTTGCTGCGGCGCACGCGCAAGGCGACGGATTCAAGGCGCCGCTTGACCTGCGGGGCGAGGCGAACTGTCAGCGTGGTGCTATCGGTCATGTCTTGCCTGTGCGGTTGTGTGATTTTGTACACAAGATAACACCGATTTCCGGCGTGACAACGGGCTGTTTCGGCGGCTGTTAAGGCGTGTCGCGCTCCCAATCGGCGCCGGCGAGAGTAATCCTTGCCTTCTCGATCTCTTCTGGAGCTACGCCCGCATGGGCGGCGAACGCCAGGAGCGTCTGCTCGTTGCCTGCAATGTAGGCCAGAACGCCGCTGAGAAAACCTGGTTCCTCGGCCGCGGTGCGGATCGAGCGGTGGTCGATCCCGGTCAGGGCGAGGAAGCGCGAAAGCTCATCTCTTTCGCCTGCGATAAACCCGAGCGCCGCGACCGCCAACTCGAGCGCGGCATCCCGTTGATCCGCCCCCACCCTTACCTTCCCCGGGAGCAGGCGAGATAAGGGTGAGGGCCCGCGGCGCCCGGATTGGCGATTGGCTTTCATCTGGAGACTGCGCCTCTGCGTGGTAGATGGAGGGTTGCCGGCGGTAAAATCTCTGGCCCCGCGACATCAGTTATACGCGGGGCGTTTTGATGCGCGCCGCCTGTTTACGGCATATCGACCAGAATATCCCGGGCGAGTTTCACGACGTCCGGTGGCGATGCATAGATGTCGCGCATCAGCGCCTGTACCGCGGCGCCGCCCAGCGGACGCACGTCCAGGGCCTGACTGCGCATCTCGGCGAGGAAGTCAGGATCGCGCATGGTAGCGTCGAAGGCTTCGCGCAATGTCTCAATGCGCTCTTGCGGAACCGCCGGCGGCGCTGCGAACGGGCGCGCGATGCCCTGCCGCGAAACGATGAGTCTCACGGCCGCGGCCTGGCGCGGGTCGGAGACGAGGTCGGTGAGCAGCGGAACGTCGGGAAGATCCTCGTGCTTTGCCAGCCCGATCTGTAGCGTGATCCGGATGCGCTTGTCCGTGAGCCACTCGCGATTTCGGCTGAGAATGCTCGTCCATGACCAACCGCAACGACCGTCGACCTCGCCGCGCTCCATGGCAAGATTGACGTCGGCGCCGCCCGGATAGCCGGTGACGACCCGCATCGGCAAATGAAACAGGTTGCGCAGCACGATCGGGAATGCGTCGCTGTCGGCGCCCGCGCCCGACGCGCCGATCACGGTCTTCGTCGTCAGCATGTCCTGCCACGTGGCGATGCCGCGGGAGGCGTTGATGGCGCAGACGCCCACCTCCTCCGAGATGCTGCCGATCCAGTTGAATTTCGGCGCGTCGAATTGTGCGCCGTCGAGATGTCCGATCAGCGGCTCGAAAACAATGCCGCGCGAGAAGGTCGCAAGCACGGTGCCGTCGCGCGGCGCTGCATTGAAAAGAAAATTCACCGCCTTGAGGCTTCCGGCCCCGGCCATGTTCTGCACAACGACCGAAGGATGGCCGGGAATGTGCCGCCCGAGGTAGCGGGCAAGCTCACGCGCATAGATGTCGTAGCCGCCGCCGGGGCTAAATCCCACCACGATGCGCACCGTCTTGCCGGCAAAGAAGGAGCCGGTGTCGTCCGCAATGGCCGGTGTAAAGATCGCTATCGCGGCGGTGATAAAGGTCGCCCCGAGCATGCGCCGGAACGCTGGCATCCCGCCGATGATCTGCCCGCCTGCCCTCCCCTGCAAGCGTGCGAGGATGGGGCGGGCGTGGCGAGAGGCGCGCCCGGCATCAACCGACGCTTTGAAACTCGTTACTTTCGCGCTATTCGGCGGCGACGTGCGCCTGCTGCGGCACGTCCTCAAGCGCGAGCGAAGAAGCTGCATCTGACGGATATCGGTGATTGAACGGTAACCACAAGCGCACGAAAATCCTAGGACTCGGCCCGGCCGGGATCAAGCCCCGCTGCGGCTGAGACTCTCGCGAGCGCGAGAGATCATCCGAAAAATGCCGGTAATTGAAGCAAATCAAGGTCTTTTATCCGATTGGTAACCGTGGCCCCAACCGGAGCGCTTGACCGATTGATCCCATTCGCGCGAATTTCCGTTTCTGTAAGGAATCCCGCCTAGCGTACCGGCATGCTGTACGCTGCGGCATTGAGGGGATTTTGAGAGTGGCCAAGACCGTGCTCATCGTGGAAGACAACGAGCTCAACATGAAGCTCTTCCATGACCTGTTAGAGTCATACGGCTACGACACTATGGGGACGCGCAGCGGGATTGAGGCGCTCGAGCTCGCGCGTACGCATCGTCCTGACTTGATCCTGATGGACATACAACTGCCCGACGTTTCGGGGCTCGAGGTCACGAAGTGGATCAAAGCCGATCCTGACCTGCATCGGATCCCGGTTGTCGCCGTCACAGCTTTTGCGATGAATGGCGACGAGGAGCGCATACGGCAGGGTGGCTGCGAGGCCTATCTGTCGAAGCCGATTTCCATTGCCAAGTTCATGGAAACAGTTCGCAGCTTCCTCAGCGCCGCCGAGTCAGAATGCCGGTGATTGCTCCCTTGTCGTCGATGTCCCGGCCAATGTAGAGGCTTCGTCGAGGCCCTGCCGATAACATGATAGCGCCCAACAGGGGGCATCGGCGACAGCGGACAGATGACGGAAATTTCGCGCTCTGTCGCTGTCCTCCGCCATCCAGTGGGAGAGCGGCCGGGCGAGGCTTGTTAAAATTCATCGTAAAAATTCATGGTTGATTGAAGTATAGCGGCCCGTTCGAGGCGCTTAGCATTGTCTTCCGGGCAGCATCCGATAGATTTACGTGCAGCAAAGGCCGCTGCAGGCGACGCGCCTCCAGAAATGGGAAGTCCTTCGGCCGATGCAAAACCCTACGGTTTACTCGGGTCCGCCGCATCTCCTGAGTCCGTGGGGTTCGGCCGGTCGGGGCGGTGGGAGTGGCCTCCTCAAAGACACCGCTTCCGACCGGCCACCATCTTAAAGCTCCGATAATTAACGGTTCGTAGCCCGAACGGAAACGCCGCGCATGCCGGTGCGTAAATTGCGGCGGCATTTCGGCCGCCTAACCGGACAACGAGTAATTCAGACTTGAATGTGCGATAGGCTCGCCCCGGATTGCGACCCGCCGAGGCCGACGTCATCCGGATCGCAGGCACTTTTTACTTGATCTTAGTTTCGCGGAACTCAACATGCTTCTTGGCGACCGGATCATACTTCTTCTTTACCATTTTCTCGGTCTGGGTGCGGGAATTCTTCTTCGTGACATAGAAATAGCCGGTATCGGCGCTCGACAGGAGCTTGATCTTGATCATGGTCGACTTAGCCATAGGGGCAGTCCTCGATTGAGTTGGGGGCAGGCCCCACAGGTTGCGCGGAACCTAGCGACCAGGGTGAAGGAGGTCAAGGAGACCGTGCAGACCGTAGGGCGCAATAAGCGCAGCGCATTGCGCCGTTCCCACTCAAACGGCGATCGCCGAAGTCGCCCTCCGTCGGGACGCTGCCCGCCGTGGACTCCAGCAACAAGAGAGGGGTGTTGACTTTGATAGGGGGGCGGTGGCGCCAGCGCCAACGCAGCTTTCCCGTCGGAGCGGCGCAATGCGCTGCGCTTATTGCGCCCTACGGTCCTACTCCAGAAGCTCCCGCAGCCGTTTGCCACGCTGCATTCGGTAGAACGGGACCGGAAGATCATGGGTGAAGCCCGCGGCGGTCCTGATCTTGAGTTCTTCCAGCACCGCCATTGTGATGCCCGGCATATCGAGCCTCAGGCTTTCCTCGATCGGCAGCCAGACCAGTTCCACCAGTTCGGTGTCGGGGCCGACGACGCCGTCGATACGGGCCGCGATGGCATCGGCATCGACGGCAAAGAAGCGCGTGTCGAAACGGCGTGGCCGCCCCGGCGGCGTAATGGCGCGGGCGATGAAGTGCACCGCGGCGAGATCGGGGGCAACGCCCGATTGGGTGAACTTCGCCCATTCGGGACTGGGGGCACGCGACGCGCTGTCCGCTTTGGTGCCGAGCACGAGGCCGGTCTCCTCGAACACCTCGCGAATGGCGGCCAGCGGAAAACCGCGCGACTTTTCCGCGCTGGGATAGCGCACCTCCTGCATCAGCCGCGCTTCGACGCGCTTGTCGAGTGGCGTCGATGCACCCATGCGGCGGTCGGCAAGCTCGACGCGCCCGCCCGGGAACACGTATTTGCCCGGCATGAACTTGTGGCCGTGATGTCGCCGCCCCAGCAGCACCTTAGGCGAGCCGCCATCGCGATCGATCACCAGCATGGTAGCGGCATCGCGGATCTTCACGCCGGGCAGGTTCTGCTTGCTGTCTCCGATGGACAAGAACTCAGCGAGGCGCGCGTGCGGATCGGAGGTCATGGGCGAATGTCTCTATCTGGCTACGCTATCCGCATCCGCGGCATCTGTTTGCGCATTCGGGTCGAAGCCGTGCATGTAGTTCGCCCACTGCCAGCCGACGATCGCGCCCTTGACCGGCTGCAACAGCCCGACCGCAAGTCCGATCGTCAACGGCAGCCATAGCACGGCATGCAGCCAATAGGGCGGCATGTACGCGACCTCGACCACGAGCGCGAGCGGCACCACCACATGGCCGACGATCAGGATGACGAAATAGGCGGGTGCATCGTCGGCGCGGTGGTGGTGAAGGGCTTCGCTACAGGCCGCGCAACGATCCGCCACCTTGAGGAAGGCCCGGAACATTCTGCCCCGCTCGCAGTTCGGGCAACGCCCGAAAAGGCCGCGCCGGATAGACTGCCAGGCCGGTCGCGCCGGCAATCCTGCCTCTTTCCCTCCGCCATCCGCCAGGGAGGGAAGGGAGGGCGGCTCTTGCGAGGGATCTTGCCAGCTCATCGGCGCCGCTTCCGCTTGTGGCCGGCGTCGCGGTCGGAAGCGCCCTCCTTCGCACCCTTCTGGCGTCGCGATTTGCGCGCTGAGGCGGGCCGATGTCCCTTCGCAAGAATGCGCGCCGTGGCATCGCGGCGTCCTTCCGACAACATCTCGAAGCGCAGTGCACCGGCGACCGGCGCCGCCTCGACCAGGCGCACCGTCACCGCATCGCCGAGCCGGTAGGTCTCGCCGCTGGCGTCGCCGACCAGGGCGTGGGCGCGCTCGTTGTAGCGGAAATAGTCGTCGCCCAGCGTCGCCGCGGCGATGAAGCCGTCGGCGCCGGTATCGTCGAGCTTGACGAACAGTCCCGAGCGCGTGACGCCGCCGACGCGTCCGTTAAAGACGGCGCCGATGCGGTCGGCGAGGAAATGGGCGATCAGGCGATCGACCGTTTCGCGCTCGGCCGCCATGGCGCGGCGCTCCGCCGCCGAAATGCGCGCGGACACTTCACCGAGCGAACGCACGGTTTCGGCCGTCGGCAGGCCGTCGCCGCCGAGCTTGAGGGCGCGGATCAGGGCGCGGTGGACGACGAGGTCCGCATAGCGCCGGATCGGCGAAGTGAAATGGGCGTAGCGCTTGAGGTTGAGGCCGAAATGTCCGTAGTTCTCCGCCGCGTACTCGGCCTGGGCCTGACTGCGCAGCACCACCTCGTTGACGAGGTTTTCGGTATCGCTTCCTTTGACGCGTCCGAGGATGCGGTTAAAGCCGTCGGGCCGCAAAGCGCCGCTTTTGGGAAGTGAGATGTCAAGCGTCGCCAGGAACTCGCGCAGCGCGTGGAGCTTTTCCACCGCCGGTTCGTCGTGGACACGGTAGATCAGCGGCACGCCGACGCGCTCCAGCGTCTCGGCCGCCGCCACATTGGCGAGGATCATGCATTCCTCGATCAGCCGGTGCGCCTCGAGTCGTTGCGGCGAAATCACCCGGTCGATGGTGTTGTCTGGCTTGAGCAGGATTTTCCTCTCGGGCAGATCGAGATCGAGCGGACCGCGCTGGTCGCGGGCGCGTTTGAGAGCCGTGTAGGCAGCATAAAGCGGCGCGATGACGAGGTCGAGCAGCGGTGCGGCCGTGTCATCCGGACGGCCGTCAGCGGCGGCCTGGACCTGCGCGTAGTGAAGCTTGGCGAACGAGCGGATGAGGACGCGATGAAACCGATGCTCGCGCTTGCGGCCATCGGCGCCGACCACCATGCGCACCGCGATTGCGGGGCGATCGAGACCCGGCTTGAGCGAGCACAGGTCGTTGGAGATGCGTTCGGGCAGCATCGGCACCACCCGATCCGGGAAATACACCGAATTGCCCCGCGCCGCGGCCTCGCGGTCAAGCGCCGAACCGGGTGCGACATAGTGGGCGACGTCCGCAATCGCCACGTCGATGACGAATCCGCCCGGATTTTTTGGGTCGGTATCAGGACGCGCAAAAACCGCGTCGTCGTGGTCCTTGGCATCGACCGGGTCGATGGTAACTAAGGGAACCTCGCGCCAGTCCTCGCGACCGTCGGGCTTCGCCTGACGTGCCGTTTCGGCTTCATGCAGCACCTCGCGGGAGAATGTGTGCGGGATGCCGTGGGCGTGGATCGCGATGAGGCTCGCGGCCTTTTCGGTCGCGAGCGAGCCCAATCGCTCCTTCACCCGCGCGGTCGGCAGCCCGAGGTGTCCGCTCCGGCTCACCTCGACGGAGACAAGGTCGCCTTCGTCGGCATCAAGGGTTGCGCCCGCCGGGATGGCGAGTTCGCGGCCAGAGTTTTTCTTGTCGATCGAGGCTAAGCGGCCGCCGCCCCCCACGAGCTTGCGAAACACGCCGAGCACGCGATGCTTGGCGCGATCGATGATCTTGATGATACGGCCCTGGTAAAGAATGCCGTTCTCGGCGTCGCCCGATTTTTCGGTGCGCAGGAGAGCCCTGTCGCCAATGCCCGGCACCTCGCCGCGGCCCGCGCGGCGCGGCACATGGAGGCGAATCTTGGGCGGCTCGCCGTGGGCTTCCTCGTCCCATTCGGTCGGCACCGCGATCAGCTCGCCGTCAGCATCGCGTCCGGTGATATCGGCGAGCACCACATTGGGCAATGCGCCCGCATGGTGCAGCTTCTTGCGCCGCTTTTCGATTGCACCTTCGTCAGCGAGATCGCGTAGCATTTGCTTGAGGGCCGCTCGATCCGCGTTCGTGAGACCGAAGGCGCGGGCGATTTCGCGGGTGCCGACGTTGCCGGCTTCCTTGCCGATGAAGGCGAGCACGTCCTCTTTGGAGGGTAGCGGGGTGTGTCTGCGGGATTGGGGATTCAAATATACGTCCAGGAATGTGTAGCGTGTAGCCCGGATGGAGCGAAGCGAAATCCGGGAGAGATCGAGCCTCAGATGAGGCCTTTCCCCGCATTTCGCTTCGCTCCATGCGGGCTACGACTCCTTAAATAGTCGCGCCACCACCGATTTGCCAGTCGCCTCACTTGCGGCCCTCAGCGCGCTTTGCCGGAGCCTTGGGGGCCGCCGATTTCTTGACGGGCTGTTTCGCTGGCTTCTTGGCCGTCGGTCTTGCCGACTTGGCTGGCGGCTTGACCGGCTTTGCGGATTTTCCAGCGCCTGACTTGGTGGGCTTCGGCGGCTCGGGCTTAAGCGCCAGGGGCTTTGCCGCTTTTTCCTTCGCAGGCTTGTCCGGCGGTGCCGCCTTGGCGGCAGATTTCGCTGTCTTACCCCGTGCGGGCGGGCGGCGACCGCCGCCATTGGCGATCTGCTCGGCACGCGCTGCCAGCAACGGGAGCGCGTCTTCAAGCGTGATGGTCTCCGGCGCCTTGTCCCTGGGCAGGGTCGCGTTGACGCCGTCGTGGCTCACATAGGGGCCATACCGGCCGGCCTTCACCACCACCGGCCCGCCCTTGTCGGGGTGGTCGCCGAGCGGGCGGCCCGGATCGCCGCCGAACCGGCGGCTGCGCGGTCCCTTGGCGATTTTTTCGGCAATCAGCGTCACTGCGCGGTTGAGGCCGATGTGGAAGATGTCATCGCCCGCGTCAAGATTGGCGTAGGTCTTGCCGTGCTGCACATAGGGGCCAAAGCGGCCGCTGCTGGCGATGATGGGCGCGCTATCTTCCGGATGGCGGCCGATTTGGCGCGGCAGCGACAGCAGCTTGAGTGCCATTTCGAGATCGACGTCGCCGGGCTGCATGCCGCGCAGCAAGCTGGCGCGCTTCGGCTTCTCTCCGTTCACCGCCTCGCCCAGTTGCACGTAGGGGCCGAAACGGCCCGAGCGCAGCGTCACTTCGAGCCCGCTCTCCGGGTCGATGCCGAGCACCTTGGTGCTGGTCTCCTCAGCGCCGTCGGCGCCAGGCACTGAGAACGGGCGCGTATTGCGGCATTCCGGATAGTTCGAGCATCCGATGAAGGCGCCGAACTGGCCGAGCTTGAGCGATAGCCGCCCAGTGCCGCAGACAGTGCAGAGGCGCGGATCGGTGCCGTCGGGACGCGGCGGAAAGATGTGCGGCCCCAGCAACTCGTCGAGCGCGTCGATCACTTGCGCTCGCGGCACATCCTTGACCTCCCCGACCGCCGCCGTGAAGTCCTGCCAGAACTTGCGCAGGAGCTCGTGCCATTCCAGCTCGTTGTTGGAGACGAGATCGAGCTGTTCTTCGAGGTCGGCGGTGAAATCGTATTCGACATAGCGCGCGAAGAAGCTCTCCAGGAACGCCACCACGATGCGGCCGCGATCCTCCGGCACGAGCCGGCGCTTGTCGATGCGCACGTATTTGCGGTCCTGCAGCACCTGCAGGATCGATGCGTAGGTGGAAGGCCGACCGATGCCGAGTTCCTCCATGCGCTTGACCAGCGACGCCTCCGAATAACGCGGCGGCGGCTCGGTGAAGTGCTGGGTCGCGGCGATCGCTTTCTTGGTCAGCCGTTCGCCGGCGGCCATGGCGGGGAGGCGACGCGACTCGTCATCGTCAGCGGCCTCGTCGCTGCTTTCCTGGTAGAGGGTGAGAAAGCCGTCGAACTTGACCACGGTTCCGGTGGCCCGCAGCTCGAGGAGCCGTGCCGCGACCTTGGCCTCGATATCGACTGTGGTCCGTTCCAGCTCGGCGGATTCCATCTGGGAGGCTATCGCTCGCTGCCAGATCAGCTCGTAGAGCTTCGCCTGGTCGGCGTCGAGATGGCGCCTGACGGCCTGCGGCCGCCGGGTAGGATCGGTCGGGCGGATCGCCTCATGGGCTTCCTGGGCGTTCTTGGCCTTCACCTGGTAGCGGCGCGGTGCATCGGGAAGATATTTCTGCCCATAGGAGGAGCCGACCATCTCGCGGATGGCAGCGATCGCTTCATCGGCGATCTGCACGCCGTCAGTGCGCATATAGGTGATGAGGCCGACAGTCTCGCCGTCGAGCGTGATGCCCTCGTAAAGTCGCTGTGCGATCCGCATCGTATGGGCGGGCGCGAAGCCGAGCTTGCGGCTTGCCTCCTGCTGCAGCGTGGAGGTCGTGAAGGGCGGATAGGGATTGCGCCTGGCGGGCCTCGCCTCTACGGACTTTACCGTGAAGGCCGCCGTCTCCAGCGCCTGCTTGAAGGCTTCCGCCTCGGCCCCCGTACCAATGTCGAGCCGCTGGATCTTTTTGCCGTCGGCGCCGACCAGCCGGGCCTCGAATGTCTCGGCCCGGGGCGTCGCCAGCGTTGCGACCAGCGACCAGTATTCACGGGCGACGAATTTTTCGATCTCCAGCTCGCGGTCGCAGACGAGCCGCAGCGCCACCGACTGCACCCGGCCGGCCGACCGGGCGCCGGGCAGCTTGCGCCACAGCACCGGCGAGAGCGTGAAGCCGACGAGGTAATCCAACGCCCGACGGGCGAGGTACGCATCCACCAGAGCCTGGTCGATGCTGCGCGGATGTCTCATGGCTTCCGTCACCGCCTGCTTGGTGATGGCGTTGAACACCACCCGCTCGACGGCCTGGCCCTTGATGGCTCGCTTCTGCTTGAGGGTCTCCAGAACGTGCCAGGAAATCGCCTCGCCCTCACGGTCGGGGTCGGTGGCGAGGATGAGGGTCTGCGCCCCCTTCACGGCGTTCGCGATGCTGTTGAGGTGCTTCTGGGCCTTAGGATCAACTTCCCAGATCATGCGAAAATCGTGGTCCGGATCGACCGATCCGTCCTTTGCCGGGAGGTCACGCACATGGCCGAACGAGGCCAACACCTCGTAGCCGCGGCCCAGATAGGCGTTGATGGTCTTCGCCTTCGCGGGTGATTCAACAACGACTATCTTCATGAATTTCCAGTAATTTTGTGCCTTCTGCAAGCTTTCCGCGGAACTCCGCGGGCACCACAGAATAGGGAAAATGGGTAAAGCCCCCGTCACTGTCAAACCGTCATGGACGCATGACCAGGGCCTGTGGACATTCGACGCCCGCGCCAAAAGTAATGACTCTCGCGATTAGTACAACCTCACATTGAGGTGATAGTTCAATTCAATTAACCTAAATCAGCGCAACACGGCCGCCCTGTTGCCGCTTGAGCCTGCCGGCAAGCTCAAGCTCCAGCAGTGTCGTCTGCACCATCGTGGTCGAGGCGCCGGATAGGCGGATAAGGTCGTCGGCGGACACCGGCGTGGGTCCTAGCAACGCCACGATCCGGGCGCGGGCATCCGCGGGCGGTTCGGGCAGCAGCGCGCCGTCCTCGATACGGGGCTCCAGGCTCGGCAGCTCCGGCCGATGGCCGATGATCGGCCGCAGCACCGTGAGCACATCCTCGGCCTCCGTGACCATCACGGCGCCTTGCTTGAGGAGCGCATTGGTTCCCGCCGCGCGCGGATCGAGCGGCGAGCCCGGCACCGCGAAGACCTCGCGGTTCTGCTCGATCGCCATCCGCCCCGTTATCAGCGAGCCGGATTTTTGCGCCGCCTCGACCACAATAACGCCGAGCGCAAGGCCCGAAATCAGGCGGTTGCGCCGCGGGAAGTCGCGTCCGCGCGGCCCATAGTCGAACGGCATTTCGGAGACTGCGGCGCCGTTTGCGATCAACGCCTCTACCAGCGGCGCGTGCTCGGGCGGGTAAATGCTGTCGTGGCCGCCCGCCAGGACCGCGACCGTCCCGGTCGCGACGCTGGCCCGATGCGCCGCCGCGTCAATGCCACGGGCAAGCCCTGACACCACCACGAGGCCTGCAGCCCCAAGGTCTCGCGCGAGTTGTTCCGCGAGCTTGATGCCCGCCCCCGAGGCATTGCGCGAGCCCACCATGGCGATCATGGGCTCCTTCAGCACGGCCGCTTGGCCGCGCACCCGCGCCGGCCGCCCGGCGCCGCCCGCGCCGGGCGAGATCCGGCAACGCCTTGAGCGCGGCGCCGGCGCTGCCGCAGTGATTGATGAGGGCGCGGAAAGTGCGCGGGCCGACGTTCTCGGAACGGATGAGGCGCAGCCAGTCGAGGCGTTGGGCGGGGGATAATTGCATGGGTGGGTCGGGTGGGCAGGAGATTGATGGGAACGATTTGGACTTCGGCCGCTTTTGAAAGCCACCACGGGGTAAATCATCAGGCGATAGCTCGGGAAACGGCTCGCAAGTTTTCTGTGGCTAAACTAAAAGTTAGTCTACTCTCTTCAAGGTCGGTATTATATAAGGCGTGACGAGGCTGAGATGATCAATTTGCCTGCAGAGACCGTTGCGCTTGCTCAACGATTGGCTTCCGCGCATGGCGTTTCGTTGGAAGAGGCGATCAAGCAGGCGATCGAGCAATCTGCGCGCGAAGCTGGCATGGCTGAACCACGACGGGACCTTTCCCCTGAAGCGATTGCTGCCCGCAAGGCGGCGACACAGCGGATTGTAGATGAGATTAAGGCTATGCCCATTCTTGATCCGCGGCCGCCGCATGAAATCAGAGATGATTTGTGGCGTTGATCGTCGTTGACTGCTCCGCTCTATTGGCCATCCTTTTTGACGAACCGGAGAAGCAAGCTTTCGAGGATGCCATTGGCGGCGCAGAGCGCTGCCTGATCTCTGCGGTCAATGCGCATGAAGCGGCGACAGTGCTTCGGGTGCGCAGTGGCCGCGCCGCTGTTGAGCGTCTTTGGCGGTTGCTCACAACCAATCAAATTGAGATAGTTCCCTTCGATGAGTCGCAGGTGCGGGCGGCATCGATTGCGTTCGATTGTTATGGCAAGGGCGTTCACTCAAAGGCGCGCCTCAATCTCGGCGACTGCGCTGCCTACGCGCTGGCCAGGAACATGAACGCACCCTTGTTGTTCAAAGGTGACGACTTCGCGGAAACTGATCTGCAAAAATGCTTGTGAAAGTTTGCCATGAACAGGACTTCCATCGCTTCTTAGTTGCGCCCTTGTGGGTTAGGGCCGCGCCTCCGATCGTGCCCCAATCCTCCCCTCCGTCCCATCAAGCAGCCGCCCTATATTCGCCCGGTGCATCACCCATAGGAGTAGCGCGAGCACGGCGAACAGCACCGCCTCGCGCGCCTGACCGAACACCCATAGCATCGCGGGCGTGGCGGCGCTCGCGATCAGGGCGGAGAGCGAGGAATAGCGAGTCACTGCAGCAACCACGAGCCAGATCGCGCAGAAGCTGAGCGCGACCGGCCATGCAAAGGCGATCAGCAGGCCGATGAACGTGGCGACGCCCTTGCCGCCCTTGAACTTGAGCCAGACCGGGAACAGGTGGCCGAGGAAAGCGCCGAGACCCGCCGCAACCGCCGCATCCGGCCCGGCAAAATGGGAGGCGGCGAGCACCGCCACGGTGCCTTTCAGCCCGTCGCATACGAGCGTCGCCGCGGCGAGGTCTTTTCGACCGGTGCGCAACACATTGGTGGCGCCGATGTTGCGGGAGCCGATTTCACGGATGTCCTGCGTGCCGGCGAGCCGCGTCATGATGAGCCCGAACGGGATCGCGCCGGCCAGGTAGCCAAAGGCGAACGCGATGACCCAGGTGGGCAGGGCGGTCAGAACTTGTCCGGGATCGATCATGGCGTTTCCCCCCGCTGGGAGGAATAGCATTGCGTCACACGTATTCGTACACCGTCCGTCCGGCCACAATGGTGCGCGTCACCCGGCCCTGCAGCCGGGCCTCGTCAAACGGCGTGTTCTTGCATTTGGATTTGAGTTCGGCGCGGTCGAGCACCCACGGGGTGTCGGGATCGAATACCACCACGTCGGCAGGGCTGCCGGGGCGCAAAGTTCCGCCCGGCAGGCCGAGCAGTTCGGCGGGCCGCGTCGACATTGCCTTGAGCAGGACCGGCAGTGCGATGTCGCCTGAGTGGACCAGGCGCAGGCTTGCGGCCAGCATGGTCTCGATGCCGATCGCGCCGGGCGCTGCTTCCGCGAAGGGCAGGCGCTTGGTCTCGACGTCCTGGGGATCGTGATCCGACATCACCGCATCGACCAGGCCCGACGCCAGCGCCTCAACCAGCGCCATCCGATCCGCCTCGGCGCGCAGCGGCGGCGCGAGCTTGCAGAAGGTGCGGTAGGAGCCGACGTCAATCTCGTTCAAGGTCAGATGGTTGATCGAGGCGGCGGCGGTCACCACGAGGCCTTTGTCCTTGGCCCGCCGCAGCACTTCCAGCGAATCCGCACAGGTGATCGAGGCCGCGTGATAGCGCCCCTGCGCGAGCGCAACGAGGCGCAGGTCGCGTTCCAGCACCACGGTTTCGGCCGCCTTGGGCACACCGACGAGGCCGAGCCGGGCGGCGAATTCGCCCTCGTTCATGACGCCTTCGCCGACCAGATCCGGGTCTTGCGTGAAATGCACGATCAGGGCGTCGAAATCGCGTGCATAGACGAGGGCGCGGCGCATCACCTGGGCATTGGTGACGGTCTTGGCGCCGTCCGTAAAGGCGACGGCGCCGGCGGCCTTGAGGAGGCCGATCTCGGTCATCTCGCAGCCCTTGATGCCTTTGGTGAGCGCCGCCATGGGATGGACATGGACGATCGCGGTGTCGCGGGCGCGGCGCAGCACGAAATCCACTATGGCGGGCTCGTCGATCGCCGGGCTGGTGTCCGGCTGCGACACGATGGTGGTGACGCCGCCCGCGGCGGCGGCCTGGCTCGCCGACGCGAAGGTTTCGCGATATTCCGCGCCCGGCTCGCCGACGAAGGCGCGCATGTCGATGAGGCCCGGCGCCGCCACCTTGCCGCGGCAGTCGACCACCTCGGTGCCTTCCGGCACGCCGGCCGCTCCGATGCCGCGCTTGGCGTCGCGGATGACGCCATCGGCAATCAAGAGATCGCCTTCCAGGTCGAGATCGCGCGACGGGTCGATGATCCGGGCGTTGGTGAGGAGGATCGGGCGACGATCGGAGCGCACGTCACGCATTCGGGAAATTCCGCGACAGCGCTTCGAGCACCGCCATCCGCACCGCCACCCCCATCTCGACCTGCTCGCGGATCAAGGACTGGGCGCCGTCGGCAACGCTCGAGTCGATCTCGACGCCGCGGTTCATCGGGCCGGGGTGCATCACCAGCGCGTCGGGTTTCGCATAGGCAAGCTTCTTCGCATCGAGGCCGAAATAGGCGAAATACTCCTGGCTGGAGGGCACCAGCGAGCCGCTCATGCGCTCGCGCTGCAGGCGCAGCATCATCACGATGTCGGCGTTGCGCAGCCCCTCGCGCATGTCGCGGCAGACTTCGACGCCGAAATTCTCGATGCCGGGCGGCAACAGCGTCGAGGGGGCCACCACCCGCACACGCGCGCCGAGCGCATTGAGCAGAATGATGTTGGAGCGCGCCACCCGCGAATGGGCGATGTCGCCGCAGATCGCGATCGTGAGCGCCGCGATCGGCCCTTTGTTGCGGCGAATGGTGAGCGCATCGAGCAGCGCCTGGGTCGGATGCTCGTGGGCGCCGTCCCCGGCATTGATCACCGCGCAGTCGACTTTACGGGCGAGGAGTTCGACAGCGCCGGAGGCATGGTGGCGGACCACCAGGACGTCGGGGTGCATGGCATTGAGCGTGATGGCGGTGTCGATCAGCGTCTCGCCCTTGCGCATGGAGGACGAACTCACCGACATGTTCATGACATCGGCGCCAAGCCGCTTGCCGGCCAGTTCGAACGAGGATTGGGTGCGGGTCGAGGCCTCGAAGAACAGGTTGATCTGGGTGCGCCCGCGCAACGACGTACCCTTCTTCTCGATCTGGCGGTTGAGATCGACGAATTCCTCGGCAAGATCAAGGAGCCCGACGATCTCGTCGGGCGAAAGCCCCTCCATCCCCAACAGATGCCGCTGGTGGAGAACGAAAGTGGTTTTCGGAGCGATGTTCATTAAAGCGGCACCTATAGGAGCATTTGGCGGCGCCGGCAAGGGCGCCCTCGAAACGGTCCCCAAGGTTTGAGTCGAGGCGGGGCACTAAAATCGTGGCATTGCGGCCGAGCCGCGCCCGAAAGCTGGCCGCGTGACACTTTGCGCACAAGGGCAGGGCGGCGCTTCGAGGGGTTATGCCACTAACTCGCACCAGGAGCGATTGTGCCGCTCTCGCACGGCCGTGCAGCCGATCGCCGCGGAGAGGCCGAGGGCTCCCTCTCCCCGCTTGCGGGGAGAGGGTCGGGGTGAGCGGCCTCTCCACAAGCTCAGAGTTGCGACTCAGGGCATGGGGAGAGCATAACGCCCATCGCTTTGGCGATCGTTCGCATGTCTTGCTCGCTGATGCGAAACAGGCCGAACCGGAATTGGTACCCCCAATTGCGGCGTCCCGCGGAAAACTCAAGTGCGTCGAGGAGCGGTGTGATCAACGCATCGCGTGTCTCCAGCCATGTGACGTCGCGGCGATAGGGGGGAAAATCCCCCTGTGCCGCGCCTCGATAGGGTTGCCGGTCGCACACGATTCCGAGCGCCGTGAACGCTTGGCATCTGTCGCTGCCGCGAAATTCCAGTGTGGGCGAGTAGCAGGCGACACGATCGTGCGGCTGGATGCGCCGCAGCGGCGCCGCCTTGCCGTGGCAGACCTGCATGAAGCCGGCCGCGCGGCCGTGCTGCACATGCTCCGCCGAGGCGACGGCGATCCAGTTTTGGACGGTCGGATGCGGTGTCATGGCATAGCCGGGGCGAAGACGCGGAGGCGGTGACCGTCCGGATCGAGGGCCACGAAGGTCAAGCCGAAATCCATGGCGGTCGGCGCCTGGGCGATCGGGAGCTTGCGCCGGCTCCAGTCTGCGTGCGTGGCCCGCACAGCGTCGGCGTCTCCCACCGTAATGGCAAGTTCGGCGCCGCCCGGCGAGGCCGTAACTGCCGGAGCCACGTTGTCCCGCAGCCACAAGCCGAGCATGAGCCCCGACGACAGTGCGAACATCACAAAGGTCGGCGAAGCCTCAACCGGCGCGCGGCCAAGTACATCCGCGTAGAACGCGGCGCTTGCGGATGGGTCCTTGACGTACAAAATGACGAAGTTCGGATCAGTCATCGCATCCTCCTTGTCTTGAGCGATGCGACAGCATAAGCCGACCTGCTGTCAGTTTTTGTCAGCAGTAAAGAACGGCATTGCGCGTGAGCTCGTAGGGTGGGCAAAGTCGCCTGCCGCAGCTGATGATAGGCGCACCGGAGTTGCGCGACTTTGCCCACGCAGTCAAACGGCGAAGTCGGACGGCGTGGGCAAAGGCGCATGAGAGGACAGCACAAGTTGCAAGGCCACGGAAATGCGCCTTTGCCCACCCTACGGGCTCTGCGCTATTGCGGCGGGATGCCCTCGGTCGTTCGCCATTCCTTGAGCAGCGCCTGGCGACGGCGCGGATAGCGCTTGTCGGAGAGTTTCAGTGCGGCGATGCGATCGGTGCGGAAGTGGCGATAGTCACCACGCAATTCGCACCACGCCGCTACGATGCGGACGCGATCGAAAAACGCCAGAGCAAACGGCCACACCATGCGCCGCGTCTGCGCGCCGTCCTGGTCGACATAGGCGATGCTCAGCTTGCGTTCCGTTCTGATGGCCTGACGGATCGTTGCGAGCTCCGCGATCTTGGCGAGCGCGTTGCGGGCCGCCTTGCTGAGCGGTGCGTCGGCGCGCTCGGCGACCCAGCGCGATCCAAGCACCAGCGCCTCGATCTCCTCCTCGGAGAACATCAAAGGCGGCAACATGAAGCCCGGGCGAAGCACGTAACCGATGCCGGCCTCGCCATCGATGCGGGCGCCCTGGGCGTTGAGGGTCTCGATATCGCGATAGAGCGTGCGCAACGACACGCCGAGCTCCTGCGCCAGCGCCGCCCCACTGATCGGAAAGCGATGCCGCCGAAGGAGCTGGATCAGATCAAGCAGTCGTTGCGCGCGGGACACGGGCGATAGCCATTCGAAGTCCGCATCATCTTATCATCGACCGCTGCCGATTGTTGTCAGCATGAAGTCACGGGCGGTGTCGCCGATCACAGCCGCCGCCGCATTCGGCATGCTCCCGGCCTTCCCCGCATGCGGGGGAGGTTAGGGAGAGGGGCGATGTGACCTTGATCGGCGCAGCCCCACCGGCCATATGCCGAGCTGTGACTTCGCACGAGGAGCGAAGGGACAACGCCTGCGGCGTTTCGCGCCGCGGATGATTGGTCGAAGGCGTAAACTATGAACCTTCATGACGACGCCCACCCGCATGGCCATCACGTCGGCGCCACGCCGGCGGTGGGAGGCGCCAAAGACCCGGTCTGCGGCATGATGGTCGATCCGCAGAAGACGCAGTACCGGGCTATCCATTCCGGAATCGACTATTTCTTCTGCTCGTCCGGCTGCCGGACAAAATTCCAAGCTGACCCTGCTCGCTACCTGGCTGCCGAGGAACGCTCGCCGAAACCGTCGGCCGCTGGAACGATCTACACCTGCCCGATGCATCCGCAAATCCGCCAGCCCGGCCCGGGCAGTTGCCCGATCTGCGGCATGGCGCTCGAACCGGAAGTCGCGACCGCGGACGCCGGTCCGAGCCCGGAACGCGTCGACATGGAGCGGCGTTTGTGGATCGGCCTCGCGCTGGCGGCGCCGGTTGTTGTCCTTGAAATGGGCGGGCATATCGCCGGCCTGCACCTCCTGCCGCCCGCGCTCTCGACTTTCATCCAGTTCGCCCTGGCGACGCCGGTCGTGTTGTGGGCCGGCTGGCCGTTCTTCGTTCGCGCCGTGCAGTCTTTGCGCACGCGCAATCTCAACATGTTCACCCTGATCGCCATGGGCACCGGTATCGCATGGCTCTACAGCGTGGTCGCGACGCTGGCGCCGTCGGTGTTTCCGCCGGCATTTCGCGGCGCCGACGGCACGGTCGCCATCTACTTCGAGGCCGCTGCGGTGATCACGGTCCTGGTCCTGGTCGGGCAGGTCCTGGAGCTGCGTGCGCGCGAGCAGACCGGAGGCGCGATCCGGGCCTTGCTCGATCTTGCACCCAAGACAGCGCGGCGCATTCGCCCGGACGGCACGGACGAGGATGTCGGATTGGATGCGGTCGCGGTCGGCGATCGCCTGCGCGTGCGTCCCGGCGAGAAGGTGCCGGTCGACGGCGAGCTCATCGAAGGCCGCAGCGCCGTCGATGAGTCGATGGTCACGGGCGAATCGATGCCGCTCACCAAGAGCGCCGGCGCCCGGCTGATCGGCGGCACCATCAACCAGACCGGCAGCTTCGTGATGCGGGCCGACAAGGTCGGCAGCGAAACGCTACTGGCCCGGATCGTCCAGATGGTGGCGCAGGCGCAACGCAGCCGTGCGCCGATCCAGCGCCTCGCCGACCAGGTCTCGGGCTGGTTCGTGCCGCTGGTGATCGTAGTCGCGATCCTGGCCTTCGCGGCCTGGGCGACCTTCGGACCGCAGCCGCGTTTTGCCTACGGTCTCCTGGCGGCGGTCTCGGTGCTCATCATCGCCTGCCCTTGCGCGCTCGGCCTCGCCACGCCGATGTCCATCATGGTCGGGATCGGCCGCGGAGCGGGCGCCGGCGTGCTGATCAAGAATGCGGACGCGTTGGAGCGGTTCGAGAAGGTCGATACCGTGGTGGTGGACAAGACCGGCACGCTGACGGAAGGTAAGCCGCAGGTCGTCGCGGTGAAAACCGTTGACGGCTGGAGCGAGGACGCCTTGTTGCGGCTCGCGGCGACCGTGGAGCGCGGCAGCGAACATCCGCTGGCGGCTGCGGTCGTGGCGGGGGCGCAGGCGCGTGCGCTCAAGCTCGCCGAAGCCGACGATTTCGACGCTCCCGCCGGCAAGGGCGCGGTCGGGACCGTCGAGGGCCGGCGCGTCGTCATCGGCAATGCGCGCATGATGGACGATGCCGGTATCGACGTTGCGGCCCTGGAGGCTGATGCGGAGGAGCTGCGCCGGGAGGGTGCGACCGCGCTGTTCGTGGGCGTGGACGCAAGCGCCGTCGGCGTCATCGCCATCGCGGATCCGGTGAAGCCGACGACGCCAGACGCCGTTGCGGCGCTGCGTAAAGCCGGCATGAGGATCGTCATGCTCACCGGCGACAGCCGCACGACGGCGGAAGCGGTCGCCCGTAAATTGGGGATTTCCGAGGTCGAGGCCGAAATCCTCCCCGAGGACAAGGCTCGCGTGGTGGAGCGCCTGCGCGAGGCTGGCCGCGTGGTCGCGATGGCGGGAGACGGCGTCAACGATGCCCCGGCGCTGGCGGCGGCCGACGTGGGCGTTGCGATGGGAACCGGCACTGACGTCGCGATCGAAAGCGCCGGGGTCACCTTGCTCAAGGGCGATCTTACGGGCCTTGTGCAGGCGCGCCGGCTATCGCACGCCACCATGAGCAACATCCGGCAGAACCTGTTCTTCGCCTTTATCTACAACGCCGCCGGCGTGCCGATTGCAGCCGGCGTGCTTTATCCGATGACGGGCGTGTTGCTGTCACCCGTGATCGCAGCGCTTGCGATGTCGCTGTCGTCCGTCAGCGTCATCGCCAATGCGTTGCGCCTGCGGTTCGCCAAGCTCGCGGAGTAGGATGGGTTGAGCTCTTGCGAAACCCATCACGGCGCTGCCACCGCGAGGTCGAGATGGGTTTCGCTTTCGCTCAGCCCATCCTACGATTCCTATCGCGATTTTGCCCACGCGGTCCTGCAGTTCGACAGCGTGGGCAAAAATCGCCGGCTATACCAGCGCCAGCTTGCACGCAAGGGCGGGGCGATTTTTGCCCACCCTACAGATCCGCGCCCCATTCCACAGGCACGTAGGCGTATCCGCTCGACGCCTTGGCGACGTGGCCGAGGCCCGGGAACGGCAGGTGCGAGCCGGCGATCAGGAGCCTGTCCGTCGCTGCCATGTCGAACACGCGCTTGCGGTTCGCGATCGCCATGGCCTGGTCGGTGTCGAACGAGATCGCCCGGTCGGGCTCGGGGAATTGCAGCGCCGCGTTGTGGACGATGTCGCCCCACAGCAGGAGCTCGCCCGGCCCGGACGACAGGCGCACCATGGTGTGACCCACGGTGTGGCCGGGTGCGGCGCTCGCCACGATTCCGGGCGCAAACGCGGCGCCGTCCTTAAATCTCTCCACCTTGCCGGCGTCCACGTAGGGCTTGATGGAATTGCGCGCCATTTCGAAAAACGGTTTGAAATCGTCCGGCGCTTTTGCGTAAATCTCGGCCGACGTCCAGAATGCATATTCGGCCTCGCTGACGTGCACCGTCGCGTTCGCAAACGCGATCTTCTTATCGGCGGTGAGCAAGCCCGCCGCATGATCGGGGTGGAGGTGCGTGAGGATCACCATGTCGACCGCCGCGGGATCGACGCCGGCGGCGGCGAGGTTCTTGGCCATCCGGCCGAGCCCCGGGCCGAACAGGTTCGAGGTGCCGGTGTCGACCAGGATGAGCTTGTCGCTGGTGTTGACTAGCCATTCGTTGACGGCGGTCGGCGTTGCGTCCTTCGACAGGAAGCGGCCTTCGAGGAGCTTTGCGGCGCCCTCAGGGCTACCGGTGAAGAGCTTGGTTTCGATCGGAAGCGAGCCGTCATTGAGAATCGTCACCTCGAAGCCGCCGACCTTGAGGCGATAAACGCCTGCCGCCTGACCGCCGGCGAACGGCGATTTCGCGATCGCCGGAAACGCCGGAAAAAGCATGCCGCCGAGTGCGGCAAGACCGAAGGAACGCCGGGTGATATTCATCGCAAGAAACTCCCCATTGTGATGTCGATTGAAGTAAGCGCGCCCAGCCCCGGACTCGTTCATTCTGCGCCGCAGGGCGTAAGCATACCACGCGACAAGGGCATCGGCTTTACGGATACGTGAGGCGTTTTGATGGCGCGAGAGCGCAGGATGGGTTGAGCGACAGCGAAACCCATCGGCCGCCGTGCGGCACGAAAGGCACATGATGGGTTTCGCTGTCGCTTAACCCATCCTACTCAACCCATCCTACGATTTCGCGACATTACGCAGCCGATCGAGCGCGCCCTGCAGGATGAAGATCGCGGCGTGTTCGTCGATCACGGCCTTGCGCTTGTCGCGACGTGCATTGGCGGCAATCAGCTCACGCTCGACCGCCGCGGTGGAGAGCCGCTCGTCCCAGAACGCGATGGGCAGCTCGGTGAGCCGCGCGAGGTTGCGCGCGAACGAGCGCGTCGATTGCGCGCGCGGGCCTTCACTGCCGTCCATGTTGACGGGCAGGCCGAGCACGAAGGCGACCGCCCGGCGCTCGGCCGCGAGCGCAAGGAGCCGCCTGGCATCGGCAGAAAAGTTGGTGCGCGCGACCGTCTCGACACCGGCGGCAAGCCGGCGGTCGGGGTCGCTGGTCGCCACCCCGATGGTCTTGGTGCCGAGGTCGAGCCCGATCAGTGCGCCGCGCGGCGGCAGGTGCGCGGGCAAGTCGGTCAGGGCGAGGATGGGGGCGGGCATGAGGCGGTCGCTAGTGTGCCAATGACGTTGATACGACGTTTGGTGGTCACCCGCGGGGCCTGATCCGCGGGTCCGTGTTCTTCGCATGGAGATGGACGGCCTGGTCAAGCCAGGTCAAGCCCGGCGATGACAGCCGCGGCAGCGTTGATCTTGACGGCCGGCGGCGTATCTTCCGGCCGGCCAATCCGACCTACCCCCAGCCAAGGACCACTATCATGCAGATCACCTGGTATGGCCACTCCGCCTTCCGGCTTGATTTCGCCGGCAAGGCCGTGCTGATTGATCCGTTCTTCACCGGCAACCCGGCCTTTGTGTCGGACAAGGCTGCGGCCATCAGGGGCGTGACCCACATCGTGCTCACCCACGGCCACGCCGACCATGTGGGCGACGCCCTCGACATCTCGGCCGCGACCGGCGCGCCGGTCATCACCAACTACGATCTGTCCATGTGGCTTGCCGGCAAAGGCCTGCAGAAATTCGACCCCATGAACACCGGCGGCACCACCGACCAGGGCGGGTTCACGGTGACGCTGGTGCGCGCCGACCATTCGTCCGGCGATATCGTCAACGGCATGGCGGTCTATCTCGGAAATCCATGCGGCGCCATCATCAAGGCGGCGGGCGAACCCACCGTCTACCACATGGGCGACACCGATATTTTCTCCGACATGGGCCTGATCGCCGAGATCCACCAGCCGAAGGTCGCCTTTGTGCCGATCGGCGACCGCTTCACCATGAGCCCGGTCACCGCCGCGCTCGCGGTCAAGCGCTTCTTCAAGCTCGACAAGGTGATCCCGTGCCACTACGGCACGTTCCCGATCATCGAGCGCAACGCCGACAAGTTCGTCGCCGAGATGAAGGGACATGCCACCGCGGTGGTGGTGCCGGAGAAGGGCAGGGCGGTCAAGGTGTAGGCCGCGGAAGCGCTGAGACGGGCGGGGACGGTCGGCGAGCCGGTAGGGGAGCGTGTTTTTGGGGGCGTACAAGCCGTTGATTGAACCGGTGTTTTTGGAGTATTTCGTTCTGCCAAAATGGCGCCGCCCGGTGCCAGGATGAAGGGGCTTGGGCTCATTTTATGGGTCCAGGGTGGATGAGTTCGTCATTTTCGAATTGACAAGCGACAAGTGTCAGTTTACAAAAAAGAGCACGCTTGATGATCCGGAACTTCCGCCATCGCGGATTGCAGCGCCTCTTCGAACGCGGCGACCGCAGCAGAATACGTGCCGACTTCGTGGATAAGGTGGAGCGTGTGCTGGCGCGGCTCGATGCTTCGGCCGACCCGGCGGATATGGAGGCTCCGGGATTTGGCCTGCACGCCATGACGGGTGATCACAAAGGTTTCTGGTCGGTGGTCATCAGTCGAAACTGGCGTGTGATATTTCGTTTTGACGGCGGAGATGCCTACGATGTGGACTTCGTCGACTATCACTAAGGAGGGCAGCCATGCCGATGAAGAATCCCCCCCACCCCGGCCTGCATGTCCGGCACGACTGCCTTGAGCCGCTCCAGCTTTCCGTCACCAAAGGCGCCCACGCGCTAGGCGTGACCCGGCAGGCGGTAAACAACCTCGTCAATGGCAAGAGCGGGATTTCACCGGAGATGGCAATCCGCCTCTCCAAGGCGTTTGGTGGCAATCCTGCTGTCTGGCTCAAAATGCAAATGGACTATGATCTGGCCCAAATCGAGAAAAACGCCGGCAAAATCAAAGTGAGGCGCGTGTTGCAGCCGGCATAGAGTTGCCGGCCGCGCCAGTCCAGATTGCTTAGGTTCAGACGTCGGTCTGTCCTTCTCAGTTCGTCGCCACCCGCGAAAGCTCCTTCTCGATCGCCGCGATCACCCGGGCGTCGGTCGGCTCGATCTCGGAGGGGAAGCTCGCTGCGATCATGCCGTCGCGGCCGATCAGATACTTGTGGAAGTTCCAGCGCGG